>AMWB02028877.1_pt1 | contig 19904 bp, 21 predicted proteins | sample 200311 | NCBI WGS metagenome assembly AMWB02 (sample SAMN02737377, study PRJNA173069) | bioreactor metagenome | biome: anode biofilm in microbial fuel cells | place: USA: California | collected 2010-12-16 | reverse complement strand
ACTTTGCTCATACTGTTTCCTCCTTCAGCTACCTAGCGAAAGATATTTTGTGGCATAACGATATAAAAACATATGTTATATCAGCGGTAGAAGTTCTGTAAATTTAACTATAGCTTTCCATTAAAACTGTTCTATTTTCATTGCAGCCATGAATATACTCATATATAGCACGTATGTTTTTTTAAAAAATATATAGAATATTTTGATAAAATATATATGCCTTTTCCACATACAATAGGACGTACAAAGACAATTGGAGCAAATAAATGAAAAAGCGAGTAAAAATGGAACAATTAGAGTGTGGTGAAACAAATGGTTTCCACGCAATAATCAATGGTCGTATTGAAAGTTCCTTCACCACTGAAGATATGGAGATCTACCGTTTCATGATCGGTGGAATACTTGGTAAGTGAAGTGCAGAAATGAAGTTAGTCAGAACAACAATTTTGAGGATGTGTCGTATTAATGGAAAACACTGCTGGGAAGGTCAGGCCCACGAACATTATACGAAAAAAGAAAGATATTGCAGCATCAGAAGGAACAGTCAGCATCAATTCTTCTGAACTTGGCAGAAAATGGTTCAAGGCGGTCGAGTATTTTACGTGCGTGGACGATATTAATTTCTGACGCAACTAGCAGATATCATCCACATACCAGTCCACATAGGCAACAAGTTCTTTCTTCTCCCAATCCTTTAGTCTTGCAGGACTGTCTTTCCGTGCACCGTCAAACAGGTCTTTCATCATGCTTTCATCAAGCACATGTACTTTGTATGTTCCCTTCTCGGCCATCCTTATATAATAGCCGGGTGCCAATGTATCGGATTTTTTCCACATCTTGATCTTTTCGTAATCCCATAGGGATGTAGCCCATTGCGCAAGCTTTAACACATACTCATCTGCTACTTCCTCCACATTTCCGAGAATGACACAGTGCTTACAGCTTTTTGTTAATTCTATACTGTTTTTGTGGCGAACTATGTCTGACATGATAAAAACCAAATAAGACAACAAAGAAGTACTATAATTATGTTGTGTTCTATTCTCAGAGACCTGACACTATTCTATGAGCATATCGAGGTTTTGTTGGTTATCTCAGCGATCAATGAAAGTCATGCTAATGTTCGCTAGTTACTCTTTTTATTGTGCTTCGTTGCTTAGAGCATAGGATCAATTGAATATGATTTTTATATTCAACAAGACGGGAGTTTTTCGTGTTACTCTGTGAAGTTCTGAAGATAAAAGCATATCATAAAGTATATATTTCATGATGTGTTATTTATATTGGGATAGTAAACTAGTGGGATTGGGATTGTACTGTTTCAGATCTTGCTATAGAGATTGCTATAGCAGGTTCTGGTAAGCATCTGGTTTTAGTCAATTGATATGACAAGCATATTACCAGATGTTTGGAATTTTTTCAGAGTGCTGTAGGGGAATTATTGGGAAATATAGAATGATTATAGGATCAAATTTGATGGTGATCAGGTTCTACTTCTTAGTAGTTATCACTTCACCATTATTTGTAATGTAAAAGGGGGTTAAGAAAATGGCATTAGTTAAGAAATATGGCAGAATGGGTTGGATCCCAGACCGTCCCAGTCTTAGGGATTATACGGTCGAACATAAGGAGATGCAGAAAACCGAGTCAAAAGAGATGCAGAAGTTCCTATCTTCCCTCAGTCTGAAGAAAAGAGCAAAACTCGATCTTCCGGAAACCGAAGATCTCAGGAAGTGGTGTCCGGATGTTGAAAACCAAATGGAGCTAGGATCTTGTACAGCTAATGCGGCGGCAGGGATCATAGAGTATTTTGAAAAAAGATCATATGGAAAATATCTGGATGCTTCCAGGCTGTTCATTTACAAGACCACAAGAACTCTCGGCGGCTGGAAAGGAGACAGCGGGGCAGAACTCAGAACTACTATGGGAGCACTAGTCTTGTTTGGCGCTCCTCCTGAGAAATACTGGCCTTATACTGATAATGACCCTGATTTTGATATAGAGCCAACTCCATTTTGTTACTCATTCGCAGGGAACTATAAAGCTATCAGATATTTCAGACATGACCCTGCAAACACTTCAAAAGAAGACATTCTTGGAAGTGTCAAGAAATCTCTAGCTTTTGGTATACCGTCTATGTTCGGTTTCACGGTCTTTGATTCAATAAGGCAGGCAAATGAATCGGGAAAGATCCCTTTCCCATGCGATACTGAAAGAGTGCTTGGAGGACACGCAATAGTTGCAGTGGGATATGATGATAACATGGTAATAAAGAACACGATCTCCGAAGAGGAAAGTACAGGTGCTCTTCTTATCAGGAATTCATGGGGTGAGGACTGGGGAGACAAGGGATACGGTTGGCTTCCATACAAGTATATATTAGAGGAGCTAGCAATGGATTTCTGGTCTATGCTCAAAAAGGAGTGGGTGGAAACAGGTAGATTCGTATAAAGAATCTGGATAAATCCTTTCTGATCCTGTAAGAAAAATAGATCATAGGGTCCGCAAAATGCGGACACCTTATTTTACTTTACTTTACTTTTTTACTTTGCTTTTGGAGGCCAGTTCTTTTCCATCCAGCCCGGAAGACGACCAGAATCAGCAGGTCCGATCATTACCCTTGCACCGGTTTCATCTTCCACGTCACCCTGCAGACGTGCCGCAAGTCCCGGAAGGATTATGGTGTTGTGGGTTGTATCGTTCTTCAGATCGAAACCTGAATCCTCTATGCCTTTCTTGATCTTGGCTGCCGTGAGCTGACCGCCTGCCACTGCAGCTTCCACCCCGATACCATCTGTATCTATGGCCCAGAGGAAACAATTGATCTTGCTGGAAGCAAGGTCACTCTCCACTGTGTAGTAGGTCTGGGCAAAGTTGGTCGTGACCAGCACAGGCGAATCCTTGTCCGGAGTACCTACCTTGTACATGGCGGGCTGCACGCTCACAGGCTTTCTGGGATCAGTGTAGATCGTGTCCCTGATGTGCAGCTGCGGAAGCAGAGCATAGGGCTCGATGCTGTGCATTATCATTACATCGCCATACTTTATGGTGAATATGGATGCGATAACGGTTTCCCAGTATGAGGCGCTGACAGCGTCATCCTGCACCATCCAGGCAGTGAGCGGAACTGCCATTATAGGATAGGCGATATCTCTGTCACCTTCAACGCCTGCCCTTCTGATCTTCAGGAAATTGGTAAAGGTCTTCTTCAGGTCCTTGCCTGCGGGGAATGTACCGGGGTCAAGCACCAGCTTCTCTGTCCCCATCTTTGCAAAGGTCACTGCAAGGGATTTGAGCGTGTCCAGGTCATCGGGTGAGAACAATGTAACAGGAACATTGTATTCAAGTGCAAGATCTGCAACCTGCTGCCAGTTATCCTTGTTTGCGGCATATAGCAATGGATTTTTGTCCTTTGCCACTTCAAGACCGGCTTTCAGTACTTCAGGATCGAAGGAACAAAGGATAAGAGGCAGATCAGTGGTCCCTATGACCTTTTTAACGGCATCGGCAAACTTCTTGGGGTCTTTGGAGACACACCTGACAGCTACCATGTCCAGTGTGAGGAAGTTGCCTACGTAGAACTTCTTGAAGTCCTGGATCTTCTTTACTCTCTCCACAAGTTCATTTTCAGGCATGGTGTCCCATACATCATAGGCAAATGCCGTTGGGTCGAAGAATGTGAGCCTGTGGCGGTATAGGACATCGTCCCCACCGATCTTCACTGCCTTTTCGCCCACACCGATCTCCACTTCACGGATCTCGGGAGCTAGAAGTGCCTGCAGTTCATTGAACTTCTTTTTGAACTTCTCTTCAAGCATGGGTGTGCAGTCTGTGAGTTTCTTGGACCGGTCGATCAGGTGTGCAGCAAAGGCCATACAGGTCTGTTCACCACACTCACCGCAGTTAGTACCCGGCAGATATTTATATGCTTCAAGCGGACTGTTGATCTTCATGTTTCACACCTCCGCTCCGATCCAGTTGCTGATATCAACTGCTTTTGATTCAATAGAGCCATAAAGGGTCTGGGTGATCTCCTTGAGCACCTGCACGGAAGTGGGGTGCATCATCATGAACATGTCATTGCCTGCAAGGGAAAGGGCCAGACCGGTGATGATCTCCCATATAGGACCACGGTATTCCCTGGGGCCCCAGTCAGAGTCCTGTGCCAGTGGTGATGAGACCATCCATGCCTCACGAGCTCCCCAGGCATTGGTGGTACCTGAAGACATCGGGAACGTAAGCTCATCATCGCCCATCAGGCCCGCGAGCCTGATACGCTCCATGTTACTGTAAGCATAGTCCAGCCCATAACCCAGCGCTGCAGTGGTTGGGTCCATTATGATACTGTCCCTTGGAACATTACACTGCTTCATGAGCTTCCTGTTAAGCTCTTTCTGGGCATTGATCTCAAGCTGTGTCCATGAAAGCACCACATGGCCATTATTTATAGCTGCTTTGGCTATCCTCTCATAATCCAGGTTAAGACTTGCGGAAGCGAGCAGTACACGCTCACCTGCAGCAGCTTCTGCAGCTTTCTCCAGCACTTCGGGGTCCTTCTGCGGATTACCGGAACCACCGATGACTATGGGCACGTCCACGGCCTGCAGCACATCTTCGACCACTTTGGCTGCATCGCGGGCAGATGTATCCTTAATAAGCGGATCAGTGGAGATCAGGTGTATGGTAACCATGTCAGCATTAAAGTCCCTGACGACTTTCTTTGCCCATTCCGCCGGATCGTTGATAACATCATCATAGTTGGATTTAACGGCCTTGGCCATACCAATGGGCATGTCAAAAACATCCATGGTGATATAGTTGCGGTGAGGCATTTCCGCATCAAAGTAATATGGCAGAGCGTTCTCTCCACCCAGGGTAACCGTGCTCTTTCTGGAGCCCCCATCTGCGGAAGTGGCACCCAGGGTGACTTCCTGTATGGGATTGGTCCAGTTCTTTACTGACGCCACTTCGAACTTTGCAGCCAGAAGTTCCTGCATTCTGGTCTTTGCAGCGGCCATCTCAGCCACAGGCGAAGGGGCACCGGCAACTCCCATCCCCAAAGCCTGTGCAAACAGCTGGTCTACAGGGTATCCCAGTATCCTGCCTATATTGGCCATGTGTAGGGAGATATGTGAGATCTCCTGTCCCAGTGCATAGGCCAGTGCAGGGTTAAGTCCTCCACCGCCAGTGATATTTAATTCGATATCACCCTCGATGGTTACACCTTCAAGGGCTTCGATATCGAAATCCTTGAAAAGTTCAGTGATATCGGTCAATTTGGTCTTCTTTGTCATATGCATTCCACCATAAATCAAGAGAGCGTTATAAATTCAGTTTCCGGGAGATATTCTCTACTTCCTTGACAGCAGGCGAGTCGTCCGGAAGTTCCATAAGCGGCTGTCCTGCAAGGTCTCTTTGTACTATCATTTCGTCCATCGGGACCATCCCTATAAGTTCCAGTCCCAGTTCTGCAGCAGTCTTTATAATTGTTCCACGGGTACTGTCAGTGACCTTGTTAGCGATCACATATATGTGGTTCACATCTGTTTCCAGTTCACCAACCAGTTCGCGGATGCGTTCAGCAGTTCCCAGTCCTCTGCGGGACCCATCTGTAACTACAATAAGATCATCCACCTGCTTGAATATCTTCCTGCTGAAATGTTCAAGTCCGGCCTCGGTATCGATTATAAGGACGTCATAGTTGCCTACGAGTTTGTTCATTATACCCCGCAGCAGGTTATTGACATAGCAATAACACCCTGAACCTTCAGGCCTGCCCATGACCAGCAGGTCATAGCCGGGCATCTCTTCCAATATCTCGTAGAGCTTAGACTCCAGAATGGACTGCTTGTTGACATCGGGAGGTAGATTGTCACGCTCTTCGTGCATGAATTCTTTCACATCACCAATTGTCCTTTGCACCTCACATCCCAGAGTTTCCGGAAGATTTGTGTCAGGATCGGCATCCACTGCCAGAACTACTTTGTTACCTCTGGTGAGGTGGCGGATGAGTAAGGTGGTGATGGCTGTCTTGCCAGTCCCCCCTTTCCCTGTCACTGCGATTATTCTGGTCACAATAGGCCTCTATTATTCGATTTTCTTAATGATTATCTTGTCTACGGTCACCTTTGCGTTCTTAAGCACTATCTTCACACCGCCGCTGCCGGAGCCACCCATCATTGGCATTGAAGGCATAAAGCCTGCTGGCATCTGTTGTGGAATATATTGCATAGGCTGCTGATACTGTGCCTGAGGAGCTTGACTAACTGCTTCTTCCTCTTCTGCAGGAGCTTCTTCCTCTTCGACTACCCATCTCTTGACCACCGGATGGTCTTTCTCTTTAAGGAAGTTCTTTAAGGCTTCAACGTCTTTTACATCTTCGTCAGTTGCGATCTTATCCTTTAGCTCAGCAGGAATACTTTCCAGCACTTTCTGTTTCAGCATGCTGGGCATCCATACTACTCTATCCCAGCCACCATCGGCACTGATGAACTTCGGTGAACGGAAATAGTTGACACCGATACCCAGGAAACCCACGACCTGTTTACCTCCACCTGTCTGTCCTGCCATGGTAGAGAACTGGAGTCCATTAGGTGCAGTCCCTGCAAAGTCCCTATCCACCCAGCCAATACCGTCAACTTCGGGCACATAGAAACCTACTACCTCGAAGCAGCCACATGAAGTGTGAGGATATTCGAAGAAAGAGTGCAGCTTGAGCCTGTCGTATTCGCCACTTGATAAACGCTTTGCATGCTCGTTAACACCGGAATACTCACCTGATGCAGCATCCAGAAGCTCCCCCTTTTCTATGGCGAACTGCGGGCCTTCAGGATCGACCTTGGCAGCTGCCCTGCCATCGAACCAGTTGATGGCTCCACACAGGGATATCCTGTCAGGCGTGATGACACAGACATTGGTCGGCGCAAAGGACTGGCACAGGGTACAGCCGTAGAAGGTGTCCACATCTTCGTCATGCAGACCCTTTGTCCTGTCATCCCTTGCCTTATAGACAGCTCTGGCGTTCTCTATCTCTTTTTCGATCTCTGCCTGATCTGTGATATACACGGTTTCCACTTTCTCTATGAACGGAAGCTCGTTCTTGAAGAGCATCATAATGGCCTTTGCGACCTGTTCAAAGGAAGTAAGCCCCTTTTTCACAGCTTCTTTGCTTACTCTTAACCATACGTCATCTCTCTGGTTGAGGTGCATAAGACCCTGGATATAGTTCTGGAACTCATGGTTCCTCCTTTCGACAATTGACTCCAGGTCGGTTTCCACCAGTTCACCTGCGATCCTATAGATCATAGCTATAGGATATCTGGAACCTTCGGTCATATCTGCAATGTCAGGACCTATAAGTGTGAACTTGCCGTCTTCCACATCGTTCATATCAGCTGCTCGTACCAGTTCGAAACCAATGGATTTCGGACCAGCAAGTTCAACATGCATATTGTCCTTTCTAATCCTTTCTCCCTCGAACATAGGAGATATCTCAAAAGGGAATTCATCTGCCATTTTACTTTCTCCGCGATTTATAGATCATGCTTTAAAGGTTAGATATTAATTCATCAAGTGCTTCCAGATGGTCAGCAGGTTTCAGGTTCCCGAAGGACATATCCGCATTCTGTAAATAATGCCTGTCTATAGCCAGTGTCTTGATGTCAGTGAAGTTCTTGAGGCCTGATAGTACCTGGTTCACATAGTATTTTTTGTGTCCGAGGAAGATCACCATATCATAGGAACCCTGGCCATCTAATCCCTTCCAGTTCTTGTCACCGAGATAAGTAGCAAGGAAGTGGATATTGATATACTTTGCATTTACGTCCTTGCCTTTGAAACCTTGCATGGAATGGCCGGTTGCAGCTATCTGCAGACCTTTTTTGCCCAGTTCTATGGCCTTGGCGATCATATCACTATCAAGGGCATCCGCACCGACTACCAGAAGTGGTCTCTTTGCTTTGGAAATAAGCTTGGCAGCCACTAGTGGCTGCACCGGTTTTGCATTTCTGGCTCCCCAGGTAGTATATATCATTGTGTTCTTTGTAGTATCCACCATCAGCACACACTCTCCTTACAAAGCCTCTTAACATTTGTAGGTTGTGCAGACACATCGAGTTTCATGGTCGGACCTGAAATGATCTTCTTTCTCTTCCAGTCGATCTCCCATCCATGATCTTTTTCCAGGATCTTCAGCAATTCCTCACGCTTTGCAAGAGGCAGGTCTGTCTCTAGCCTCACGAACTTATACCAATCTTCAGGCATGTGCCCCAGATACTTCTGGCTCAGTTCAATATAGTGAGTGAGCTTGATCATGCGTCCCATGTTGTTATCACTTGGCCTGATACAGTTCTTTGCGATCATGGGCATGAGCTCTTCAATGCTCTCTGCAGTTGTAAGCAGGAACTCCGGTGAAGACGGGATCGGCATTTCCTCGCCGTTACGTGCATCATATACTTTCCAGTCCTCTTCATTGTAGGGCTTGCCGATAAGTGCGCGTCTGTATTTGGAACCATGAGGTCCTACTATGACCGGTATGCCCAGTCTGTTACAACCTGTACCTATGGATGCAGCTTTTTGGGAATATGCACCCCATGCCACACCCACCGCACCGATACGGTTCATGATGTAGTCTGCTATTTCTTCAAAGTTACCCGTGATGTTCCTCTGGGCGAATATAGAGGCCACTTTGATGGCAGTACCTGTTATGTGAGAGTTCGAAACACATGAACCCACATTTATGAGGTTGCCTGCCAGGAATTTGGCCGGGTATTTCTCATAAAGGGTCTGACCTTCTTCATCCTTGTACATGCCCAGGTCCATGGCAGAACATCCGGACACTACCACGATGTAGTTCCTCTGGAGCATCTCATTTGCTACAGTAAACAGATCCTTGGTACCTTCGGGATAGTTGGAGCAGCCGACCATTGCCACGATACCCGGTGTGGTACCCATAACAAGGTTGACCCCCTCCTCACGGATCTCGGGATCACTGATCTGCCCTCTGCCTGCCCTCATCTTTCCTTTTTCCTCGCGGATAACTTTCTGTGCAGCCTTTTCGATCACATTGAGTATCGGAATGCCCTTTGGACATACCGGGTCACAGCGCCCGCAAGCTATGCAATGGTCATGGAGCTTCTCGAATTTGGTGATATCTCCCTCAGCGGCAGCTACCATAGCGTTCATGATCGGCAGGTTGTTAGGACATACCAGTTCACAGGCACCGCACTGCACACATGCGGATGTCAAAGTCTTCAGCTCTTCCTCTGAAGGCAGGGACTTGATACCTTTTGCATCTCTTATGGGTGCCATCTTCATGGCAAGGCGGGGAGCCACTTCTCCAAGAAGGTCGAAATTCAGTATAAGGGCTCCGGGTTCCTTCCCGCTGGAAAGATCATCAATTACCTTGTCAGCGGTATCGTTTGATCTGTTGGGCAAACCATACATGATCTTTTCGTTGGTTGTGATCACGGGTATGGACAGCTTCTTTGCCTCATCAAGGACATCAGGTCTGACACATTGTTCGTCCACTACTATTACATCCGGTGCAGCAGAACGGATCATCTTGAGCTCTTTTGCCATGGAACCTATCACTTTGGTCCGTGGCTGGCTGCGGTCCTCCGTCTTATAACGGGTCATGTCGATAGCTGTACAGCACAGTCCGGCAAGTTCTATCTTGTCGTTAAGGGCGTGCTCTTCCATGTAGTCCATAATATAGGTTACACCTGCAACATTGTGTCCTATGATCAGCAGCACAGGTTTCGTTGAATCGATACATCCCATGCCGATCTCTGCAAGGGGGGCTTCAGGATCGGATTTTGGCATTCCCATGCATGAGATCTGGGCAATATCAGAAACTTCCATGCCTACATGGTCCAGCATTCCTCCGTGCAGTGCTTTGGATTCGAAGTCAAGAGCTGAACCTTCCTGTCCGACATGGATCGTAGAGAGAAGCTGCATCAGTTGCTCTTCGACATATGCCACAACTTCTTCGAGATCACCCAAGGTTTTAGGCATGATACCTGTTACCAGCTGAGTGTTGGGAGCAAACAGGTTTGAAGGTCCTACGTCAATGGGGTGGTCCTTTCCATGTAGTTCTATCAGGTGATGCAGCAGGTGACGACCATGAGCTGAGTGCGCAGCTGCACCGGTGATTACTCTCAAAAGGAACTCTCTTGACTGATGTGTAGCCAGGTCAATACCGCAAGCTCCTTCTTTATTTCCACCGAGATCACACTTGCCATACGTACAGTAACAGCATTGATCACAAACAGGAGTGTATACTGGCTGATAGCGGGACAGCAATTTATAGTCCCAGTCCCTCAGGCCGGAAACACCGGGTTTTGGTGTAGGTCCGGTTTCAATACCTTCCTCTTCGGCTTTTGTTTCTATGGCACCAACTATGTTGTTGATCGTGATCTGGACGTTCTCCAGATCTTCAAGGGAGAACTTGCCTGTTGATATTTTAGTCATGTGTTTGGCCCTCTTTTTGTCCCACTGCATACTTTTAGACTTTTTCATAGCAACAAATGTTACAAAAAAATATTATGCGTAATACTTTTATACTGGTATTTAGTTGCATTCTAATGCACAAGCGCCTATAAAAACATTCCCCCATTTATCACGATTGATTGTGATATATTTGCGCATAATATAATCTAATAAAACGTTATTACAAAAAAGAAGCAAATTGCAGTGGACTGAAACTTATATTGTTAATAGTATCATATAAAGTTTCCGCAAATATCACGATTATTCTTGACAATCAGTAGCATAGTTCTCTCAGAAACAGTTTTATTTTATGTGTCTATAGGTAAATAGAGGATAATTTGGCGAAGGATTCAGATGACAGTTGCTGGATATGTGGTAAAAGAGAACTTTTACCTTTCAGATGCAGATATTGCGGAAAGGACTTCTGTGCAGCACATAGGTTACCGGAACAGCATGCATGCCAAGGGCTAGAATTTGCCAAAAGTCATTCGGGATACACAGGCGGTATGAACAACAAAGGGTCGGATGATGTATTCAAAGATATGCTGCGCACCACGACCAAAAAAGCTGCAAAGGGACTTGCTAAGGGCATTTGGGGTAGTATTATGGGTTCAATGAAAAATAGTCCTTCGATGGCTATCATCTATATATGTTTGGTATCGTTCTTTGTCGGGAACATTTTTCTGGGGGTCAGATACTTTGATCTTTTTAAGCTCACGCCTGCATTTATGCTGACACAGCCCTGGACAATTGTGACCCACATGTTCCTTCATGTGGATTTTGGTCATCTGTTCTTCAATATGCTTGTGCTGTTCTTCTTCGGACGCGAACTGGAGAATCGTATTGGTAATAGCAGGTTTTTGGGGGTCTACTTTGTTTCAGGCTTTGTGGCGGCTATCGGGTATTCTCTGACGGCTTCAAACCCTTACTCATCTGTAGTGGGTGCGAGTGGTGCCATTTTGGGTGTTTTTGCCACTCTTACGGTGCTTGCCCCTGACCTGAGGGTTTACGTGTATTTCATACCCATGCAAATAAAATATGCATTGTTGCTCTTTGCACTGCTGGACTTTGCGTTGATAGGATCGAACGATATGGTAGCTCATACTGCACATCTGAGCGGTATCCTTGTAGGCTTGTTCATAGGCTTCCGCATTAAGAGCAATATGAGAAAATATAATAACAGTGCACATAACAGTTATTATCGAAGGTGGTGATCTGGATAGCCAGAAACACTTAAGGACAAGCTATCCAAGGCCTGATGAAGGTGAATCTGTCCCTATTACTTTTATCGATATGCGTGAAGTTTTTGCAGGCTGGTCCCCTGAACTGAAAAGGACGGTCTATAAACAGGACTTCATGGAGACAGAGGGTCTTAAAAGAGTGCGCGAAGTGTTCCTTCTTGAAGTATACAACTGGCTATTTGAGGGTATTAGTTTCATAGAACTTTCTGAGATGGAGCTTAGCCAGTTCAAAGAAGTTCTGGATCAGCTTGCTGAAAAAGGAGGGGAGATAGTTTATACCCGCAAAAAGCAGGGCCAATGGATGATCAATTATTTCCGGCTCGTGGAACCAGAGCCGGAGAATGTGAACGTAACAGGAACATCTATGGACAAGCTTTTTGAGAAATATGTATGACCGCTTTCATCAAAAACATCAGTAGCCTACACAAAACTATAAAACTCAATTGGCGTATAATACTAATTACATGGTTATTATAAGTAATAATAGTAATTTATACAACATTTATACAATATAGTGAGGAAAACATGCCGAACGTAAAGACCGGATTGAATTCCATTGTCAGATACCTCAGCACAAAAAAAGAAGTAGGAAGGCGAAGGATAGGCCTTCTGGTAGATGGGCCTAATGTTCTTCGTAAAGAGTTCAATGTAAACCTCGAAGAGATCAGGGATGTGCTGAAAGAGTATGGCAATGTGAAGGTAGGCAGGGTCTTTCTCAACCAGTATGCCTCTGATAAGCTCGTGGAGGCCATTGAGAACAACGGTTTCGAGCCGATCATATGTTCAAGTGATGTTGATGTACGTCTTGCAGTGGAAGGAATGGAACTCGTTTTTAATCCTACCATCGATACTCTGGCCCTTGTTACCAGGGATGCTGACTTCAAACCCCTTTTAAGCAAGGCAAATGAGAACGGAAAAGAAACTATTCTTTTTGGAGTGGAGCCAGGATTCTCTGCGGCTCTCAGGAATTCTGCAGATTACGTCATCATACTTGAGAATAATAAAATGAACTTCTATGATGACGATTTCTACACAAGCGCTCCTGAAAAGACACAACATGCTACAGAAGTAGAGGTTATACCTGAATGAGAACAGGTCAAGTTCCCCTAACCTCATTTATCATTTCTTCAAGTCTTTCACTGGAAATACCATATTTTGTTTCTGCACTGTTCTTTACCTTTTCAATAAGTGCGCACAGTGCCTCATGGTTAAGGTCATGGCCCATACTTTTCACTATGCCTTTTAGTGCTTTTATTCCAGTGTGCTTACCAACTATCAGACGTCGCTGGCCGCCGACCATCTCGGGACTGAACAGTTCATATGTCCTTGGTTCTTCCAGTATGGCACATACATGGATACCCGATTCATGAGAAAAGGCATGTTCTCCTATGACTGCTTTTGTCACTCCGGGCTTAATACCGGAATATCTTTCCACTTTCTTTGAAAGGCCTGTGAGTTTTCTGGTATCATATCTGTCCATATCGTATTGGACCCTGAGGGCTACAAGCACTTCTTCCAGTGAAGCGTTACCTGCTCTCTCCCCAATGCCATTCACAGTGGTATGCAGTTGTTTTGCACCTGCTTCTGCAGCTGCCAGCGTATTGGCCGTGGCCATGCCAATGTCGTCATGGCAATGTATACAAACGGGGGTTTTCACAACTTTTTTTATTTCCTTTACAAGGTAATAGGTGGTGCTTGGGTTAAGGATGCCGATAGTATCTGCAATACTTACATAGTTCACCTTATACTCCTCTGCGGCGAGGAACGCACGTTTCAGTGTCTCTATGTCCGTTCTGCTCCCGTCCTCCGCAGCAAACCGAACTCCCAGTCCGTGGTCCTTTGCATATTGTACGGCTTCCATGGCAAGTCCGAACATCTCTTCATAGCTTTTATGGTATTTGTGCTTGAGATGAAGTTCTGACATGGCAATGAAAATGCTTACAAAGTCCACATCACATTCAATAGCTGTCTCCACATCGCTCACCCTGGAGCGTGCCAGACAACATGTTTTTGAATTGAGGCCCATGTTAGCTATCTCTTTAACGATTTCCTTTTCGGTCTGTGAGACCACAGGGAAACCGGACTCTATTATCTCGACCCCGATAGCATCCAGCTCAGTTGCTATGTCTATTTTCTCCTCCCTCGTAAACACTACGCCGGGAGTTTGTTCCCCATCGCGCAGTGTCACATCGCAGATCTCTATGTCCAGGGGCGCAATATCAAGGAAATGCATCAATTCATTGCGTGAATAATCTTTTGTTAGTACCATATGTCTATCACTTTTAAAATGGTCTTAAGTTTATTGTAACTGCAAATGTGTGAGGATGTTAAATATAATTTTCGCAATCAAGCGATACTATTATAATCAGAATGACCGGTATGTCACTACCACTTGAACAAAATATCAGGCAAGCTTGTTCTTAACTTTCTCGTAGAAGCCATCTATCGGCATTTTTACAAAACGTGCCGGATTCCTGGCCCTTGTAAGCGTTATCACATCATGTTCATGGATATGGTATGTGTGCTGCCCGTCCAATACGATCACAGCCTCTTTTTCAGGCATTGTCATTGTAAGCCTTAGCTTGCTGCTGCCAGGCACAACCCATGGTCTTGCTGAGAGCTTAAATGGGGCAAGAGGCACTATCAGTGTTGCATCCACCCTCGGGTCGATTATAGGCCCTCCCGCACTCATCGCGTAGGCCGTTGAGCCTGTAGGCGTTGCTATTACCACCCCATCGGCACGCAGTTCATCTATCTGTGATTCATCCACACATATGCTGAATGACAGTATCTTTGCAGCTCTGGAAGTGATCAGCACCAGCTCGTTCGTGGCACACGGAAGATGATCATCATTGAGCTGTACAGCAAGTCTGGAGCGTTCCGTGCATGTAAAGCCTTGCAGCACGTTCTCTATAGCTTCGATAGCTTCCTCAGGTTTCACATCCACAAGAAAACCCAGTGTACCCATGTTGATAGCAAGTAATGGCAGAGGATCATCCATTTTGGAAATGGTGCGAAGTACAGTCCCATCCCCGCCAACCGAAATGATGAGTTCCACACCTGCATCCCGCATAGAGTCTATTGGCATACAGGCATACTTATTTCCCAGATGTTCAGCAGTCCTGGGGGAAAGGAATATATCAACTTCATCCCTGAAACGGGCAATTATTTGTTCCACCATCTCAAGAGCTTCATGCTTGTCATATCTTGATACGACCCCTATTTTCTTTATCATCTCATCATCTCCCGGTAATATCAAGGATTTGCTGATGTGATATGCCATTCGTGGCCACCATATATACACGGTTCACAACATTATCCTGAAGCAACAGTTTATGGCCTTTTTCATCACTGACGATACCGCCTGCTTCCTCCAGGATGAGTTTCCCTGCAGCAACATCCGTAAGGCGTAAAGAGCCTCGCACATCCACGAACGCATCCAGTTTGCCGCAGGCAACATAGCAGAGTTCAAGGGAAACACAGCCAAGGATACGGATCCTGCGTACTGCCTGACAAAGATTGGTCGTCTTTGTCACATGAGGGTGATAACCATACACACTGACGCAGAAGTCCATAAGGTCCGATCTATCTGATGGATATATCCTGTGTCCGTTCAGGTACGCCCCTTTGCCAAGTTCCGCACAGTATACATCACCTGTGGCAAAGTCTTTAACATATCCAAAATTGATCCCGGAAAGACAGGGATTGGCAATGGCTATGGAAATACTGTAGAACGGGATTCCCATTGCAGCATTATGGGTTCCGTCCAGAGGGTCCATGATCAGAGCAATTTTGGGATCGCAGCCAATGATCTTTTCTCCGCACTCTTCACTAATTATACGTGTGGAACGACCCGCTTTTTCCAGCTCCAGGATGATCGCGCTTTCAGATGCGTCATCAATGAGTTTTGTGGGAGTGCCATCGGCACCAATGTACAGGGTAGTATATGCTTCGGGAGTCCCTACAAGGTCCTTTATGGCTTTGTATGAGGCTGCAGAAACCCTTTCGCAGAGTTCCAACAGCTCTCTATCTACCTTCATAAAAGAATGGGTCTCAGATACCCATTGCCTTGTTCGTCTTCTCTATGGACCTTGCACCATTGCTCTCAAGTTCCATCATTGCCCGGATAGCATCCACGTTCTCCGGGATCACATCTGATTCCTGATGGATGGCCTGGAAGAAGTATAGTTCTCCTTCGTCCACTGTGATGGACTGGTCCCATATGCAGTTCTCCCACATATCACCGCGTGGGCGGCCGAGGTCTTTTCCAAGCTCCATGATCTCAGCAGTGGAGGTGATCCCCTGACCAACGAACCTTATACGGGACTGGGCATCCAGAAGGTCTGCCACTTCATCTGCAGAGCACTGCTTGTCCATTTCGATGTTCAGACTGTGCAGGTGCATAAGGGTTGTGGAAAGCACCACAGCCGTAGAAGTGATATTGATGTGGGGAATGACGGATTTCACATCAGGCCCATGGTGTGAGGGCAATTTGATAGGGTTTGGGACAATGGCGTTTATCGGCCCCTTCTTGACATCGTTGGGGTCAGCAGCTCTGCGCATAAGTGTCACACGTACCTTCTTTATTCCGAATTCCTGGTCAAGCGGATAGATAACCCTGCACAGTCCTGTGGTATTGCAGGAAACAACCCTTACGAAATCTCGACCCAGGCCTTCCTCATAATTGGCAACTGCATTGAAAGAGCATCCTGCAAGCTCGTGCTCCTCTCCTCCCTGCCAGATTGCCTTGACACCTGCCTTTGTGTAAAGTGCCTTGTTCTCCTCGCCCAATCCACCGGGAGTGCAGTCAACAACTATGTCTGCGGCCTGTATCATGTCCTCTATGGTCCCGGAGGCCTGTATACCGCCTTTTTCCATACCTTTTAACTTGTCGGCAGGTGCGTACACAGGATAACCCTTATCCAGGGCCACGAAAGCTTCGAAGTTGGGCTTGGTCTTGGAGATGCCCACTATTTCCATGTCCTTCTGCATCTGCACAGCATCCGCAACACGTTTACCTATTGTTCCATAGCCATTTATAGCAACTTTTACTTTTGACATTGATAATACCTCTTCTCTCCTCTATTGCAAGTACATAATGCTTCTGGAAGCCGTTCCTTCAAATTTACATTGAATGAAGCATTTGATAATTATGTGATTATATGTATTAAGTTAATAATAGTTATTTGCTGAGTATAACTATTTCCCCTTTTGAGAAGTCTATTAGTTTGATAGCGCCCTTTAAGGTTGTTCTGTCCCCGAGTATGCCTATAAGTTCTATGGAATTCCCATCAACCATTACCTTTGTAACGGACTCCATCACCAGCCGTCTGGTATTATCTTCTAAAAGTATTGCGTCCAATTCACACATAATGTTCACCTGATCATTGTTCAAATAGTCGCGCCACAGAATGGCCTACACCTACTCCTATGTGCCTGGCCACAGGTTTGCACTTGGCCTTAAGCAGATATGCGATAGGTCCCATTTCATGCTCTGTAAGGGTTTCATAGTTCGCCATACCTTTGCTGATTATTAAAGACGCATCCCTGAAAGCATTGAGAAGCTCTTGCGGAGCTTGCTCCATGTCCACTCCTATTGAGCCGGAACCTGTGGTCAGGACCCTGTCGACCTTTCCATCGATCTCCAGCTCTATTACATCTTTCATTGTAACGTCAGTAAGTATAGGCTTCCCCCTCACCACAAGGGTTACATGTCCCCCCAGTTTTTTTATTATGTCAAAGACTAGGGTATCAAGCAGTATCTCGCCGCAATTGTCTGCTACATATACTACATTATCCAGCCTATCAAGCATCTTGGGAGTATCATCTATATCCAGTCCTCTGGCAAAATGCTGCCTGAAGGTCTCGTCGAACAAGCTGATGGGAACTTCAAGTCCCATTACCCCGAAATCAAAGAAGTTACCGATCACAGCTGCAAGTACCGCTCGTCTGAACAGTTCATTGTCCGAAGGATCACCATCATAGACCATGGACCTTGCAACGGGAAAGACTTTTTCAGCGGTCCTGTTGCAGACTTCTTTCATGTCTCTGTAAGGATCGTTGTCATTGAGCAGCTCATAAGCCTTCCTATGTATCGAAGTGGATACTGATGCTGCCGGGACGCCTGGGGCATATGTATCATTAAGTACCTGGATACATTCCTGCATGATCCTGTCTATAAGTATTTCATCATCTGTGGACAGTTCTGATTCATAGTGGACCCTTGAAAGCAGACAGTATGAGCATTGTGGATCGACTTTCATTATTATTTCCTGCTTAAAGCTGTCCTATAATCGGCTACATCCGAAATAAGCCTGTTGTCTGGAGAAGTGACATGTGGTTAAAAAGTTCTTTATATTAAAAGGCAGCTCAGGATAATGTTTATTGTAATATTGACCAGAACCTGATAGTAATGAAACTTAAGATCGAACATGGAAGATATATCATACTGGGCAGTATCGATGGGATACTGGCGGTACTGGGTGTAGTTATAGGAACCTCTCACGTTGTTAATGACCCTTCTATAATAATCAATGCTGCATTTGGAGGGGCTGTGGCTCTTGCTCTTACCAATGGTGTGGGATCATACCTTGCAGAAAGTGCTGTTGAATACGCAAAACTTGCAGAGCTTGAAAAGCCCCTGCTTCGAAGTCTGGCATGTACAACTATTGAAAAGCAGACAAAACAGAAGATATGGAGCGATTCCATTTTCCACGGAGGTGCCAGTTTTCTGGGTTCAATGGTTCCTATTCTGCCATTTGTAGTACTGGAAGAGCACATGCTGACAATATCCATTATCCTGAGCATTGCTGTGCTTTCCATCCTTGGGATGTATTCCGGGAAACTTGCAAAACAAAGTCTGATCAAGCACTCTGCCCGCATGGTGGGTCTTGGCATAGTTATTGTTATTGCCGTAACCTCTCTTGGGCTCGAACATTGATCGCAGATAAAATACTCTTCTATCCAAGTTGCAGAGTACCCTTTATTTTAAATCTAATGTGGGTATATCGTATCCACACATGATCCTCATTACAATATTACTTTTCATTGTCAGTTTGCTGATGATAACCAAAGGAGCTGACTGGTTCGTGGAATCAGCCGTTTCGATCTCAGAAAAAAGCGGGATACCTAAAGTGATAGTTGGCGCTACTATTGTAAGTTTTGCCACAACATCTCCCGAGTTTGCTGTTTCTGCCACTGCAGCGCTGCTTGGTCATACTGACATGACGGTGGGAAATGCGGTTGGTTCGGTTACATGTAATACTGGTCTGATCCTGGGATCTGTCCTTGCGATGAAGGCCGCTTCAGTAGACGTTGAAAGTTTCATAAGGAAAGGCTTTTTCATGGCGCTTGCAGGCATAACCCTTATTGTGGTCAGCCTGGACCAGCACATTTCAAAGACAGATGGTATCATATTGCTGATAATATTTGTTGGGTTCCTTTATTACAACTACAAGTTGCAGCGTGCCATTTTCGATGGTCCTGAAAAAGTGGAAAGGGTACCATTAAAAGAGATGCGCAGGGATATTGTCCTTTTCCTCACAGGAGCCATCCTGGTAGTTATCGGAAGCAGGATCATGGTGAATTCGGGAATCGAACTTGCACGTATAGTGGGAATTCCTGAAATGATAATAAGTCTGACCCTGGTGGCTTTTGGTACATCTTTGCCGGAGTTCATAACCGCGATCTCTTCAACCATGAAGGGACACCAGGACCTTTCCATTGGCAATATAATCGGAGCTAATACCATGGATATCACTCTGATACTGGGCGTGTGTGCTCAGATCACCAGCCTGGAGATCCTGGGACAGTCTATAAGTTATGATTTCCCGGCTATGTTGGTATTCATATTTTTGCTGCTCATGTTCGGTGTGACAAAAAAACGCCTTGAACGCTGGGAGGGTGCCTTCATGGTAGTGCTGTATGGACTGTATGTTGCCGGACTGATGATATGGTATGCATAAAATGGAAATGCTACGTAAACTCTATCGATAAATTTAAATCTTATTAGCTGAGACTCAACTGGGGATTAATATGAACCTAAAATGGCTGATCGTTGCAATATTATTGATAGCTGTGGCCGCTTCCGGCTGTGGCGATAAGGATACTACCACTTATGAGACCGAAGACGGACAAGAAGTAGAGGTAACCACAGAGAATGAAGATGACTGGTGT
>AMWB02034374.1_pt1 | contig 19911 bp, 21 predicted proteins | sample 200311 | NCBI WGS metagenome assembly AMWB02 (sample SAMN02737377, study PRJNA173069) | bioreactor metagenome | biome: anode biofilm in microbial fuel cells | place: USA: California | collected 2010-12-16 | reverse complement strand
GATGGGATCTCGCCTGTGATGCGCGACTCGATGCGCTTTAGCACATCCCAGGGCAGTTCCATGGCCTCTGCGGTCATACCGTCACGGGAACCGACAGCGCGTACTGCAACTATCCAGCCATGCACTCTCTGGTCACCTTTGACACCAGTGCCTTTGCCCACTATGGCAGCGAATGTCTGCCAGGGATGGAACCTTTCCAGAAGTTCTTCCTCTACTATGGCATTGGCTTCCCTCACTGCCTCGACCTTTTCCTCAGTGACCTCACCCACTATACGGACCGAAAGTCCTGGCCCGGGGAAGGGCATCCGTTCAGATATCTCATGAGGCAGGCCAAGTGCCCTGGCAACTTCCCTTACCTCGTCCTTATAAAGGTCCTCCAGAGGTTCTACAATGGACCTGAAATCCATTATCGAAGGCAGACCACCTACATTGTGATGGGATTTTATGCCGCCCTCGGATTCTATCCTGTCAGGATAAATGGTTCCCTGAATGAGGAACTCTGCTTTAAGCAGCCGTGCCTCTTCTTCAAATACCCTGATGAACGTTTCACCGACAGCTTTGCGCTTTAGTTCCGGATCATCTATGCCTTTCAGAGCTTCCAGGAAACGCTCTCTGCCATCTACGACCTGTAAGTTCATATCGGAGAATATCTCCTTTATTCTCTGAGTTTCTCCTTTGCGCATGAGCCCAGTATCGATATAGATTGGGAACAATAACTCCCCTATTGCACGATGTGCAAGTACAGCACACACAGAGCTGTCAACACCACCTGAAAGAGCTATAATGGCAGGGCCGGAGATCTGTTCCTTTATCTTCTCTATACTCTGAGGAATGAATCTGTCAACTTTAACCATAGGATTGCTCCATATATCACATATTGATAAATCATAAAGAATGGATCAGTGATTGAGCGGATTATTACAGATATATGATTTAATGCTGTCGATGTGATATTTAAATTCTTGCGGAATGATCTTCAATTATAATCATGTCATCAACTATAGTTATATACAGCCAATGTTAACTGTAGAGCGATGCACCGGACATTAAGCAAGTACTTCGGATACGATACGTTCAGACCCCTGCAGGAAGATATTATAAAAGATGTCCTGGAGGGAAAAGATGTTTTTGTGCTGATGCCCACCGGAGGAGGAAAGTCCCTCTGTTACCAGTTACCTGCACTTCTGATGAATGGTGTCACTGTAGTAGTGTCACCCCTCATTTCTCTTATGAAGGATCAGGTAGACACGCTCAGGGCCAATGGTGTAGAAGCCGCATACCTGAACAGTACATTGAGTTATAAGGAAAGCAACCAGATAAAGCAGGAGCTTGAAAAGAACCTTCTCAAAATGCTGTACGTTGCTCCTGAAAGGCTTACCTTGTCCAGTACATTGGCATTGTTCGACAGAATAAAGGTCAACCTGTTCGCCATAGACGAAAGCCATTGCATCTCTGAGTGGGGACATGATTTCAGACCTGAGTACAGGAAGCTGAGCATCCTTAAAAGAAAGTATCCGCACATCCCTATCATAGCACTTACAGCGACCGCGACTCCCAGGGTGCGGGAAGACACTATATCCCAGCTGCACATTGAAGGCTGTAATACATACGTAGCCAGTTTCAACCGTAAAAACCTCCTGTACCAGGTCAGACCAAAGAAAGATACCTATGAACAGATAGTAGAATTCCTGCGGGACAGAAGAGACAAAAGCGGGATAATATACTGCCAGAGCCGCAAGACCGTAGATGAACTAACCGGGAAATTGCGTAAAAGCGGTTTCAATGCCCTGCCTTATCATGCAGGGCTTTCCGATGCTGCAAGGAGCAGGAACCAGGATATATTCATAAAGGATGATGTGGAGATCATAGTTGCTACCATTGCTTTTGGTATGGGGATAGACAAACCCAACGTACGTTTCGTGATACACTACGACCTGCCGCGCAATCTTGAAAGCTATTACCAGGAAACGGGAAGAGGTGGCAGGGATGGCCTTGAATGCGAATGCATACTCTTTTTCAGCCGCGGTGACAAGTACAAGATAGATTATTTCATTGACCAGATAGCGAAAAGCGAAGAGCGCGAGGCAGCCAGATCAAAACTCAAAGAGGTAATGGACTATTGCCAGAGCACGGTATGCAGAAGAAGAATGCTGCTACGTTATTTTGGTGAAGAGCTGCAAGAGGAGAACTGCGGGGGATGTGATGTATGCCTGCAGCCTGTGAAAATAACTGATGCTACGGAAGAAGCAAAGCTGCTCATCAAATGCGTGAAAGAAGTAGGCCAAAGGTATGGTATCACACATGTAACGGAGATACTTACCGGCTCAAATAGCAAAAAGATAAAAGAAAAAGGACACCAACGGCTGGATAGTTATGAGATGGGCACTTATCTTCCAAAGGACAGGTGGGCAGATATCGCAAGAGAACTGGTCCGTCTGGGAATATTAAGGCTCGAAGGTTCCAGATATCCTTTGCTCAAACTCGACAAAGGTAGCGAACAGGTCATTGCAGGGAAAAGAACTGTAGAGATAATGCAATTGGAATCAAGCAACGATCCTATCCTGGCTCCGGGTAAGCAAATAGCGACCGATCAACTGAAAAAATCCAAAGCAAGTGATCATCCAATGGATCTTGCGAGAGTGAAAGAGATAGATACCGAATATGTAACAAAGAAACAAATTGGAACTATCAATAGAATTGATAATGAGCTGCTCTCAAGGTTAAAGGAACTGCGCAAAAAGATCGCAAACAAAGAGGGAGTTCCGCCTTATATCGTATTTGCAGATACGAGCCTGAAACAGATGGCAACCCAGATACCCCTGAATGAAAAAGAACTGCTGGAGATCACAGGTGTGGGAGAATACAAGCTGCAGAAATATGGAGATATATTCCTGACCGAAATAAGGGACCATCTGAAAGGCATCTCAAAAGATGCTATTGAAGCAACTACACAGGAAGTTGGAACTGCAGATAATGGAACTGAATATGATAAGAAAGAAAACGTCATCCAGTGCATAATGGGCCTTCGGGAAGAATTCATCCGGCTGACAAAAGAAAAACTGGGAACTGAGATAACTGACAAATATATAGAAGAGATCTGGTCAGACATCCTGCCTTATAAAAAGTAAACTGTTGTAAATGAGATCTCATTCACATGTATCCAGCAGATGGCGTTTCGCGTGCCCCCGTCTGTCACCCGGATGGATCGGACTGATCCTTGCGACCTCTTCCTTATCCTTGTCTTGCTTTTCCTGAGTAGTGTCCTTTTCTCCCATTGATATACCTCCATAACAAGATATGTGGAGCCGGTTACTAAACATTGCCGGTCAGACCAAAGGCACCAGATAATTAAAGGACAGGTAGAATATGAGATCACCAAAGACAACAGCAGCTAAGAACCCTGCGGTTATGGGTATCATAAAAGGAAGACCAGGAGTGATCCACACATGTTGTCCTATTGAGCCTTTCCTGTGCAGTTCTTGCAGCTTAAGGATCATATCGCGATCTATGGAAGTGCCTGTGCGTGTAAATCTTGAAACTACGCCATTGGGCGTTTCCTCATGCTTTTCTATCAGCCTGAAATGACCTTCTTCCAGGTTGTCTATATGCTGCCTGTAACCTATGAGGGCATACAAGGGCTTTTTTATAAGTTCTTTCGGAGGAACTGTCACCAGGTTGTAAAGCAAGAGACCGAGGGGCACTATGATGGTCAGAAGCACCGAATTACCAAAAACACTGAATGTGAACAGATCAAGCAGAGGAACTCCCCACAAAGGAAGTTGCAGAGAACCCAGTGACAATTCAGGGAAAACAGGAAGGATGATAGAGATGACCATGAGCACTTTTGCATCTGCTCCCCCAAAAGCATGCAACATGAAGAGTATGTAAACAAAAACGAATATCACGACAAAAGAAATTACAGTCCTGAAAATATACGGTAACCCGAAAGTGATCATCTCATAAATTATAAAGGGTGAAGCTGCACCCAGCATGATCGGCCAGACCTTGTTGGAAACACGGCGGGTATTGATATCGGAATAACACGAATATACAAGGAAAGGCAGGCATACAAGGACTTTGAGGAGTTCTATCATATCACTGTTTCTCCCATTTTTTAAGCTGCATCACTTCTGAAAGCGTGGCACCCCTTTTGATCTCCTCGAAAAGGCGCTTCTCGGTCTTTTCCACTTCTTTAGCCCTTCTTGCGATCTCATAGGCGTTTTCCTTTGGTATCACAACAACACCATTATCATCGCCTACAATGTAATCTCCCGGCTTGACGGTCTGTGACCCACAGGTGATCTCTGCATTGATCTCACCGAAACCTTTAGGTTCACCGGCATTAGGCACATAGCTGCTTGCAAACACCGGCAGGCTCATGGTGCTGATATCATCGATATCCCTTACAGCCCCATCTATAACTACCCCGGCAATACCCTTGTTCAGACAACTGAGAGTAGCCAGACCACCCCAGGGAGCAATATCTCTTCTGCCATTGTAGATAACAATGACATCTCCCTCTTTTGCCATATCTATGGCCTCAACAGGCTTTGCCCAGTCACCACCGAAGGTCTGTACAGTTATAGCAGTACCTACCATTTTTTTACCTTTCAGCATGGGACGGATATCCTTCATGACACCTTTACGGTGCATGGCATCTGAGATATTAGGAGTTGAAACTTCCATTAACAATTTGCGGATCTCAGAATCCTGAGAAAGCTTGGAAACTTGTACCACGGAAGGAGAATCCACACATTCCCTTATCTTCCTGGCAGAAGCATATACATCTGCAGACCGGATGATGTTGCCACCTACAATAACGATGCTTGCACCTGCCTGCACTGCCCTGGCACAACCTGCAGCATCAAGACCACCTGCAGCTGCAATGGGAGTGGAGACAACTTTTACGATCTCGGATATAATGTCCAGAGGATCTCTGCCCACCATCTGCTGGTCAATACCTGAATGCACATTGATATAATCCACACCCATTTTTTCAAGTTCCTTTGCCCTTGATGAGGGGTCTGCCACAGATATCAGGTCTGCCATTATCTTGACGCCATACTTTTTTGCAGCTTTCACAGATTCAATGATCGTTGAATCATCAGCTCCTGCCAGGACCATTACCACATCTGCACCTGCCTTTGAAGCCATTTCAACTTCAATTGCACCTGTATCGGCCACCTTCATGTCGGCAAGTATTATCTTTTGAGGAAAAGCTTTTTTGAGATTTCTGACTGCATCCATACCCTCGCTTTTTATCAAAGGGGTCCCGACCTCTATCCAGTCAATACCCCCTTCAATAGCTTCTTTTGCGATCTGCACGGCACGGTCTGTTTCAACCAGGTCAAGGGCTACCTGAATGATAGGTCTGATGTAATCACCTTCTGAATATAATTTATTACTACTAAACATACCTTAACATCTATAAACTTAATCGAGGGATTTTATATAGAATGTAGCCTAACCCAATATGGGGAGGAGCTTTTTGGGAAATGGGGACATGGTCACAGATAATGAAAGGAACAAGTTGCTGAACAGGCTGCATAGGCCTCTCTTCTGGGTAGGTGAAAATATACCTGAAGAATTGGAGATAGAAGGCAAAAATGTCAAGCTACACGAGATAATCTGGGAGATCATCAATAAGACCCATTTTTCTGCAAAAGATATTGAGAATATAGAGATGTTTCTGGCTTTGCTAAAAGAAAAAGAAAATGAATATGAAAAGAGCCTAGAACAAAATGAAATTAATTATGAAGAAGCAAAAAATTTGTTCACCCAGACAGCAGGTATCATGAGAGCTATAATGGACCTCACCGAAATCGAAGAAGAAAGTAAGAGAAAAAAGATCCCGGATACGAAACATATCTGCAAAGATGTTGAAGACAAAGAATGGGAACATTTTGTCAAAGACATAAGAAAGGGCAGAAATACGAAAAGATGAACAGTTGATCGGATCATGGAAGAAGCTGCCAGCAAATATTATATCTAATGTAGCACCTCTTACGATAAATGTACTTTAAAGACATGCATATCCTATCAATGAAAGATTTCTCAAAAGAGATGATAGACCATATACTTGAGACAGCGGAAAAACTTGAACCAATAGCTGTCATGAAAGAGCGGTCTGATATGCTTGCCGGTAAAGTGCTTGCAGTACTGTTCTTTGAACCCAGCACCAGGACACGCATGTCTTTTGAGACCGCTATGTTAAGGCTCGGAGGAGAGGTGCTTAGCATGGGGTCCGTGGATGCAAGCTCGATAGCGAAGGGGGAAACACTGGCAGATACCATTCGTGTGGTGCAGAGCTATGCAGATACCATCGTATTACGACATCCAAAGGAAGGAGCTGCACGCATGGCATCGGAGTTCTCCCAAGTGCCTGTGATCAATGCGGGAGATGGAGCAGGACATCACCCCACTCAGACATTGCTGGACCTTTACACGATCAAGCGTGAGAGTAAACTGGAAGGTGTGAAGATAGCTCTGGCAGGAGACCTGAAATATGGAAGGACCGTACATTCCCTGTGCTATGCACTTGCTCATTATGGAGCTGATATAACCCTTGTTTCACCGGATGAACTGCGCATGCCCTATGAGATAATAAAAGATCTGGAAGCCAGGGGCATGAAAGTGAAACAGACAGATTCCATCGATGAGGCCATCACTGAAGTGGATGTATTATATGTGACACGGATACAGAAGGAACGTTTCCCGGATCCGGCAGAATACCTCCGAGTGGCCAGCAACCTGCAGATCACACCGGAACTCCTCGAGAATGCTAAAAGCCATCTGAAGATCATGCATCCTCTGCCCAGAGTAAATGAGATAGACCCGCTTGTAGATAATACTCCACATGCCTGTTATTTCAAGCAGGCTTTTTACGGGGTGCCCGTAAGGATGGCACTTCTGGCCCTTGTGATGGGAGGAATGAAATGAATTCCGAGAATACGGACTTTGAACTGGAACCCGGACTCAGGGTAAGGCCTATCGAAAATGGCACGGTCATAGATCATATAAATGCGGGTCAGGCCCTTAATGTCCTGCATATACTAAGACTACCCGGCCAATTTGAAAGCGTGGTTAGTGTTCTCATTAATTCTCCCAGCAAGTACGGTAAGAAAGATGTGGTGAAGATAGAGAACAGGGAACTGAAGGTCAAAGAACTGGATAAGATATCTTTGATAGCGCCCAATGCGACCATCAATATAATACGGGATTTCAAAGTCCTCAAAAAGAACAGGGTCAAGATCCCTGAATACGTGGAAGGGGTGGTGCAATGCGTCAACCCGAACTGCATATCGAATAGTTCTGAGCCTATTACATCTAAATTCCGCGTCTATGAGGAAGATAATATAATAAACCTGCGCTGTGTGTACTGCGAGCGCATAATATCAGAGGACATAGCTGACCATCTGTTAAGAGAATAGACTTACAGACCAAGAATATCTTCCATGGTATACATGCCCGGACCGGCATTACATACCCATGCTGCAGCCTTTACAGCACCTGAAGCAAAAGACTGTCTGGAATGTGCCTGGTGTTTTATCTCGATACGTTCACCGTCACCTGCGAACAACACCGTATGATCACCTGCAATGTCCCCGCCACGCACTGCGTGGATGCCTATTTCCTTGCTGCGGGGAGCAAGACCCTGGCGGCCATAAACATATTCTTTGCCACCCAGTGCAGCACTGATGACATCTGCGGCCTTTATGGCAGTGCCGCTGGGGGCGTCTTTCTTCTTGTTATGATGAGCTTCGATGATCTCGATATCAAAATCTCCCAAGTATTTTGAGGCCTCTGCAAGTATCTTAAAAAAGACATTTACACCTACTGAGAAGTTAGGAGATATGATCCCTGCCACATCATATTTTAAAACAGCTGCTTTTATGATCTGTTTTTGCTCACTGGAAAGACCAGTTGTTCCGATGACGAGGTTCACACCCGCCGAAGCTGCCCTGGGGGCATTCACAACTGTTGCATCGGCGATCGTAAAATCTATCAGCACATCAGTAGCTGACTCCTTAAGGACCTTTTCCATGTCCTTTACGTCAGATATAGGAACACCAAGACTACCTACCTGGGCAGTTTCCCCTGCATCCGTGCCTATATTCACAAGATCGAAAGCTGCTGAAAGCTGCATTCCGTCAAAAGCCATAATATTGGAAATGATGAGCTTGCCCATCCTTCCTGAAGCACCTGTAACTGCTGCTCTGATCATGATATGCACCCCATATCCCTCAGGATATCTTCAAGGACCATTTCATGCTCTCTGCTTAAAGGAGCAAGAGGAAGCCTTAATCTGCCGTTTGCCAGACCTAGCATATCCATTGCTCTCTTTACAGGGATGGGATTCGTTTCAAGGAAGAGAGCGCGTGTCAGCGGTGCAAGTTCATAATGAAGTGCCTGAGCCGTTTTAAGATCGTTGTTCTTAACAGCGGTCACAAGGTCAACCATTTTTTCGGGAACAACATTTGCAACCACTGAAATAACACCCACTGCTCCCATACACATAAGAGGCAATGTAAGGCCATCCTCACCCGAGATGACCACAAAGTCCTCATCCACTGTGTTTTCAATTATACGGGAAACCTTCACCGGATTTCCGCTTGCTTCCTTTATGGCCACGATATTCTCTATCTTGGAAAGCTCGGTAATAACTTCCAGAGGCATGTCCTGCCCTGTGCGGGAAGGCACATTGTAGAGTATAACAGGGATATCCGCAGACCTGGCAATACTGGAAAAGTGTGCGATCAGACCGGCATTGTTGGGCTTATTGTAATAAGGAGATATGATCAGCACCGCATTGGCGCCTGCATCGTATGCATGCCTTGTGAGCTCCACTGCTTCGGTGGTGTTGTTAGAACCTGTACCAGCGATAACAGTGGTTTTGGCACAGTCAACGGTCAGATCGATGAGGTCCATATGCTCCTGGGTGGACATGGTCGCGGACTCACCGGTGGTTCCGCAAGCCACCATTCCTGCAACACCGCCTTTTTCCACATACTCGACAATGTTCCTGAAAGACGTGACATCTATCCTGTTATCGGCATTGAACGGTGTTATAAGAGCAGGAAATACCCCTTCGAACATGGTACCACTTCGACTGGAACTTATTCCATGCGTACGTGAGTCATCTTGCGTGTGACATAGCCGGCCACACGGTTCCTTATGACCTTGCTTTCAATTGTTGTATACTGTGTCACAAGGTGCTTGTTCGTATCAAAGTCCTTTGTGAAAGCGTCACCGTAAGTGTCTATAAGGCGAAGTGAAATGGTCTTGATATTGTTCTGTCTTATGTTTCCCATATATGATTCTCCATCTATTGCAAGTGTAATTTCTTAATATGAATTCTCAAGAGTGGAATTTGTACCGCTTATAACTACTCATGCATTTATAACTTTTGGAATGAAAGATTCATCTAACCATATCCTGCATTCCACAAAAGCGGTGTACTGGACAAGAGTGTAAATCCACAACATCATATATCAGTCTTTCCAAGCAGTCTTTCAAGAGCATTGGCCTGCCTGAAAACGACTTCCCTTTGGCCCTTGCGATTGATATAAAGACCAATGAATACGATCATGAGACCTAGTTCCGGGTTCAGGGGAGTCAGGATCACACCTATGAGCATTACAAAAGAAGATATAATGCCCTTTAAGGCTCCTTTTCTGTATGACACGATCCTTGTGCGCCTGAAGATACGGATGTCCCGCAATGTAAGGAACAACACAACAAAATAGGCCATGATCGAGATGTAGACGTACATTGAGTCCTCCTTTCCTGATAAATAAGCAGATGATGTTATTTCAATACACCGGAAAGATATCGTTAGAATAGATTACTTTCACTGTGCATGGATCGGAAATTATAAACCCTGAATTATATATGAAGCTCTAAATGAGCGCAGACCAAAACCGTATAACACTGCACATTGATATGGACAGTTTTTACTCGTCAGTGGAAACAAGAGAAAAACCTGAGATCCGGGGAAAGCCCGTGATAGTGGGCTCTGACCCTAAAAATGGTATCGGAAGGGGCGTAGTAAGCACCTGCTCCTATGAAGCCCGCAAATACGGCATACATTCAGCAATGCCCATATCCAAAGCATATAAGCTGTGCCCTGATGCCGTATATTTACCGGTGGACATGGAACTATACAAAAGTACATCTTCCAGGATAATGGAAATACTTAGAGAGTTCTCTTCCAGATTCCAGCAGGTCAGTGTGGACGAAGCATACATGGAGCTTGACAAAGACATCACTGATTATGATAAAGCTATTGACGTCGCAAAGAACATCAAGGAAAATATACTGCGCAGGGAAGGACTTACATGTTCCGTGGGAATAGCCCCGAACAAAGTGATAGCCAAGATCGCATCCGATTTCAATAAGCCAGATGGCCTTACGGTTGTAAGTCCCGAAGAAGCGAAACAGTTCCTTGACCCTTTGTCCATATCTAAAATACCAGGGATAGGAAAGAAAACTGCTCTGCTGTTACGTGAAATGGGGCTGGAGACCGTTGGGCAGCTCGCGGTATACGACGTGCAACTGCTCATAGCGAGATTCGGAAAATTCGGACTGACAATGCACCGGATGGCTAACGGGATCGACGAAAGAGAAGTGGAGGAAACAGAAGGAGTTAAATCCATCAGCAAGGAAGACACCTTCGACGAGGATATAACTGATCCTGATACCATAAAAAAGGTTTTCTACGCTCTGTCCGAGAAGGTACATGCATCCCTTCTGAAAAAAAGATACCGTTTTCGTACCATCACTATCAGAGTCAGATACGGGAACTTCAGCACCTATACGCGGTCCAGGACCTTAAGCTGTGCCAGTACAGACCTCTACGTTATGAGAAGGGAAGCCCTGCATCTTATGAAAGAATTCACAGGTACCGGCAGGTTCAGACTGCTTGGAGTTGGGGTTTCAAATCTTGAAAAGATAGATGAAAGGCAAACATTGATCACAGATTACTAAAACATTTATTCATGATACTTAATAGAACTACTGAATTCCCAGGGAATTTACATCAATAATTCCAGAGGCGTACAGGACAACAACCAGCAGTGGCTGGTGTATGATATATATCGCCAGTGATCTTCTTCCCATGAACTCAAGAGCAGATATCAATGGATTCTGAGAGAGATCAGGGAGTTCATATTTACGATGATGATCAGGATACATCATGTTGCCCGAGAATATTCCCAGCATGGTAACGCCAAACCAAGGCAGCAATGGAAAATGATCAAGGGTCTGGAAACCTGCAGGGGTCAGACCAAGCCATATAAGCCATGGAAGATCAACTGTGAAGTTTTCCACTGATCCTCCCAGAAAAAGAACTATAAACCCTCCGATAAGATTGGGAAGGCGGTATTCCAGTAAAGGATATGATAATATGATAGCTACGCCAATGAAGTGCAAAATACCGAACACTATGACCTTATCCGGGAAAAGCACCCAGCTTCCCATCGTGAAGACCAGACCCCATAGAAAGATGTGAAAGCCCCTTTTGAGATATTTTTTGAAGCTAACCTGCAAACCAGATACCTTACTTCTGGAATGGCTCAGGGTAAGGGAAACGCCTACAAGAAAAACAAAAAGAATAGCTGCACTCCTGCCGATATAAAATACCAGCCCCGACCAAACGTCTATGTGCAGCACATCAAAGAACACCAGATCATAAAGGAAATGAAACTGCACCATAAGGAGTATGGCGATCCCCCTTAGTGCATCAATTTCCCAGAACCTGTTGTGAACGCTGAGCATTACACGCTGCCCCGGAAATGTTCATTTTTTCTTTTCTTTTCGCTCTGCCTTAAATACAGAAGGCAGGTGCAGGGCATATGTGCCGTCTTCCTTGATGGCCATGATGATCTCCTTACGCTGCAACAGGGAATCCAGATTGAGTTCGTAAGATCCGGGACCAAGTATACGAACGGATTCCACCCTGTCACCATCCTCCTCTATGACACTGCGTTCCTCTTTTTCTATACCTATGATCTCATCTATCTCTTTTATGAGCTTCTCTGCAGGAGTTTCTTGCTTGTGGGTTTCGTCAGGGACCTCATGACCGGCCTTTTCTGAAACTTGATGCTCTTCTTCAGGACCTTTAACGTAGAGGAACTTGTTCCACCCACATGACGGACAGCCACTGAGGATAACTGCGGCTCCATCAACGAATATTTCTCCACATCTGGTGCACTTATGTGACATATTTCACCGTTTTTTAATAAGCGCAGGGATATATTAAAACCCTTCCTACCTCAATGCCTTTCATTGCTGCACTGCAGGAGCAAGACCTTCCAGAAGGATTTTGGTGGCAGAGGAGATCTTCCTATTTCAACCTGCCAGCCTAGGCTATCCCAAAAACAAATGTGCCAAGGGGATGACACACTTACCATAGGCATTTTATAGCCGGTATGTCCCATATATCCCGTTTCGCCTTTCCCATAAGATTTAAACTTAGCCAGCAATAACATGATCAAGACCTTTCCCTCCGGACATATGAAAATTTCATACTTTAGATCTCTTTTAATATATGTTTTCACTGCCTCTTCCATCGCAACATTTATCTGTAATGATACCGTTGAATGGGAGTACATCGTTACACGCAAAATATGAAGCGGGGTAGGGTAGCCAGGAGATCCCGACGGGCTCATAACCCGTAGACCAATGGTTCGAATCCATTCCCCGCTACTGATTTTTTTATTAACTGAATTTAGTTCTCTAGTGCAATCTTTCATATTTGTTATTAATTCAGTCTATTTGAACCTTTTTTAGAAGGAAAACAATTTCCATAGGACCTTTATTAAACTTATCCAAAAGCTTTATGATAGTGGGCGGCTTACTCTTTTTATAGGTAAATAGGGGAGTGTATAATATGCAAAGTGAAATGTATAAAAAGATACTCATTGCAACGGATGGTTCAGAAAATGCTAAGCATGCGGCATCCTCTGCGATAGATATCGCGAGAATGGCAGGGGCGAAACTATATGCACTAAACGTCTTGCCGGACATACCTCATCTTTCATATTTTGGTGTGCCTATCGAGCCTCCAAAAGGAATTTCCCTTGAAGAAAAGGATTTTGAAAAACATCTGGAAGCTGATGGGAGAAAAGCACTTGATGTTGTAGTGGAGATGGGGAAAAAGACAGGAGTGGAAGTTGAGCCTGTGATGATCAAAGGACATCCGGGTTCTGCGATAATCGACTTTGCAGATAAGAACGATATCGACCTGATAGTAATGGGTACTCTGGGAAGATCTGGAATCGACAGGGTACTGGTGGGAAGCGTGGCTGTGGATGTTGCAAGGCATGCAAAGACACGGGTGATGATAGTTAAGTGAGCCGATAGAAGGTACTTTTTTGAGAATGAAGTGAAAAATTGGGTTGAAACAGTTTTTCACCTTCTTTATTTACCTGCATTGTGCAAGGAGTAACAGTTACATGACCTGTGAACTGACCGTATATTACATCACTTGTGCCAGAGAGACGCAAGATATTGAAAGGAAAAACCTGCAATATAATTAAATAAAGGCAACCCTTTAATAATGAAAAAGAACTGAACAGGGCGATCCTTAAATGGTAATGGAAAAACTTGGAAACTCCTTGCAGGATGCACTTAAGAAACTCGTCAAATCCGGCAGGATAGACGAACACACGGTAAATGAAGTGGTAAAGGACATCCAAAGAGCAATGCTGCAGGCTGACGTCAATGTCAAGCTTGTCATGACGATGTCGAACCATATCAAGGAGCGTGCTATGAAGGAAGATGTGCCTTCAGGCATGAACCCCCGTGAGCATGTGATAAGGATCGTCTACCAGGAACTTATCAATATCATAGGTAAAGGCACAGATATTCCCCTGAAACCCCAGAAGATCATGATGATAGGTCTTCAGGGCAGCGGTAAGACCACCACCACATCAAAACTTGCAAGATATTTTCAACGCAAAGGTCTGCGGCCGGCAGTGATATGTGCAGATACTTTCAGGCCCGGTGCATACCAGCAGTTGAATACCCTTTGTGGTAAACTTAACGTTACATTTTACGGGGAAGAAGGCAACCCTGATGCAGTAGGGATCGTAGAAAGAGGTCTTAAGGAAGTGGAAAAATACGATGTGATCATAATAGACACTGCAGGACGCCACTCTCTGGAAAAGGACCTCATCGAGGAAATGGAACAGATCCATGCCATTGCACATCCTGATTACAAACTGCTTGTACTTGATGGTGCGATAGGTCAGCAGGCAAGCGAACAGGCAAGAGCGTTCAACGATTCTATCGGTATCTCAGGTGTCGTCATCTCTAAGCTGGACGGTACTGCAAAGGGTGGTGGAGCCATATCTGCCGTTTCTGAGACAAATTCCTCCATCGCGTTCATCGGTGTTGGAGAAACACCTGAAGACCTGGAGAAGTTCGAACCTGACAGGTTCATATCTAAACTACTTGGAATGGGCGATATAAAAGGACTTATAGAGAAAGCCCAGGAAAACCTGAAGGAAGAAGAACTTGACATGGAAGCCATGATGAGGGGACGCTTCACCCTCAAGGACATGTACAAGCAACTGGAAACCCTTAACAAAATGGGCCCAATGAAACAGATCATGCAGATGCTGCCTCTGGGGGGCATGGGTGTAAAGGTGCCTGAGGAAGCTTACCAGGTGACGGGGGAGAAACTTACACGGTACCGTGTGGTAATGGACTCCATGACCGAGGAAGAAATGCTTAATCCACGCCTGATAGGAAGTGCCAGGATAAAGCGGATCTCCATAGGATCAGGATGCAGCGCTGATGATGTAAGGGAATTGTTGAAGTACTATAAGACGATGCAGAATACCATGAAGGGGTTGCGTGGCGGTAAGTTCAACATGCAGAAAATGATGAAGAAATTCGGCATGTAAAACCAAAGAGGTATGGGGTTAGTAATCCTCACATACCTTGAAGAAATTTAAGAAAAGGTCCTTACCTTTTTCCGTGTGGGCAACTTCCGGGTGCCACTGCACCCCGTAAAGTGGCCTGGTTTCATGCTTCATGGCCTCTATTTCACAAATTTCGGACCTTGCCAGCCGGATAAAACCTTCAGGCAGGGTTTTTACTTCATCGGCATGTGAAGCCCAGACAGATGTGCGGGGAGCCATACCTTGAAGGATATCATCTTGTTCAAGGATCTCGACCTCTACCTCGGCATATCCGCCATATTTACCCGGACCGACCTCTCCGCCAAATGTCCTGGCCATCACCTGATGCCCCAGACAGATCCCAAGAATAGGGAGATCAATCTCCTTTATATACTGTGCACAATTGCCCGCCCTTTCCAAAGTCGGACCGCCACTGAGCACCAGTCCGTCCGGTCCTTTTGACAGGATGTCTTCCACTGAAGATGTATTGGAGATCATGCTCGTATCCATATCCAGGTCCCGGATAGTACGGTGGATGAGATGGCAGAATTGACCATAGTTATTGATAACAAGGATGTTCATTGTTTTCATGATATAGACCCACCCGGGTATTTATCGCAAGTATGATGAATCAATATAAATACATATGCTATTTTACAACAACACCAAAAAATGAAGCTACCTATGAATAATGTATAAATAAATACTTATAGGGTATAATTAATATATTGGGATAAATTCAAATCGCGCGAGGATGTTGTTTTGAATATTGTGTCTACCGGAATAGAGGGATTGGACGAGGTTCTCGGGGGAGGGGTCCTTAGTCCCTCGACCACATTCATTGCAGGAACACCTGGAACAGGAAGGACCACGCTTGGAATACAGAGCCTGTGCGCTGCAGCAAAAAAAGGGGAGAAGGTGCTGTACGTAGCTATCTCATCCAAACCTGAAGCATTGATACGACAGATCCTTTCACGGTTCAGTTTCTTTGAAGAGAATATAAACATCCGTACCTTTAATGTCAGTAGTGTGGAAAGAGACCCGCTCACTATGCTTGTAGAACTAGGGAATATCGTAAGTTCACTTAAACCCGACAGGATACTGATAGATCCTGTCACACCTATCGGATTCGGATTCCCGGAAGCCGAAAGGAGAAGGTTCATGTATTCCCTTAACGCTGCACTCAATGAATGGAATGCAGTGGTCTGCTTTACAGGCACTCTGGAACCAGACGCTGTAAAGAGCAACGTGATCAGCGATATAGTAGACAACATAATCTATATATCTCAAGACCTTGACCCACATATCACCAGGCGATATATCGAATTAATGAAAGTGAGTGGTATGTCATCCGTCCAGGGAAAGCATACATTTGAGATCGGAACAGATGGCATATCCGTCTATCCGAAAGATATTGCACAAGCCGACTATTCCATAAACGCTTCTGCTGAGCGTATTTCCATTGGAACACCCATGCTTGACGAGATGCTTGGAGGCGGATTGTTCAAAGGGTCCTCGAACCTTATAGCTGGCTCTACAGGCACGGGTAAAACAGTACTTGGACTCAATTTCATTATGGAAGGAGCAAAAAAAGGGGAACCTGGCATTATTATCAATTTTGATGAAACTCCGGAGGAACTGTTTTTACATGCTTCCAACTTTGGATGGGATCTAAAGGGAATGTATAAAAATGGCAGCCTAAAGATCATTCATACTTTACCGTCCTCATTGGACCCTAACAAACATATGATGCAAATTCAGAAAGCCATCCAGGAAACAAAGGCAAAGAGAATGATCCTGGATGCAGTAGAAGGTTTTGATTATGTCCTTGCGGACCCAATAGAAAGAAAACAGCATATTTCCGCTCTCTCAAGAATGTTCAGGAACGAAGGAGTTACATCACTTCTGACCTGTCTTACCACGGAAAGCAAAGAACGCTCAAAGATATGCGACATACAGATAACATCAGTTGCAGACACCGTAATAATGCTGCAACAGAGCCTTATATCCTCTGTTTTGCAGAAGTCCTTATCAATAATCAAGATGAGAGGCAGTGATCATGAGAAGGGGCCTGCAAGATATGAGATAAACTCAAATGGCTTTGTGATAGAGAATCTCATGCGTGAGTAAAAAGGCGGACAGTAACCTTTTCTGCCCCAGAAGGACCTGAAACGTACTTATTTTCTCTAAATAACTTTATATACCTTAGCCATGTTACTATGTAACATACTAGCACGGCACTAGAATGGAGATCACAAATATGTCAGAAATTGGAAAAAGCATACGTATCGAAAGGATAATGGACAGGAACAGCAGGAACATGGTGATAATACCTATGGACCATGGAATATCCGATGGTCCCATTAAAGGTCTCATCAACATTGCAGATTCCATCAATAAAGTAGCTGAAGGCGGAGCAAATGCGGTGCTCATGCAAAAGGGCATGATAAAGCACGGACATCGCGGATACGGTCATGATGTCGGGTTAATAGTGCATATGAGCGCATCCACATCCCTCGGACCGGACCCTAACAACAAAGTTCAGGTCTGCAGCGTGGAAGAAGTGATGAAAATGGGAGCTGATGCAGTATCTATACATGTGAACGTGGGTTCTGAAACAGAGGCCGACCAGCTCCAGAAATTTGGAAAGGTAGCTGAAGACTGCAATATCTGGGGCATACCTTTGCTTGCCATGATGTACCCCCGGGGCAAGAAAGTAACAAATCCACATGATCCCGTGATGGTGGCCCATGCTGCAAGGGTAGGAGCAGAACTTGGAGCTGACGTGGTCAAGACAGTATACACAGGAGATGTGGATTCGTTTAAGGATGTTGTGGAAGGATGTCCGGTGCCAGTTGTTATTGCTGGCGGACCTAAGACAGAAACCGACGAGCAATTCCTGGAAATGATAAGAGGCGCCATTGATGCGGGCAGCAGAGGAGTCGCCATTGGCAGGAATGTTTTCCAGCACAAGGACCCCACAAAAATTACAAGAGCAATAACAGAGATAGTGCATAAGGATCGTACTGTAGAAGAAGCTCTTGAGATACTTAAGTGAAACAACGTGAGAACATGAACAGGAAAAGCGTATGGATAAAAGCCGATGAAGGCAGGTGGGATGACAGGAAAGGCAGGATCACCACCGGACTGGAATCGGGAGTGGATTACGTACTGGTAGATGCCAGTGATGTTGAGAAGGTAAGGGAACTGGGGGACATAAAGGTCGCAGCTTTTGCCCATGATGAAAGGTCTGGTGCAGACATCATAGTAGTAGGGAAAGGAAGCGAAGGGGATGGAACAAAACCACTGCCTCCTGACTTCAGTGGCTCTTTTGACATAATAACGGCCACCCGCCTGAAAGGAAAAGGCTTGAAGGTAGCCGGATACGTGGTCATCCGCAATAAACAGTATGAAGAGTTTGCAGCAGAACTGGCCGAAGCCTGCGACTACATTATAACCGTAGGCACTGACTGGAAAGTAATTCCTCTGGAAAACCTCATTGCAGGATTGCATGACAAAGACGTACAGATCATTTCCGGGGTCAGGACCTCTGAAGAAGCGAAGCTTTCGCTTGAGACCATGGAACATGGATCCGATGGAGTGTTATTGGATACTGACGACCCAAGTGAGATAAAGAAAACTGTGGGAATGGCAGAAAGGTCTGGTGTCGAGGATATTGAACTTGCAGCTGCCATCGTCACAAAAGTGGAGCATGTGGGCATGGGTGATCGTGTATGTGTGGACACTTGCAACCTTATGACAAGCGGGGAAGGTATGCTTGTAGGTTCACAATCCTGCGGCCTTTTCCTTGTGAACTCGGAAGCTGATGACAGCCCGTACGTTGCATCGCGGCCATTTCGAGTGAATGCCGGAGCGGTACACGCTTATGTACTGGTGGGAGAGAAGACGAAATACCTGTGTGAACTGGAAGCTGGTGATGAAGTAGCTATCGTTAATGCGGCCGGTGAGCAGAGAAAAGGTATCGTGGGCAGAGTAAAGATCGAAAGAAGGCCCCTTATGCTCATAGAGGCCGACCTTAACGGAAAGACTGTCAAGACCATTGTGCAGAACGCAGAGACCATTAAACTGCTGAGCAAAGGCGGGAAGCCCATAGCTGTCACCGACCTTCAACCCGGAGACGAGGTGCTGGTAAAGTTCGAGGAAATCGGCCGGCATTTCGGAATGAAGGTAGAGGAAACGATCATCGAGAAATGATCAGAGGGCTTATGGTAAAGATAGGTAGCTTCGACCTGTCAGAAGGAGCGGCAGTTGTAGCCGTCATAAGTGACTATCCAATGGAACTGGCCAGAGAGGCTCTCTTGCAGGGTGCAGACATACTGGAGATCAGGCTGGACCTGCTTGGTATAAAAGATACAAAGTCAGCGCTGGAAATGATCGCAGGCTTAAAGCAAGAGGTAAACCTGCCATGTATTGCAACCAATAGATTACCAATTGATGGAGGCAAATGGGAAGGACCGGAAAAAAAGAGAATACAACTTCTTCTGGATATTCTGCCTGTGGTGGATGCGGTGGACGTGGAACTCGCTGCAGAGGCTGACCTGCGGGAAAAGCTCATATCAGCCGCACATGAACTTGGCAAGACAGTTATTGTCTCGCATCATGATTTTAATGGAACCACTTCCATGGAAAAGATCAAGGATATGCTGGAAATGGCATGGCAAAGCGGAGGCGACATAGCCAAGTTCGCTGCGAAGGCCAATTCGCCTGCCGACACCATGAACCTTCTGCGCGTAACTCATGAAGCTACCAGACCCGTGTGCATGATAGCCATGGGCGATCTTGGAAAACATACACGGGTGATAGCACCGTTCTATGGTTCAGTGCTTACTTATGGCTCAATTGGAGAGGCTGTGGCACCGGGTCAGCTGAACATAGCAGAACTGAAGAGAACGATGAAGGTGCTGTTATGAAAAAAGTGTTTGCTGTCTTCGGCGACCCCATAGAGCACTCACTGTCCCCTGTGATGCACAATGCGGCATTCAAA
>AMWB02134407.1_pt1 | contig 19965 bp, 14 predicted proteins | sample 200311 | NCBI WGS metagenome assembly AMWB02 (sample SAMN02737377, study PRJNA173069) | bioreactor metagenome | biome: anode biofilm in microbial fuel cells | place: USA: California | collected 2010-12-16 | reverse complement strand
GTTTCCCGCTGCAATGCGGTGCTAACCGTTCAGGTCGATGCCGCATTCCGTGTTCCTCAAAGACCGCGGCAAACTACTTGATTGCCTGGGTGCCGTCAAGAAGAAAATGGTCATTCTTGACGACATTTGCAAGATTTTAGGAAGAATTAATTCTGATTTGCTTGTTAGCTCACTGATGTTCTGTTGTAAATACGTTCCCTGTTGGCGAGGCAATAAAACTGATTAATCTTCACTTGTCCATTTCGAAAGAGTGTCGATGATTTTTTTTGCCTGCTCAGTGCTGGAAATATTGAACTTTGATTTGGTAATGTATTCACCCTGTCTTTTCTGATAACGGCGGATGGTATACATGTCCTTGCCGAATTCACCTGTTTTCCGGTCCAGATTCTGGAAACGATACAATATTGTTGTCCAGGCACCTTTGGAAAGGATCTCCTTGCCGGTTTCTTTGACGACCTGCACTCCGTCTTCTTCGTAATTAATTGTTAGATCTTCTACAGTTGCACTCATTTATTCTATCCAGTTGAGGGGAAAGGGTTGCTTGTGGCCTGCCCAGCCGAGGTCGGTTTAAGTTGGCATCAGCTGGGCAGGGGGCGAATATTCACGTCAATATGTAATGCACGTAAACAGGTGTGTAAAGCGAAAGGTGCCGCCTTGTCGCTGTCTTATCATGAAGATTTGTTCTGACGCAAAAATTGTAATCCTCTGGAAGAACCTTCAACCACAATGTGATCTTTGTCGGTAAATTCACCTTCCAGAAGCTTGAGAGCTAAGGTGTCTTCCAGGTATCTCTGGATGGCCCGTTTCAGCGGTCGTGCGCCAAATGCCGGGTCATAGCCATTTTCAACGAGAAACAACTTGGCGCTCTCTCGAACATGGAGCGAAATATCTTTGGTTTTAAGACGAGCAACCAATCTCTTGAGCTGGATGTCGACGATGGCCATCATATCTTCACGTTTTAAACGGTCAAAAATAACTGTTTCATCAATACGATTGAGAAACTCGGGTTTAAACTGTTGGTGCAGGAGTTCATCGATCTGGTTCTGAATAGTACTTTTGGCAATGCCGTCTTCCTCCATTTTCATAATCAAATTACTGCCGAGGTTCGATGTCATAATCAGCAGGGTATTTTTAAAATCAACCGTTCTTCCTTTTCCATCGGTCATTCTTCCATCGTCCAGAACCTGCAGCAATACGTTGAAGACATCCGAGTGTGCTTTCTCGATCTCATCGAGCAGGATGACCGAGTAGGGCCGTCTGCGTACCGATTCCGTCAGGTATCCGCCTTCTTCATAGCCGACATAGCCTGGAGGCGCACCGATCAGTCGGGCTACGGAATGCTTCTCCATGAATTCCGACATATCGATTCTAATCATCGCCTGCTCGTCATCGAACAGAAAATCTGCGAGAGATCTGGCCAGTTCGGTTTTGCCAACTCCGGTTGGACCAAGAAAGATAAACGACCCCAACGGTCGATCCGGGTCCTGCAATCCGGCCCGCGCCCGTCGTACAGCATTGGCAACCGCATGGATGGCCTCCTGCTGGCCGATAACTCTTTTGCCCAGCATCTCTTCCGCATGAACCAGTTTGTCTTTCTCGCCTTCAAGTAATTTTGCGGTCGGTATTCCCGTCCATTTGGCCACAACCGACGCGATATCCTCTGCATCAACCTCTTCCTTCAGCATCATCTGATTCTTCTGAATTTCCTGGAGCTTGAGGTTCGCTGCCGTCAGATCGCGTTCAAGCTGGACCTTCTGGCCGTATCTGATTTCTGCGACACGGCTCAAGTCGCCCACCCTTTCGGCTTTTTTCTCCTCGATATGCACCTGGTCGATGCTTTCCTTGATTTTGCGGATATTTTGAATGGTGTCACGTTCGAGCAACCACTGGGCTTTCATGGAGTGCAGGTTTTCGTCCAGGTCGGCAAGTTTGGTTTTGATCTCGTCGAGTCGGATTTTCGAGGCACTGTCTTTTTCTTTTTTCAGCGCCTCCTGCTCGATCACAAGTTTGATTTTGTTCCGTTCCAGTTCGTCGATTTCAGCAGGCATTGAATCTATTTCAATGCGCAGTTGCGATGCCGCTTCGTCAATGAGGTCGATGGCCTTGTCCGGCAGAAACCGATCAGTGATATAACGACTGGACAGGACAACCGCCGCAACCGTCGCGGAGTCTTGAATTCGCACTCCATGGTGGATTTCGTATTTTTCTTTAATGCCTCGCAGAATGGCGATAGTGTCTTCTTCGGATGGTTCCTGGACCAGTACCGGTTGAAAGCGTCTTTCCAGAGCGCTGTCTTTCTCGATATATTTTCGATATTCATCAAGGGTTGTTGCCCCGACACAGTGCAATTCCCCCCGCGCGAGGGCTGGCTTGAGCATGTTTGATGCATCCATCGAACCTTCCGCCGCACCGGCGCCGACAAGGGTGTGAATTTCGTCTATAAACAGAACAATTTCACCCGCTTTTTCTTCTACTTCTTTGAGAACCGCTTTCAGCCGGTCCTCGAACTCACCCCGGTATTTGGCACCGGCGATAAGAGATGCCAGATCAAGGGTTATGACCTGCTTGTTTTTCAGCGTTGCCGGAACATCACCATTGACAATGCGCTGGGCCAGTCCTTCGACAATGGCCGTTTTGCCGACACCGGGTTCACCGATCAGCAGCGGATTGTTTTTGGTTCGTCTGGAAAGCACCTGGATGATACGGCGGATTTCTTCGTCACGGCCGATTACCGGATCGATTTTACCAAGTTTGGCGAGCTGGGTTAGATTGCGGCCGTACTTTTCAAGAGCCTGATATTTTTCTTCCGGATACTGGTCGGTGACCCGGTGACTCCCCCGTAAAACTGACAGCGCCTGGAGAAAACTCGACTCGATGATCCCCCTTTTCTTCAACGCTTTGCTGACATCGCTATTGGCATTTTTAAGAATTGCCAGAAAAAGATGTTCCTGGCTGACGTACTCGTCCTGCATCTGCTTGGCGATACCAAATGCGCTGTCGAGGACCTGCTGGAGCTCTTTTGAGGCGTAGCTTTGGCCTGCCCCTTGTCCGGATACTTTTGGTAGTTTTTCCAGGACCTGGTTTATGTCCATGAGAACCATGGACGGATCGGCACCCGATTTCTGGAGGACCGGGACAACAATGCCTTCCGGCTGTGTTATGATCGCTTTTGCCAGATGGGCGGTATGGATCTCCTGATGGTTGCTGTCCTGGGCAAGCTGCTGGGCAGTTTTGATGGCTTCCTGAGATTTCAGGGTGAATTTATCGAATTGCATGTATCGCTCCTTTTGCTAATTACTCCATTATACTCGACTGATGCAGGAGATCTGCATAACATATCAATTGCGCACAGAATATAAGAATAGCAAATTACAGTGTCAAGTTTTTGACACTGTTGCGAGAGCAAAAAAAAAGCGAGCCCCGTAAGGGACTCGCCTGTTGTTTTTTGCTTCAGGTCGATTACAGAAGCAGGCGCATCAACCGCAGGATCCGGAGCCACAGGATCCAGAACTGCATCCACCACCCGAACTTATCGGATTTACGGAAGTAATTCCAAAACCAGAACGGGGCCCCGCGTCGACGTAATCAACAGTTATACCACCACAAGTTACCATGAGACTGTCTTCTACCAGAAACTTGAGGGTATCGTTCTCAAATACTTTGTCGCTATCTTTTGGCTCATCCAGAGCCAATCCCAAAGAGGGGCCTGCTCAGCCGCCCTGCATCAGCGCAACGCGCAGTGCAGATTCGATATTGTTTGCCTGCATGTATTCTTTTAATTTTGTAACAGCCAGATCTGTTACATTTAGGTCAGACATGAAATTCCTCCGTGAAAAATGTTTCTTACATACCTTCTCTTATAAGCGTACTGCTTGTGAGAGAAGCCATTCCGATATACAAACACCTTAAGGTGAGATGAAAAATAGTCAATCATCTATCCCGCGTAAAATAATGGTTGTGCCGCAGTGCGCAAGTTTTTTCGTAAATGTTGCTTGAAGGTCGATGTTATTTTTATAAAGGAGTTTCAGAAAATCGGGTCGAATATGGCTGAAATAAGACGGTATTAGCATGATATTTCCGGAGAAAGTATGTCCTGTTCTATATTATCATGGATTATACATTGTTTTTTGGTTTATAGTTCTTCCGAAACATAAATATCTGAGCAGTTATCGACAATCCACTCTTCTTGATTATCTTCCCAGAGGAATGCAGGTTGCGATCAAAAATTTTGCAAAGGAATTAACTGTTATGAAGAAAATAGTCATTTCGACAGGAGGCGGTGATGCGCCCGGTCTGAATGCCGTTATATATGCCGTTGTTCACTCTTGTTATCGCAAGGGTTGGGAAGTGTATGGCAGCAGGAATGGCTACGGCGGATTTCTGGATATCGAAGATATGGTGCGTCTTTTTCCCAGAGATGTGGAGGGGATTTACTCAACCGGAGGCACTATTCTGGGGTCCACCAATAAAGGCAACCCGTTCTCAAAGCCGGTGAAAAATCTGGCTGGAGAAATACAAGTTATCGATATTTCCGATAAAATCCTTCGCAATTTTAACAGAATGGGCTTTGATTGCCATATTGCCATTGGTGGCGATGGGAGCCTGGCTATCGCCCATCGCTTCGCTGAAATGGGCATGCCGGTAATAGGGGTGCCTAAGACCATTGACAATGACCTGGAAAAAACCAACAGAACTTTTGGTTTTGATACGGCGGTATCTACGGCAACCGAGGCTTTGGATAAGCTGCATTCAACCGCAAAATCCCACAATAGAGTCATGGTTGTTGAGGTCATGGGACGGGATTCCGGCTGGATAGCCCTGTATTCAGGGATATCAGGGGGGGCCGATGTAATCTTGATACCGGAAATTCCTTTTGATATTGAAGAGGTATGTGAAAAAATATCCGATAATGAATTGCATGATAAGCTGTATTCCATTGTTGTTGCCGCTGAAGGAGCGATAACAATTGATGGTCAGAAGTTCAATAAGGGCAAAGGGGAACTGGGCAGAGAAGAGGTCATTTTAGGCGGGGTGGGGGAATGGGTCGCAGCGGAAATCAGAAAGCGAACCGAAAAAGATACCCGCTCTCTGGTTCTTGGCCACTTGCAGCGCGGCGGTTCGCCAACGACATTCGACAGATTGCTCGCCTTAAGGTTTGGTGCAGCGGCAGTTCGTTTCGTGGAGGGAAAAATATTTGATCACATGGTCGCCTTGAACGATTCACAGATGGTTGCGGTACCCATTGCTGAAGCGATTAAAATGCGAAAAAAAGTCGATCTCAGCAGTGACAAGGTTTTGACTGCACGTGATATCGGAATCTGTTTTGGTGATACTGATACCCGCGGACAGATAGAATAACTCACAGGAACTCCCGCTTGAAGACGAAAAGCTGTACCAACAATTACACAAAAGCGTATCGGCTATTGTATGAATATTTCGGTCCGCAGGGGTGGTGGCCGGGAGATTCTCCTTTCGAAATAATGGTTGGTGCTATTTTGACCCAGAACACCAACTGGTCAAATGTGCGAAAAGCCATCGACAATCTTAAATTTGAAGGGTTGCTCAGCTACCAGTCTCTTTCTCTACTGACAGCCGAGGAGATAGCGCAATATATTCGCCCGGCAGGGTATTATAACCTCAAGGCACAACGTCTGAAAAATCTCCTCAATATGGTCGCGGGCCTTTATGCTGGCGATCTGGCCGCATTTCTCGATGATGAGCTGGGCAATGCCCGGGAAAATCTGCTCGCCGTAAAAGGGATAGGACCGGAGACGGCGGACTCTATTCTCTTGTATGCGTGCGGACATCCTGTTTTTGTCGTCGATATGTATACGCACAGAGTCTTCAGTCGCCATAATATGGTGGAAGAGGAGACGGATTACCTGTCCATCCAAGATGTCTTTCTTGATAACCTGCCTCAGGATAAACAGCTCTTTAATGAATTTCACGCCCTGATCGTCCGTGTTGCCGGCACGTTTTGTAAAAAGACCAAACCCCTGTGTTCGGAGTGCCCGCTTAACGGATTGAATCTATGACTTTAAATGTAATAGGGTTCCCGTCATCTCATTGGCTGTTTCGATCGTTTTCAGGTTGGCTTTATACATGGTGCTGTTCAGGCTCATGTCGACGATTTCTGTTGCCAGGTCAACATTAGAGAGTTCCACTTGTTCCGTCTCTGCCCCTGTTTGCTGCAGGATGCTGGTGCCCGGAGTGGCACTCTTTTGCGCCACGGTCTTAACGCCTGACGGGGCAACGGCCGCATTGGTGATCTTGGTTTTCTTGAAGCCGTCGGTATTGGCATTGGCAATATTATTGCCATTGGCCTGCAGTTTGGTGCCGAATGCCCGTAGCCCGGTAAGGGCAGTTTGCGACGCTGTTATCATCATATCCTCCTGTCTGTTAAAAATCAGTTGTTGCTATAATGTGATCTATATATGCACTCGCTTCTTCTGGCGTGTACTCTGCTTTCAGAAGCGCTTTCCGGTAGCGCTCCAGTATCTCCCTTGACTTGAGATGATTGTTATTTCGGCAGTAGAATTTGTAGAGAAGTATGGTAAGTCCTTCCTCAAGATAGTTGAGCAAGAGAATGCGTTCGAGGACGGCAATAGCTTCATCCAGCCTTCCTGCCTCGGCAAGATTTTGGGCCCAGGTCGAGCCTATTTCTGTCATGAGGTTGGCCAGAATATCATTGAACGTAAGTACCTGTTCGCTACGGAAGGTATCCTCGGGCATGGCTCCCCGCCATAACGGAATTGCCGTTTGAAAGGCGTTATGCGCCTGCCAGAAATAACCTTTTTGACAGTGCGATAAACCGGCTCTGGCAATTTCCATAAATTGCAGTGCGTCGATGTCACAATGATTCAGACAGAGGATTCCTTTCTGCAGATAGAAATACTCTTTTACCGGCCGTGGCAGGTGTGGGGCAATGAGTTTACGCAGTCTGGTCAGCAGGGTGTCAAAACTTTTTCTGGCGTTTTCGGGGGTGCTGTTGGGCCAGAGCTCCAGCTGAATTTTTTCCTGGGCAATTCGCTGACCTTTGGCGGTTATCAATAACCCCAGCAATTCGCGTTGAAAAGGGGTGAGATCTTTCGACTGGAAGAGCACCTTGCCGGACATGCTCAGTTCAAAGCTGTCCATGAGCGTTATTTTTAACAGAGAAATTATGTCTCCGTTGTCGGAGAAATTGAGATGCAGACGGGTCTTCGCCAGACCCTGGACGAAATTTATTTTAATCTTTCTTTTTATTGCCAGCGCGAGCAGGGTCGTCATCATTACCGGTTCCCAACTCCAGAAATGGTTGTAGCCGTTCTTCTGCAGAAGAGAAAGGCCGGCTTCCAGGTCGTCAAGAGCCGCGTCGGGATTTTCTGCCTCGTACCTGCAATAGCTTAAATTGAAATGGGCGCACATCGTCAGGTACGTCGATGAAATTGTCCGGCTGATGGCCAGTCCTTTATCAAGACTGCTGCGGGCATGGGCAAATTTTTTAAGGCGGATATACACTGCACCGGCAAGAATATGGTGAAACGCTGTATAGAAGACACCTCCGGCTTTTTCCCTTAACTGTCCGGCCTGTACAATGTATTTTTCTGCGTCATTACTGGATCCGGTCAGAGCGAAACCGAAGGCTTTCCACTGGAGAAGCTGGCTGTGCATATGATTCGTTGACGCGGTAGCGCTCACGTCCAGACCTTTTTCCAGCAGATCGAGAGCCTTCTGGGCCTGGCCAAGAGAAAATAGATTGCTGCACCCCCAGACATAGAGATACGGAGCAGCGATGGTTTGGTCCACCACAATCTGATCGATGGATTTCTGCAGGGCGAGCTGCTGGGCCGCATAATTCCGATGATCGCCGGTCATGGAAAGATAGCAGAGATTCATGACCCGCAGGGACAAGCGGTTTGATTCACCGACCAGGGGGTCATTGAAGAGCGAAAAACAGACTTCCGCTTCATGGAGATACTTCGCCCTGCTGCCGCTGAAGAGTTCAATGTATCCTTGGACAAACCGGGTTGAGGCGATAAAATTGTGGCTCTGGTGTCTCCCTGCAAGGGTCGTCGCAATCTGGATATAGTGGCGCGCTTTTTTCATGTCCCCCTTGAAAAAACAGTAGCCGGAGGCCAGATTCCGAGCGGCTATAATGATTATCGGGATGGGCAGTGACGCTTTGTTCTTTTCGAGCAGGGCCTCGGTCCGCTGGAGCAGTTCAGCCCCGTTGTTGTATTCTCCCGATACGACAAAATGGAAATAAATGGTTTGCGATAAAGCAATCAATTCGCCGATCTCTTCCTTTGCTGCGATAAATTGTTCCCGGGCAGAATCCCAGAATGGTTGTGTCGTCTGGGGGACAAAATCTACCCGAAGCAGTCCGGCGTATAGCGTAAGCCATCTGTATTCGAAAAGAATTGCTGATGGAATGCTTTGCAGCAGGCGAAGAATGGAAAATGTCTTGTTCCTGGCAATCAAGTCCATTCCTTTTTCCTGAAGAATTTCTTCCATAGCCGCAAAGTTGGCACCGTTTTTATAACAGGTAAGAGCCTTCTCGGTGAGATTTCGTTTCTGATAGTAACGCGCTTCCAGGTTGTAAATGTTATTAATTGTTTTTTCGCTGAACAGCGCCTTGGCACGCTGCTGAAGAAACTCCTGAAAAAAATGATGAAAACGGAAAACCTGCTGCCGGTCGTCGAGGTTATAGATAAAAAAGTTTTCCCTGGTCATATCTGAGAGTATCTGGCCGACAGTATCAATGTCGGAAATCTCCCGTGCCAGGTCGGCAGGAATTTCCTGGAGAAATGAAAATTTCAGGAAAAAATCATGCAGTTTCTGGGGAATCTGAGCGAAGATTTCATCTTGAAAAAAATCAAGCATATGGCCGGGTTGTGGTTTGTTGCCGAGGGTATCGGTGGTCGAATCAAACCAGAATTTGCTCCTGCCGGAGATAGGGTGGCTGGCCAGGATAATTCCCATGATCCAGCCATTGGTGATTTTTTGTATTTTGACGGCATCCTGCCTGCTTATTTCCTTGTGCAGAACGCGCGTGTAGAGGGTTTCTATGTCCTCATTGCCAAGAGCCAGATCCGCTGTGCTGAGATAGGCTATTTGCGAGCCGTTACGAATGGTTGTCCCTTTTATTTCAAGGGGTTGCCGGCTTATGAAGATGAAGTGAACTCTGGGGGGTGAGGTGTCAAGAAGGTGTTCGAGGAGTTTGTGGGTCAGTGCCCCGAATTCAATACGGTGCAGGTCGTCGAAAACCAGATAGATATCGTTTTTCAGGTACCTGTCGAGATTTTGCAGGAGGATGTTGGCGCAGCGGGTCAGGTCAAATGGTCCGACGCTTCCCTCGTTGAGAATAGTTGTCAGTTGAGGGGAGGTGAACCCCGGCAGGTTGGCCTGGAGATTCATGAGCAGGGAAGACAGCAGGAGTACGGGATCGGAGTCCTCGGGACCAATCTGATACCAGATATAGGTGTGGCCGTTGGTGTTAAGGAACTGATAGGCCAGGGTTGTTTTTCCCTGGCCTGCCTGTGCTTCGATTATAATAAGTTTTTTCGTGTTCTTTTGGTCTGGAAATTTCGTCTGAATCAGGCCGGTTCGGTGCAGCGATTGAGACGGATCAATGTGCGGTGGATAAAATTTATTGGAGGGTACCACGTAGCTGGTTAAACTCTCATCCTGTTTCATAAATCACCATCTTCCCCGCTTTTTGGTATTTTCTGCTGCAACAGAAACTTTTTGCTGACACCTCTGATAATATTTGCGTCTTTTGAAGTAAGTTGCATTCTGCTGAAAAGGTTTCGAATATTACTCATCCAATAAGTATGGCTGACTTTTTCCATAAAATCAATTTTGAGCAACATTTTTTCCAGATATGCATACATGCTTTCGAGTTCAAAGGATGTCGCCAGCTGGGGAGAGTGGTGCATGTTCTTTGGGGCATGTATGATGCCGTAATGCAGTTCATAGCAGTGGATCGCCACCGCCTGCGCGAGGTTGAGTGAAGAAAAGTCGGCGGTGGGTATGGCGGAACTCATCTGGCAGTATTTGAGATCGTCGTTGGTCAGACCGGTGTCCTCGGGGCCGAAGATGATGGCTGCCTGATTGTTCTTCAGTTGTGGGAGGAGTGCATCGACCATGTCCCTGGGAGTCTGGGTGACGAACCTTTGGCGACCTCTTCTCGCCGTAGTTCCGACGACCACAGTGAAGTTTGCCAGGGCTTCCGATAAATCGGGGTAGATCTCCATGCTATCGATCAGGTGCGCGGCTTTATGGGTAGCCATTTTGGCCATCGCTTCCCGGTCTGGCAGACTGTCTCTGACCACGATGAGCCGATTGATCCCCATGTTCCAGGAAATTCTGGCTGCTGCCCCTATATTTTCAGGAAACTTTGGACGGACCAGGACGATGGCAATATGGTCGAGCAGGGTGGTATTTTGAACCATTGCTATTTATTTATGGCGTCGTAAAAGAGCTTCATCTCTTCGCATATGAAGCTCTTAACTTAGCCATCCACGATGTTAAATTTTATGAGATTATCACTTGTTAAATGAGGTGGGGGCTAAGGCAAAAAGGATTTTTTTGCTAAGGATATCCACATCGACAACCGTTACCTGAACCAGGTCGCCGATCTGATAGGTTTTGGCGGAAATCTCGCCAAACAATCGGTAGTTTTTCCTGTCGTAAAGGAAATAGTCATCCCCGAGTAATTCTGCCGGGATCGAGCCGCTGATGCACATATCCTGGATTTCGACATACAGTGCATTTTCTGTCACCCCGGAGATAATAGCCGCAAAGGTTTCACCGATTCGGTGCTGCATATAGCCGATTTTCAGGCGGTCATTCATATCTCTTTCGGCCATTACTGCCGTTCGCTCGCGGGCAGAGAGAAACTCGGCAGCCTCTGTCAGTGATTGTTTTCTGGGCTGACTCTTCTGGAGGAGTTGGAGTAGTTGCCGGTGAACGATTAAATCCGGATAACGCCTGATTGGTGAGGTGAAGTGGGTATAGTCGGTTGCGGCAAGGCCAAAGTGCCCGACATTATTGGCTGAGTACTGGGCTTGCTGCATGCTCCGCAACAGCAGATTGTTAATAATGTATTCATATTTGGTTTCTTTGCATTTTTCCAGAACTCCGGCAAACCAGGCTGGCGTGTTGACAAAGGGTGCCACGGGAAGGCCGAGGGTTTTGATAAAATCGAAAAATTCTTCTACCTTGATCAGTTCCGGTGGTTCATGTACCCGGTATATAGCTGGAATCTGCTGGCGGGTGAAGAATTCAGCGACCGCTTCGTTGGCTGCCAGCATGAATTCTTCGATAATCTGGTGGGCAAAGTTTCTTTCTGCTCTGCTGATCGATTCAATTTTTCCTGATTTTGCCAGGGTGAATTCCGCCTCGACCAGATTGAAGTCAATCGATCCGCGTTTTTTACGTCTATCCTGGAGGGCGGTTGCCAGTTCCTCTGCCCACTTGAGACCGGTAAGAAAAGTTTTGTGTTCTTTTCTGAGAACAGGGTCTTTGTCGATGAGGATTTTCCGTACAGTCGTATACGTGAAGCGTTGCCGGCTGCAAATTATCGATCGGCTGAAACGTTTAGCGAGAAGTGTACCCAAACGATCAAAGTCGAGTATGGCTGAGACGGTAAACCGGTCTTCTCCAGGCACCAGGCTGCAGAGGTTATTGGATAATTTTTCCGGCAGCATGGGAATAACCCTGCCGGGAAAATATACGGAGGTGCCTCTGTTATATGCTTCCCGATCGATTGCCGAGCCGGGGGTCACGAAATGGCTTACATCGGCTATGGATACAAAAAGTCGAAAACCATTACGGGTTTTTATCACGCAGATCGCATCGTCGAAATCTTTGGCACTTTCTCCGTCAATTGTAATGTGATTGGTAGTCCGGAGGTCTTCCCTGTCCTGATCGGGCACAAAGCTCTCGTCGAGTCTCGCTGTTTCCTCAACGACCTCGTCGCTGAATTGCCAGGGCAGGTTGAATTGTTCTATTACCAGCCGCATCTGGCTGTCTACATCATCTGCTGCGCCGAGTATCTCAATAATTTTTCCCGGTAAAAAATTGGCCGCCCCGGTTGCTCTGTCAAACTGGGCGATAACGGCGTCACCATTCTTTGGCTGCAGGCCGTCCGCGTCATTGATTCGAACGGTAAACGGGAATCTGCGATCATCGGGATAGACCAGGCGGTTGCGGCCTTCGGTGCGGAAAATCCCGCCAATTCTATTGGTGCCTGGAATAAGTACTTTTACCACACTGCTTTCCGGTCGATCATCGGCACGGATACGGAAAACCCGTATCAATACGGTATCTCCGTGATGGGCTTCGCCCATCTGACCGGGCGATATAAAGGGATCTCTTTTCAGGGGGCGGTTGACGGGACTTTTGGTGACACTGACAAAACCGAACCCCTTTGGGTGCAGGGTCAATGTCCCTTCATAGAGAGAGGTATTTTTGTGGAGTTTGTAGTGGTTTTTACTGTCTTTAACAATCAACCCGGCCTGAAGCAGCGTGTCAAGAGCAGCCCGGATTTCTTCTTCACTGTACCGTGCCTGGGTAAAATTACTGTACAATTGGGCAAATGACAGCGGAGCGGCGGCGGTGTAGAAAAAACCAAGGGCCATATTTTCGACCTGGCTGTATTTCTCGTCGCTTTTTTTAGACTGGGACAACCGTTTTGATGAATGTGACTTAACGTGTCTGGAAGATTTTCTTTTTTTAGACATTTTGGGATTTTTGATTTCTCCCATAGGAGAATTTTGTTAAGCTGAATGATAGTCCACTGTCTTATCACTGGTTAGATAAGGAAAAAGCAAATGGTCGGGCATGTTTTGGCCCATTAATCTAACACATATAAAGATTCTGTCTACCGACAGGCGTTGTTTTTAATATAGTCAGGAGAGTATGCGACGTATTTCATTTGATCTTGAGCTCTATCGCAATCAGATGCTGGCCTTGATTGGCGATAAACCGGAGACGGAAACATTCTGGCAGGCACTTGATTTCTCAGTCGAGGCGCATGCCGACCAGTGGCGCCGTTCCGGAGATGCATATATCCTGCACCCCTGTTCCGTGGCAAAAATTCTTGCCGAAGAAATGGATATAACCCATCCGGAGATCCTTGCCGCTGCACTTCTGCATGATACTGTTGAAGATGTCGAGGAAATCACCGCTGATCTGGTCGGTCAGAAGTTTGGCAGTTATGTCCAGGCGATTGTTGAAGGATGCACCAAGGTGACGCACGTCTCAGGGGATAAACAGGCCAACAGCCAGAATACGCACCGGAAAATATTTAGCGGGGCGGCCTTGCGGCCAGAGGTTATGCTGGTGAAACTGGCCGATCGCCTGCATAACCTGCGAACCCTGATGGCCATGCCCAAAGCCAAACGTCAGCGAATAGCCGATGAAACCATCGATATTTACGCTCCACTGGCTACTGTTTTCGGCCTCTTTAACATGAAGCGGGAGATGTATAATCTCGCTCTTTTGTATAAATACCCCAAGCAGGGCGCCCGCCTTAACAACCATATCCGCCAGTTGCAGAGATCGCCGCTAGGCCAGACAATTGTTGAAAATGTTCTGAAAAATGCCGAAAAGGAAAATTTTTCCTGCAAGGTTACGGTGCGAACCAAAAAACTGTGGGCTTATTATGATTTGGTCAACCGCATCCTTGTCCAGCGTATAGATACACCGCTGGAGATTCTTATTGTTGTCGATGATGTCCAGTCCTGCTACAGGGCACTGGGAATTGCCAATCAGACCTATAAACCGATCCCGCGGACCATTCGTGATTTCATCGCCAACCCCAAACCGACCGGGTACCAGGGATTGCATGCCAAAGCAATTGTCGAAGGGCAAAAGTTTCTCTTTAAGATCCGCACCGATGAGATGGAACGAAAGGCGCAGAAGGGCCTGTTTCGCAACTGGAGCTCGAAAGCAGGAAAACAGGTCAAATTCATTCGGGAAATCCAGGAATTGTTCGATGTAATCGGCTCCGAGGACTCTTTTTCCTACCGGGATGTCATTGCTGCCAGTGGGAGAAAGGAGATTTATACCTACACTCCCCAGGGAGATCTAATCTGTCTTCCGGTCAACTCCACCATCCTTGATTTTGCTTTCCGGGTGCACACTGAAATTGGTCAGACCTGTCTCGGTGCAATGATCCGCAACAAGCGCGTCCCGCCGTCGCATATTCTGAAAGACGGGGATATGGTACGCATTGTCCGGGCTGAGCGGCCTATCAGGTTTGAGCAGCATATGCTGGCCATGTGCAAGACGCCGAGAGCAAGGGGAGAGCTCGCCAAAAACTTTAGAATCAGATGTCAGAAAGTAACTCGTGAAGTGGGAGTATCGATGCTGCGGCAGGAGATGCTTCGCTATGGCATTCCATTTGATGTTCTGGAAGGCAAGGATCTGCCTGAACTTTTGGCCCATGAAGCTCTTCCATCGCTCGACGAGTTATATGTGCGGATAGGCGAGGGGAGAGTGCACCTCAAAGAGTTAATGGAGGACATCAAAAATATTATGTATGGTGGGGTGTCTCCTCTGGTGACACCGACCGGTGCGTTCAATAAAATTGAGTTGACAACCCTCGATCCCGTTTCGGTCAAGCTGTCTTCATGCTGTAAGCCTAATCCAACGGCCAAAGATAATTGTGCGCTGCTCACCCCGAAAGGGCTTTCGGTTCACCATAAAAACTGTGAACGATTTCGAGAGCTTAAATTCCAGCGGGAAGATGCGGTCGATATCTCCTGGAAAATCAGACAGACCCATGTCCGCAAACAACAGATTCTGCATATTCTCCGGGCGACCAGAAAGAGCGTCATGCAGACTATCGGTTCTGCTCCGCTGGAACTGGATATGCAGAGGCTCGAGATTCTGTCCAGTTATTCTTCGCTTTATCCCGCCTGGGAACTTGTCTTCAGGGTTGTTAATCTGTATGACCTGCAACGGGTGTTAAAACACTTCGATAAGTCTGGTCTGCCCTATGAATTCGATCTCGACTGTTGAAAAAATATGTCACTGCGACGGGATCAGGAAACAGCAGTCTCGTTCTTGGCCGTCTCCTTGTCGCGTGGTGATTCCTGTCCTTTTTTGTATTTGGCAAGTATTCTGCCAAGCATATCCGGCAGGTCGTTTGGCTGCCTGGAGCTTCTCTCCAGTTGAATAAGTGTTTTTTCAAGGGTGAGTCTTTCACCTATGAAAATATGGCGTAAAATAAGAGAAATAAGTCTGGTTATCGTGGTGAGATTGGAGATGCGGGACTGAAGATGCTGGTCACGATCAAAAGCCGTGGAGGCAAAGATTTCCACGGGGTTGCCGTCAAGCTGGCTGACCGAGACATACCAGGTGTTTCTGTCCCTGTCTGTTGTCCGGTGCCGGACTCCATCCAGAACGTCGGGGAGTTCCTGTTCCCCTTGCGGCGATGGAATCGTTGAGACCTCAGCAAAGCCAACCATTCTGGACAGCTTTTGCAAGGCATCGGGCTTGCTTTGCAAGATTTCGACGATGCTCGAACAGGTTGCGCAGATCTCATCTTTTCCAGTGCTGGTCAGGGTGCCGTTTTTCCCGCAGAGGGCACATGTACCCGGTTTTTTTTTAACTTTCATTGTTCCAGTCGTCATAAGGGATGATATTTTTGATGTGTTCTTTCAGGTGGCGGCGAAATTCCTGGCCGCTTAGTTCTCTTGCCCCGAACCGTAATAAGTGATCGGTTGTCATCTGGCAATCAATCATTTGGAAATTTCTGCTTTGTAAATACTCGACCAAAGCGATCAAGGCAAACTGGGAAGCGCATTTTGTTCGGGAAAACATGGATTCGCCAAAAAAAACCTTATCTAATGCGATACCGTATAAGCCGCCGATCAGAAGATCATCCTGCCAGCATTCAATTGAATGGGCAAAACCGAGATGGTGCAGTTTCGAGTAGGCCTCCTGCATTTCCGGGGTGATCCAGGTCTCCGTCCTGCGCTCTGTCCGTACTTCCGCGCATTCGCTGATGACTCTTGAAAATGCCCGGTCACGGGTTATGCTAAAGGAAGCGTTTCTGGCATATCGGCCCAGTCGTTTTGGTACCCTGAACTCCGCTGGAAAAAGTACCAGGCGAGGGCTGGTGAACCACCAGAGAATCGGATCGCCGATCGAATACCAGGGAAATATTCCCTGGCTGTACGCCATCAGCAGTCTTTCCGGTCGAAGATCCCCGCCTATAGCCAGGAGACCGTTATCTTCCGCATACTCGGGATGGGGGAATTGAATGTGCTCGTTCAGGCGAAAAATGGGCATTCATTAAATGGTGGTTCGTTTGTTAATAAGTACCTTGCGGATTGTTTTCATCTTTTTTAAAGCGATAAGAGGTGGAGTGCGGTCTGCCCGGGGCGATACGGCGACAATACGCTGTTTATTTATTTCTGGAGTAGAGTATTATTATGCCGTCCTCTTGTCGGTGGGGCAAGAGGAGGGTTCGCCAAAGCGAAAAACTATAACCGTTTCCATTCCATTATGATAGAGATTAATAAAGATTTAGACAACGGTGAAAAATCACCATTTCTGGACGAAGTTGTCGTTGATAACTATTTCCCTTGTGCCAGTCGGGCGGAGGTCTTGTCCCAGATGCAAAAGGCTGTGCAAGACGGGGTTGCTCTCATGCTGCTCTCAGGAGATGATGGCAGCGGCAAGACAATGCTGTGCCGTATGCTCGAACATGAAGCCTCGTGCCAAACTGTTTTATTCTCCCGCACCGTCGATTCATTTGAAGAGGTTGTACGGACTATAGCCATCAGCCTGGAATTGATAAGTGAGATTGACATTGATAGCGGCGATATTGATCACTCGTTACAGCATATCGTTGATTTCCTGCTGGACCAGTCGATGGAACTGCTGATAATTTTCGATGAGGCTGAAAATATATTTCTGGCCACCCTTGAACGAATTCGGAGAATGCTCGACCGGTTTAACGAGGCTGGAGTGGTGATACATATCCTTTTGTCCGGCCGAAAAACTCTGCTTGAAAATTGTGATCAGGTCTCTTTGTGCAATTTTCGAAATACTGATGAGCGTCATTTTGAGCTTACCCCGCTTTCTGCGTCCGAATCTGTCGCGTATTTGCAGTGGTGTGCTTCGCGACTAACCGGAATAGATGTGCAAAAGGTGTTTTCCGATGCGGTGTTGCATGACATGAGTGATCAGGCTCATGGTAATTTTCGGAAGATCAACCTCCTTGGTGCCGAGGCCGTAAAACCGCACAACAGCGATAATTCGTTTATGGTGCTTCTGGAAGGTGTCGAGGAGGGCGGCGATATCGAGGAAGAGGTCCCGCCTCGTGCCAGATACCCGCAACTGGTTGAAAAGTTAACGGCATATTCTCCCTGGATTGGTGGAGCGGTGTGTTGCCTGCTGTTGCTTTTCTTTCTGTTCAGGTCAGGGGAGGACCCGGTTGAAGTCGGCAAACAAATACCTCAGCCGCCAAAAGTCGAGCAGGCTGAAACGGTGGCAACGAGCCAGGAAACTGTTGACAGTCTCGCTGAGAAAAAAGAAATGGCAGCCTTGGCTCCGGTAGAGGAATTGCAGCCACCGGAAGAAGATGAATCGTCAGCCTCAGCGCCGGCGATAACAGCGCCTGGACAGGATGCTGCTGTTGTTTCTCCGTCTGTTGATAAAACCCCGCAGGCCGTTGTTACCCAGGAGCAACCTGTGGAAGAGCATGTTGCACCTGAGACCAACAAAGTCGAAGAGGCTGTTGCAACGGCCGACAGCGACGGTAATCCGCCTGTTACTCCAAGAGAAGAAAAAGAGGTTGTTGGCTCGGCAGAAGACAATCCACCGCAGGAAGCGGTTGCCAATGATATGAAGCCAATAGCCCGGTTGTCTGCAGGCAGCCATGTGAAGAAAAAAACCGTATTGCCGCCGGCGCAAAAGCTGGGAAATGTCAAGGCTCAGCCCAAAAAGAAACCCGTCCCAACGGCGGTTGCATCGAGGCCGCATTCTGCTGCTGACAGGTTGTACGACGCACGACTCATTGCCGGTACCAGATGGGGAAATACAGAAAAGAAAAAAATGTTTACCGTCCAGGTTATGGCTTTGACTTCAAAAAACGCGGAGAAAAATCTTAAAGAAATGCTGGCGCAGGTCAAATACCGCCAAGAGGCAGGGAATTTTTATATTCTGAAGAAAAAAACAGCTCCGGAAGGTCTCTTTGTATTCTACGGGGAGTATTCCAGCATTGACCGAGCCCGTCTTGCTCAGAATAGTCTGCCGCCGTTTCTTCGCGACCACAAACCGTATTCTTTGTCAATTGAAGGTGCCATCGCCAAAGTCGGCAAATAACGTCGGCAGGCTGCCATCGAGCGGCAAAAAAAAGGGGTTGGTTCAGTTTTCCACTGTACCAACCCCTTTTTCTATTTGGTGGAGCTAGACGGGATCGAACCGACGACCTCTTGACTGCCAGTCATGTGGGCGTTGCATTTTGCTTGTATATCCCTGTGTTTCCCGTTCCATCCCTTACGTCTGATTTATTGATTTTATCGACACAATATCATTGACTTAGGATGTTCGCCAAGTTATGTTTCCTTCAATATAGTATCCCAGTTCTTCCCTTAGAATAGTAACTAAAAGTTTGCAAAATATTTGCAAACTTTGTTTTTTGCAAATATTTAAACAAAGGAACTATAGCGATGCCTAAAGTCACGTTTAGTCCTATGACTATCAAAAACCTCAAGCCAGAGGATAAGTCTATCGAATATTTTGACAACAGTCGGGAACACGGAGAAGGCGCATTTGGCCTAAGAATCAGCCCTAAAAATAAACGCACATGGTTTGTAATGTACAAAGGTCATAATAGTAAAATAATGCGATACACCTTGGGTGTTTATCCTGCACTTAGCCTTAAAGATGCGCGCAAAAAAGCAGGTGACGTTATGGCCGAGGTCAACAAGGGCAATGACCCAATGTCATTAAAACAGACAAAAAAAACTGCACCAACAATGATTGACTTGTGGGCAGAGTACAAGAATGAACGGGCAAGGATGAAACAGCCAAAAGCAGCTTCAACAATCATTGAAGAAGACAGGCGATGGAAGAATAATATTTGTCCGGCTATTGGCCAGCTTAAGGTTCAAGATATTGAACCAAGAAATATCACTGATCTTTTGAATATTGTAGCAACTAAAACTCCTGTTTCGGCAAACAGGTTGTATGCTCTACTCAGAGTTGTGTTCAAAGTTGCAATTCAGCAAGGATGGATACAAATCCACCCGATGCAATGGCTGAGTAAACCTGGCGGATCAGAACCACCTCGGAAACGATATCTTTCTGATGAAGAAATCAAAACACTTTGGCCTTACTTTGATAAGCTGAGGTCAAATCCAAGAGATATACTCAAGCTGGGATTGTTGACTGCTCAGCGTCCAGGGGAAATAATGTCGATGCGATGGGAGGACATAGAATTCGAAAATGAGATTTGGAGACAAAATGACACCAAGAATGGCTCTACGAATTTGGTTCCGTTATCGCCCCAAGTGAAATCTATCCTGCTCGCCAGAAAGCCTGAAGACATAGGAAATGTAGAGTGGGTTTTCCCTTCAAATTATAATTGCTGTAAAGGAGCAGTTGAGGGACGGGCGAAATCTACTAAAGATGCACGGAAGGATCTTCAAGAGCTGAGTGGCATTACAGGATGGACTGCGCACGATTTACGGCGTACTGCCCGAACCATTATGAGTCGCTTGCAAATAAAGCAGCATATAAGAGAAAGAGTTTTAAATCACGCTCAAGGAGGGGTAGTGGGTGTCTATGACCAATACGATTATCTCCAGGAAAAAGCTGATGCACTCAACAAGCTGGCCGATGAAATTGACAGAATTTTGAATACACCTTAAAATTCCGCCATAATAAAAACTTTAAATAATCATCTGGTTCCACCAGCCATAAGCATGGCACTTGGGGGAATCGGGCTAATCATTTGAT
>AMWB02093661.1_pt1 | contig 19989 bp, 24 predicted proteins | sample 200311 | NCBI WGS metagenome assembly AMWB02 (sample SAMN02737377, study PRJNA173069) | bioreactor metagenome | biome: anode biofilm in microbial fuel cells | place: USA: California | collected 2010-12-16 | reverse complement strand
AAAGAGGACAAGGTCTTTCTTGTAGAAAAAGGAATACATAAGGGTAAGCCTCTCTCTGTTCGAGGTATTCAGAAACGGATGGAACATTACTCTAGGAAAAGTGGGGTCTCAATTTCCTGTCATCAATTGAGGCATTATGGTGAGAGATATAAAATGGTGAGTGATTGAAAGTGATGTAGTGAATTCAAATATTTGATTGGTAAGAGAAACAAAACTCTCACCATTTTCTATATATAATCATCCTTGTAAAGAAACGATCAACGTTAATTTCTGTAAAGGGAGGATGGTTATGGTAGAAAATCAAGACATCCATGGTGCCATATTGGCTATCATGGAATCTATGAGACAACAGGGCACATCGTCGAGCTGTCTCAAAAATTACCAAAACGCATACAACGTATTCGAACGTTATTTGTCGGATAACTGCATTTCCAGGATAGATGAAACCATTTGTCTGGAATACGTTTACGCCAAAACCGGACAGCGTTTTGAGCGCTTCGAGTGTGTTACATCAAATCGTAGAGTCGACTATCGTATGCGACCATTGCTGCTATTACTGCGTTATCTGCAAGATGGACAATTTCACTCTGATGTTCGGAAGACGAAACCGCCCTTTGTCTGCCCTGCCTGTTTCAAGGCAGAATATGAAGCCTTCTGTGAAGAGTTGGTTTATCGCGAATACAGTAATGCAACGATAGAATCAAATACCCAAAAGGTGCAGTTGTTGATAATGTTCATGGCAGCGCATGGAGTTACATCGTCTTCAGATATTACCATCCAGCATATTGAGAATTACTTAAAAACTCTAGAAAACAAAGCTGTCAAGTATGTTGGTCTTTTCTTGTACGTCTTCAGAAATTTTTTCTCGTTTCTGTATGAACGAGGATATGTCAAAGGTGATTTGGTACCCAAACTCCCTAAAATACGCACTCTCCGTAATGCTTCAATCCCATATGTTTGGTCAAAAGAAGACATCAAAAAGCTACTTTGTGCAATAGACCGCGACGACCCTAAGGGCAAGCGAGACTACGCAATACTTCTGCTTGCTATTCGGCTGGGTATCAGGATTGGGGACATCAGAAGCCTTAAGAAATCATCGATAGACTGGGATCGGAAAACAATAAATCTGAATATGGCTAAAACCGGCCAACCGATTGAGTTGCCGTTATTAAAGGATATCGGCTGGGCCATCATCGATTATCTGCAAAATGGTCGTCCCGTCACAAACAGCAAACGCCTATTTGTGAGGCACAAATCACCTTTCAACGCATTTGGAGATCGCAACGCCTTCAACAAAGAGATGCATCGATATATCCTGAAAGCCGGGCTTAACATGCCTGAAGGTCAACGGCATGGGATGCACTCATTGAGAAGCACCTTGGCGCGGAACATGCTTGAAATTAAATCACCTTTGCCCATCATTTCTGAAGCGCTGGGACATCAGTCCATCAACACGACAAGCATATATTTAAAGATAGATATTGAAGGTCTGCGCAAATGCGCCCTCGATCCAGAGGAGGTATTTGCAAATGAAAACAGTCTATAAATGGAAAAGCGGAATCGCAAAAGCCGCTCGGAAGTATATATCGCTCAAGCAGCAAACCGGACTGAAATTTGAGAGCCAGGAGCGTTACTTGCGTCATTTCGATTCATTTTATTACAGAAACGGCTTTGAAGGGAGCACGCTGACAAAAGAAATCGTAAACGATTTTATCTATGACCCAAATGAACGTCCAGCCCCCTGTGTCAGAATAGATGTCGCCTCTTCCTGAAGAGTTGTGTGTGAGGAGGGGGCATAGTAAGGTTGGGATGTTCCCGCCAGCATGATGCTAACGGGAAGGAGCCCGTAGGGCGACTGGACGTTAGCATCATGCTGGCGGGGCACCAAGAAATCTTCTTCAATTTTCTGATGAGATAACAATAAATGAATAGCTACCCAAAAGAACTGAAAGAGAGCATCATCGCTCGAATGCTGCCACCCAATAACATCAGCGTACCAGAGCTGGTGCGTGAAACCAGCATTTCTAAAGATACACTGTATTGTTGGCGTAGCAAAGCGTTGAAAAGTGGCACTCCTGCACAAACAACAGCTACAAAAGGGTTGAGCAGCGAAGAAAGATTCAACATCGTCTTAGAAACAGCAAGCCTGAACAAATTGGAGCTTGGCGAATACTGCCGCCGAAAGGGTCTTTTTCCTCAAATGATTGACGCTTGGCAGACAGCTTGTAAGCAAGCTCATGCACCGCTTGCTCCAAAGGCGGATCGGACGACAATACGTACCCAGAAAAAGGAGATCAAGCGTCTGGAAGCAGAATTGAATCGGAAGGAAAAAGCCCTGGCAGAAGCCGCTGTTTTATTGGTTCTTCAAAAAAAAGTTCGGTCTCTCTGGGAGGACCCAGAGGAAGAAAAGTCGTCCTTGAGGAGCGCTTAAAAGTGATCTACTGGATCAATGAGGCCTGCCTTGAAGGGGCCAGTCAGTCAAAGGCTTGCGAAGTACTTGATGTCTCTTCTCGCACATTGCAACGCTGGCGTGAGAATGGCCAGGTGAAGGCCGATGGCAGAGGGACAATGGACACTCGCTCTGAACCCCATAACAAACTCTCGTTATTGGAACAGCAGCGCATCCTGGATATTGCCAATTCGCAAGAATTCTCTCACTTGTCTCCGAATCAGATTGTGCCGATGCTTGCTGATCAAGGACAGTATATCGCTTCAGAATCAACCTTTTATCGCCTGCTGCGTGAAGCTGATCAATTGGCCCATCGAAGCAAAGCCAAGCCACCGACACGTAAGCGTCCGGCACCATTGCAGGCCAACGGACCTAATCAGCTATGGAGTTGGGATATCACTTACCTGGCTACGACAGTCAAGGGGATCTTTTTTTACCTCTATTTGATCATGGATGTTTTCAGCCGTAAAATCGTCGGTTGGGAGGTGTACGAGAACGAGTCGGCCGATCAAGCGGCAAGAGTATTCCGCAAGACTTATTTACGTGAGGGTATTGCTGGGGATGACTTGGTGCTGCATTCCGATAATGGATCACCTATGAAAGGCGCTACTATGCTGGCAACCCTACAGAGGCTTGGTGTAATGCCATCCTTCAGTCGCCCCTCGGTCAGCGATGATAACCCCTTTTCAGAGTCTTTGTTTAAAACATTGAAGTACCATCCGGGCTTTCCGAACAAGCCGTTTGATGACCTTGAAGAAGCACGTATTTGGGTCGCAGAATTCCAGCACTGGTACAACGAAGTTCATCGCCATAGCGCTTTAAAGTTCGTTACTCCAGGACAGCGACACTGTGGTGAAGATATCAACATTCTTGAGCAACGCCACCTGCTCTACGAGGCCTCCAAAGAGTGTTTACCAGGGCGCTGGTCTGGAACAACAAGAAACTGGACACCGGTTGAAACCGTGTACCTCAATCCCGGGAAACCTGAAAAGAAGGAGATAGAACTCAAACAAAACGCTGCATAATAAAGCGACATCTTCCTTGACATCTACCGTCCAGTATCACATCATAACAAAGAGGTGCTGATGCGGGACTTCGCAATATATTTGGTGGACAGAGGGCACCATGCATATGTGGCGGAAGTCAAAACCAAGTTGCCACGCTGCAAATTTGTTCCCCGTATACTCACGGATGACGAAACCCGTCGGATGTTCAAAGCCATAGACAATTATCCGCAGACGCAGATGTCATACAGGAATACGGTTGATCCTGTGCTGTTCAGATTTTTATACGGGACAGGCGTGCGGATTTCCGAGGCGTTGAATCTCGTTCTCAATGATATAAACGTGGAATCCGGAATCGCCACAATCCGTGCTGCAAAAAACATGAAGGATCGATTGATTCCCATGGCTGATAGCCTGACCAAACGTATTATCATTTTTATGAATAACTTCCATCGGTACAGTGATCGCAAAATGTGGCTTTTTCCAAGTTGCCACCATGGGACGACAATGGGGCAAATGGACAAGAGCACAGCATATAATCATTTCAGAGATTATTTGCTTATGGCCGACATTCCTCACACAGCTGTAGGCCCACGAGTCCACAGTTTTCGCCACGGATTTGCCGTCAAATGCCTTAAAAATTGGGTTCTGGATGGAAACGATCTAACTGTCTTGTTACCGTACCTGTCTGCGTACATGGGGCATTCTGATTTTCGCGCCACTCAATACTATCTGCGTTTGACCTCCGATCTGTATCCTGAGATCGTACGGCGGGTTGAGGCAGAATTTGGATATGTTATACCGGAAGGGAGGATCATTTATGACGAAAGCTGATTTCCCATATTACCTCACAAAGTTTCTCGGTACATATCTGCACGGCGAAAAGAATTTCAGCCGTCACACTATTCAAGCATACTCCGTAACTTTTAAACTGCTGCTTTCCTTCTTAGAACAGACCCAAAAGATCTCTCCAGAGCGCCTGTCCATGGAAGATTTGACCTATGACACGATCATTGCTTTTTTGGACTGGATCGAATCCACACGGAACTGCACTGTATCGACTAGAAACCAGCGGTTGGTTGCGATTCATTCATTTATCAGGTTTGCGCAAAAGCAGGTTCCAGAAAATGTGTTTGAGTTTCAAAAGATACTGAACATTCCTGATAAGGAATGTGTGAAAACAGTTGTGCCGTTCCTTACTGGTGAAGAAATGAAAATACTGCTGTCGATGCCTGACCCATCAACCAGAAAGGGACTTCGGGACATGGTATTGATGTCCCTATTGTACGACAGCGCTGCAAGGGTTCAAGAGATCATTGATTTGAAAGTTAAGGATTTACGCCTGGATAAGCTTGCCGTAATCACATTGCATGGTAAAGGTCGAAAGATTCGCCATGTTCCAATCACAGGGAAATCAAAAGACCTGTTGAAATCACATGTACGATACAGTTCGAGTAACAACGGAGTCAGTGGAGGTGAGCAGTATGTATTTTTGAACCAGAGAAAACAGCAGCTAACACGCTGGGGAATCTCGTACATCATTAATAAATATGTCAATTTGGCAAATTTGTGCGATGGGTTCAACGTGCGTTTTTCCATCACCCCACATGTGTTCCGGCACAGCAAAAGCGTTCATTTACTACAATCCGGCGTTAATCTGATCTACATTAGAGATTTCCTCGGGCATAGCGACTGTAGCACTACTCAAATTTATGCAAAAGCAGACACAGAGACAAGGAGAAAAGCATTAGAGGCAGCATATGTTGACATCCTGCCGACAACTGAGCTCCCAGATTGGTCCGATGATAAAAACCTTATGGATTTCCTAATTTCGCTTGGTCGTCAATGATGAAATGGTGAGAGACTCGATGGGCAACTTGCTGGTATGGCTACTTTCCTGCTTTCTCTCACCATTTTATATCTCTCACCATAATGGCGGAAATGGGGAGCTCCCCATTTACGGCATACCATGGCAAGTCAACTCCTTAACGCTGGATCAGATCTGGTAATTATCCAGGAACTTTTAGGACATAAAAGGATTGAAACAACCATGCGATACAGCAGGCTCTCGAATTTAAAGATCCAAAACGATTATTACAAAGCGATGGAGAGAGTAATGCGAGGTGAATATGAAAAGCAATGAGGTGCTAATCCGCCCCACCAGAACCCAGATGCTCCGACGAGCATTTTTGAGGGGCCCATTCTCGCACTGGGCTCTGGTGGAGCTCGCTTCCGGATAAAACTTGACGAAGAACTACGAAATATGAGGAAATAGAAGCAGCTAACGAACTAAATATAAATGAAAAAACAGAATTTGTTACGTGGAGGAAAGTAATATCAACGTCGACGATGGACGGAAATGGAGCAATTATCCCTGTTGGCTTTCTGGAAGAATCTCGGATTACAGGATGAGATTGTCTTGTTAGGCGATCTTGCTTTCAAAAAGATCAATACGACCTTGTTACGTTGTTGAGTTTTTTGAGGCACCTTCCTGATTTCCTTCAACATAACAGTAGTAGTTTAAAGTTTTGGGGTGGCTTAATTTTCAATACATTTGGCTTGGCAGTCTAAATTCATCAACAGTTACCATATTCTTAACCCGCATATCCGTTACCTTTGTTGAAGAAGGTTGAGGTTGAAGGAAACACAACGAGGTTTTCCACTTCCGGCACTATTCCAATCATCTCTCCAATTTTGTGGTTATGATGACTTGAGACGAGTGCCAGACAAATCTCTTTGGTGGGTAATTCAAGCTTGTACAAGATGTTTGGTCCCCGAAAAGATTTGTGCATTACCCTTGCTTTTACTGAAGAATGGTCGTCGTGTAAGACATCTTCAGGTCTAACCAGTAGATCGACGTGACACCCGGAATCACATGGTAGTGAAAGATTCCCGGTTAATTCGCCAAGACCGCAGGAAACCGTATCATTAGCTATAACTTTACCCCTTACTATAGCCCCATCCCCTACAAAGGTGGCCACTTCTAATGTTTTTGGGCTATGGTAAATATTATATGCACTGTCCCATTGTCGAATAGAACCATCAAAAATGACACCCACTGAATCTGCAACGGAGAATGCTTCAAACTGGTTATGCGTAACCATTAGAGCGGTAATTCCTGCTTCCTTTAATATATCTCTTACTTCAACTGTAAGTTTTTCTCGCAAGGTTACATCAAGGTTTGAGAAAGGTTCATCTAACAGTAATAGTTTTGGTTCCGGAGCCAGGGCCCTGGCAAGTGCAACTCGTTGCTGCTGGCCCCCTGACAATTCGTGGGGATAGGCTTTCCCGGTGTCTTGAAGGCCAACGAGGTCAAGCAGATGGTCAACGATTTTTCGTTTCTCTTTGCGTTTATTGCCGCTAACACCGAAAGCTATATTCTCATTTACAGACAAGTGAGGGAAAAGGGCATAGTCCTGAAAAACCATACCAATATTTCTTCTCTCTGGAGGAACCATTAAGACATCAGAAGAAACTTGCCTGTCAGCAATAATTACTTCACCACGATGCACAGTCTCAAATCCGGCAATTATTCGGAGGAGAGTTGTTTTACCGCAGCCACTTGGACCAAGGAGACAACCGATTTCGCCTTTGCTGAGTTCAAGTGAGACACCTTTTACAACGTCTTTATTGTCAAACGCCTTATAGACATCATTAATAATGAGCAGAGGACTATCTGTTTGCACGACTTACTTCTCCATTTTTTTGATCAATAAAAAAACTGGAATCATTCCAGCAATGACAAGGTATAACCCAGGTAGTGCAGCTCTAACCCACTCACCCTCGCTCGTGAGTTCATATATTTTTACAGCAAGAGTATCCCAACCAAATGGCCGAGTCATAAGGGTAATTGGCATCTCTTTGATTACATCTATGAGAGTGAGTACCATTGCGGTAAGTAACCCTTTCTGGAGGAGAGGGAAATGGATCTTCCTCAGCGTTGCTCCACTGGTTTTTCCCAAAATTGCGGCAGCTTCGTCCAGGCTTGGTTTGATGTTCTGCATGGCACTGTCTATGGAACCAAATCCTACAGCAAGAAACCTAACCAGATAGGCAACCAACATCACAAAGACCGTTCCTTGGAGTATTGGTCCTACTTGAATATTGAACAGATAAGACAAAACACTTTGAATAAGGTTATCTGTCCAGACAATAGGCAAAACTATACCGACTGCGAGAACAGTACCAGGAAGCGCGTAACCGATTGCGGCCACACGGCATAGAAAACGATTCCTCTTTGAAGCATCTCTTCTCCTGGCATAAGCAAGTAGCACAGATGTAAAGCAGATTAAAACACCAGCTAAAGCTCCAAGAATGAGGGTCTTATTGATGTAAGAAAAGTAACTGATCTGTTCGCCCGACTGTAAAACTTCAACACTCCAGACAATAAGTTGGATCAAAGGTGCAACAAATGCAATTGTCAGGATAAACGTGCAATACATTGTAACTGACCATGCCTTCCATCCAATTAGTTGTAACCGAGAAGGGACAGAACCACCACGTGAGCTATCAAAGTAGCGCATGCGTGATCGGTACAGTCCCTCAACCATCACAAGTGCCAGAGCAAAAAACACAAGGAGCGACGAGAGCTGAGCGGCTGCCTGTAATGAGAAGAAGCCAAACCAGGATTTATAAATCGCGGTGGTAAAGGTATTGTAATTGAAAATTGAAACTGCGCCAAAATCAGCAAGAGTCTCCATGAGTACAAGGGCAAGTCCACTGACAATCCATGGTCTGGATATAGGTAGTGCAACTTTAAAGAAAGCTCGTGTTGGGGTATAGCCTAAAGTTCTGGACGCTTCAAGTATCGCCCGTCCCTGATTCATGAAGGAAGCACGGCTCAAGAGGTAAACATAAGGGTAGAGAGTCAGACCAATGACGATGATGACAAAGGGAGCCGTTCTCACTTCTATCATTTTACCTTCAAACCCCGGAACAGTTCTGAGCAGGCTCTGTACAGGGCCTGAAAAATCCATCAAACCAAGGAAGATGAATGCCATTACATAAGCGGGTAATGCCATAGGCAATGCGAGTGACCATGAGAAAAACGTACGTCCTGGAAAGTTGCATGCACCTGTAAACCATCCAAGGGAAACGCCCAGCAGCGATGTAAAAAATGCAACCCCAACAACTAGCACAAAAGTATTGCTTAAAAGTTCAGGGAGGAGTGTACTTGCAAGATGCTCCCAGATCTCTTTTTCTGGAGTCAGAAAAGAGCTGAAAATTATCGCAAGTGGAACAACGACTAAAGCGGCAAGGACCCAGACGATATATCGCCAAGGGTCCTTTACATTATGCTGTGATATCTTAGCGTTCATTGGGGCTCAAACTATTTATAGCCAGCTCTATCCATCAGTTTGATTGCATCGATCTGGTACTTACCATATACCGCTACATTTAAAGGGCTCCCCTTAAATGTACCCCAGGCAGCGACAATCGCGTCTGGTGCAACAGCTTTATTGACTGGAAATTCCATATTTAAAGCAGCAAATTTGGTTTGAGCTTCTTGTCCTGCTAGCCACTCAAGAAGTTTTACAGCGCCATCTCTGTTATCTGCATGTTTGGTGATGCCTGCTCCGGAAACATTCATATGAACGCCCCCTTTCTCCTGATTTGGCCAGAATATAGCCAAGGGAAGTTCAGGTTTCTTGTTCATAAGTCTTCCGAAATAGTAGGTGTTTACTACTGTCACTTGTCCGATGCCTGTTGCGACCGCTTCGAGCGCTTTTGTATCATTACTAAAGGGCGCTGCCGCGAGATTATTTACCCATCCTTGAACGATCTGAGACGTTTGTTCTTCACCGTGTTCTGCAATGAGCGAAGCAACGAGGGACTGATTGTATACTTTTTTAGATGTCCGAAGGACGAGTTTATTCTTCCATGCCTCACTGGATAGATCTTCATAGCTGCTCAGCTGAGAGGGCTTTACCTTTTTCGTATTATATACAATTGTTCGGGCCCTCACCGACAAGCCAAACCAATTACCTTCCGGGTCGCGGAGATTACTAGGGATTGCTGTGTCGAGCGCTTCTGATTCTACTGGTTGTAGAACCCCCTCTTGCGCAGCATGCCAAAGATTTCCAGCATCAACAGTGATAAGCATATCTGCTGGTGTGTTTTTACCTTCCGCTTTCAAACGTTCAAGCAAGACACCTTCTTTGCCCGTAATATACTTGATTTTGACACCAGTTTTTTCAGTGTACAGGTCAAACAACGGTTTGATGAGATGTTCTTTTCGCGCTGAATAAACAACAATCTCATTATTATCAGCTGAGACATATACAGGTATTAACGTAAGAGATAACAAGACAATAACTGTAAATCGTGAAAACATTTTTTACTCCTTAGATGATGTTAATAGCCAAAATCCTAATCAACAGAGACCTGTTGTTTAGGTAATACGTTTAAAATTAGGCGAAACTAAACAATTAAGGGATTGCTGTCAATGAAAAATGTACCACAATGTCGCATTCTGCGATTTTGGTGTCATGTTGTTTGGCAGTCGAGTAGTTTGACAATCAAGAGACTTGACAATTGATCTATCGTCTGTAATATCTACCCCAAATTAATACAGGAGATTTAACAGATGGAATTTGAAACGATACTCTTTGCAGCAATCCAGTCTAGTTTTTTGCTCGGCCTTCTTCATGGAGTAAATCCATGCGGACACTCTTGGCTGGTACTGGCTCCATTTACAACTGGGGAAAGGAATGGTGGTAGGGTGGCACTACTTACCTTTGCCTTTGTTAGTGGTACGGCTTTGGCCTGTCTTGCTTTAGGTGCAAGCATTGGGGCGATTTCTCAATTTGTACCTCATTCTATGGGTACCTGGGTGGAGATTGGAACGTCAGTAATTCTGATTATTCTTGGTTTACTACTGATATACGATCCACATATATTACACAAACATGAACACGACGATCATCATGACCATTGTCACGGGCATGGAGACAAACACGACCATCAGGAGTGTAAATCACACTCTCATAGTCATGACGATCATGGCAGTCGTGGGTTCGTCTCGAAGCTTCATGGGCTGACTAAAGATGGTCATCTGTTGCCTTTTGCTCTTTTTGGCATCGGTTTTGTGAATATGATAGTACCGTGCCCAACAGCTGCGATAATGTATGGTTATGCGCTTAATGCGGGCAGCGCTTTTAAAGCCACCCTGGTCTTTGGAACGTATGCAATTTCAACAGCTATTGCTGTCGGAGGTGTGATTTTTTTAATATTTAAAGCAACATCAATGGCAAATTCGTTACAGAAGGAGTGTGTAGAACCGCTTGTTATGAGACTATCAGGGGGAGTAATTGTAATCTTCTCAGTGTATGGAATTTATCAAGCATTTGCGTAATCAATCTTGATGCCGTCGTAAAAAGTCCCATCTCCTTCGTTGTAGGTTTTAAATGAAGACCCGGCATACCGCATGTATTGCCGTATCTCCATTAAAAACACTACGCCTCGGAGTCTACGCTACCTGTATATGGAACTTTTTTACTTAGGCATCTAATGCTTTGAATAACCTTTTTACGAGTCCATCAATCTTAAGGGAGCGGAAATAAATGAGCTTAGAAGTCCTTTCTCATCAATTAGCTGAATTTTATGACAAAATGGCTTCTTGGGAGCACTCTATTGTCAAAGATAGTGGCTTATCTCCAGCCCAAATCCATACAGTTGAAATCATTGGTCATAATAAAGACATGAGGATGAAAGAGCTGGCAGAACGACTTGGTGTGACAACAGGAACTCTTACTGTTGGAGTAGACAAGCTTGAAAAAATAGGCCTGGTTGAACGCAAACCCCACAAAAATGATCGTCGATCATGGCTTATTGTTTTAACTGGCGAAGGGGAAAAGATGTATGAACAACATCATAAATTTCACCAACAGTTTACAAAGGAAATTTCCCGCGATCTCTCTATTGAACAAATTGCGACACTTACGGAGTATCTTGATATCATTCTGAGAAGACTATAGCAGAACAGTATGCCTTGATACTTAATAAACTTAAAACTCCTAACCAGTTCTTCGCCATATAATCAGATCTGTATTTCCAAAAGAAAAGATGTTCAGTGGCAAGCCTGACCTCAAAGAACCACACTCAATTTGACCTTATTCCAGGTTGAGTTTGATCATGACCAAATATGCCGATCGAAACGGAGCATTGTGACACTTTTAAAAACCCAAAACAAACTCCAGAGAACCAGCTGCAAATGGAGCGCTCTCAATTGTTGATGCTTCCAGATAATGTTAGGTTATTCTCTTTAGGGAAATTGTTAGGCGGATTACAAGGGTACCACAACAGTATCAATCGCCGTGGGCAGAGCAACAGTATTGAACCTATTCGTAATTTTACACGCACCCAGGGTAAACCCCTCCGGAGCGAATTGATACTATCACAACCTCATGTAACGTCGGAAGAACTGCTGTGAACCGCTATAGCCCATTTTTGCCGGAAAACGTCATGATGGGAGAACTAAGGCCGCCCAACCAACTAAATAAACAGATTTAAAACCCTTAACGTGAGTTTTCGTTCCATTAGACTTCAAATCCGATTTATAGCAGTATCTCAGTTAGTATCAACCACGACGCCTAACATTAACTCAGAAGTGACCAGAAAAAATAATCTGGAACAATCTGGGATACGATAATGCTTTTACTTGTCAGGGTATCGTTGACGTCCTGAAGGTCAGAAACGCATTTTTGTGTTGTTAGGTTTTTGTAACGATTTCTTCGTGACCTTCACAGCAGACATCTATAGATTTTCCGTTTACTCCTATGAATTTCGGCATGGGGATTAACCTGAAGGCTAAGGACTTCCAGATCTTAATCGAATCAAACGAGATACGAATAGATGAAAATATTTTTCTGCTACAATGTGGTATTTAGTTGCCAATTTTACTTTAATCTGCTTGAATAGCGTCGATGTAAAGTCTCGACCCTAATTAATAACCGGAAATCATGTTACGACAGTTAGTTTCAAAACAGACGTACATGGTCATTATGACCATTGGTTGTCTTTTAATAAGTGCTTTGAGCAGCGCAGAAAACGCGTTGTGTCTTGATGTCGGCGATGTGTCTGTTGACGTTCCCATGGAACTGAGTAGCTGCCACCTTTCCTCTAAAGCAGATTGTGCCTCTGCCTTTACTCTGGAACAAAAAAATAGTCCTGGTGAGAAAGACTGTCAACTATGCTTTGATTTCACATATCAAGACACCGTGCTTACCGGGATCTTTGATCGAGACATATCAGCAGATCTACCACCAATAACAATCTCACTTGTAATTCACCTTCCACGACTGTCTTATGCACCTGTAATAAATTCTACATATCTTCGAAGAAATAAGTTTCCCTTCCCTGCTTTCGCCGCTGAAAAATCACTCAAATCCACTGTTCTTATCATTTGATTCACACCTCGTTGGGATAGTACCCACAAACTTCATTTATATTCATAATATCTGACACTTCAAGTCGTTAGATCTAGTCATCATGTGATTATGATCTCTGTCGCTCCGTATACAGGCGGGAGTGTCACGTAAACGTAAACTGTCGCACGAGAGTTATTACGTCTATTTAGAGTCCATTAATATGTAAGGATTTTCCCTGTGAAAAACACAAATAAATTAATGACAAAACTGGTGCCAATTGTCGTCTCACTAATAATTGGTTTTATAGGAGGTGTTGTTGTTTCTGCTTACAGAACGCCTTCTCTTGTTGCACAAATTCCTGCAAATCAACAGGCTGGGGTTTCTAAAGAGGAGGCCGCGAGACACATCAGACACCTTGAAGAAAGTGTGCAGGAAGATAGTCAAAATGTTGAGTTGTGGATAAAACTTGCGCACGCATATTTTGAAATGGGTGCATTTGATAAGGCGATTAATGCCTACACTAAAATTCTGGAAATTAAGCCGGATGATAGTGATGCCTATACCGATCTTGGTGTTATGTATCGACGGAACAAACAGCCTGATAAGGCTATAGATGCGTTTAAGAAAGCTATTGGATTAGACCAGAATAATGTTCATGCCCAATTCAATGTTGGTATTGTTCTGTTTCATGATCTGGGCAATAAAGAAGAGGCAATTAAGGCATGGGAAAAGGTTGCCGCATTACAGCCAAATTATACTCTGTCGACCGGTCAAACAATTCAACAGCTTGTAGATAGCGTGAAACAATAATGAAAAATATTTCACGATCCAGATAAAGGAAATCTAATGACACTAAAAGATAATGATCTTTGGAAAACCCTCTCGTCGGTAAGGTTGGCGCTTCTGATTATCTCATTGCTAGCAATAACCTCGATTATTGGAACTATCCTACCCCAAGGAGAGCCTTTTAATTTTTACATAGAAAGGTTTGGGGCCAAGAATGCGATTATATTCGATATTCTCGCGTTCGATGATATGTATTACTCATACTGGTTTAAAGCTCTGCTGATAATGCTCTGTCTGAATTTGATTGTTTGCACATACACCAGGCTTCCTGGCACTTTAAAAATAATCAAAAAAGATAATTCTAATGTAGACAACGGGAAGTTTAAACCTGGCAAGGACTGTTTTGTATTCAATACTACCCGCGATAAAACAACTGTTGTTGATTCTGTAACAAAAGCACTTGAAAAGCTTCATCTTAAAGCGAAGCAGAAAGAGAGTGGAAAGGAACATCTGTTTTTCTATGAAAGGGGTGCGTGGACGAGACTGGGTGCCTATATCGTACACCTTAGCATTTTGATAATTGTATTAGGAGCAATTATTGGCAATATTTATGGCTTCAAAGCATCTGTCATGGTGCCAGAAGGGAGCTCTGTAGATTTTGTGTTCAGCCGGGATGATGATAATAAACGAATTCCGTTACAGTTTGATATCTTCTGTAAAGATTTCAATATTGACTATTACAATGATGGGACTCCCAAAGAATATAAATCTGACTTAACGATAGTAGAAGATGGGAAGGAAGTTGTTAAGAAAAACATAACTGTCAACGCTCCTTTAACCTATAAAGGAATCACCTTTTACCAGTCGAGTTATCAACAGATTCCAAACGAATTCTCGCTTCAGATCAGTAAACAGAATGATAAGGATTCTGGAGGACGCAAAATTCAGAGTAGAACTTTTTCCACAAAAACAAAGATTGCCAATAGCTGGGATGAGGCACAGGCTACTTTTCAGATTGTCGCAACCAGTAAAGATGGGCACGGGCATGGTCCTTATGAGATCTTGTTGGATGATGAAGATAACAAGCCCGTAACTTTCACCACAAACGACAATGCTCCTACAGTAATTAAGAGAAAGTCTGGCACGTATACTTTCCTCATAAATCAACGGTTTGCAACTGGATTGCAGGTTGTTAAAGATCCTGGTTTATGGATTGTCTACATTGGATTTGGCTTAATGTTATTTGGATTATTTGTGTGTTTCTTCACGTCTCACCGCAATATTTGGATCTCAATCACTGCTGACGATTTGACTACCACCGTATTTGTCGGTGGGAAAAGCAATAAAAACCACCATGGATTGTCCAAAATTGTGGAGAAGATTGCATCTATTTTACAATCTGACAAAACTTTAGAATTAAGGAGGGCGTAGAATGGATTCCTCTCAGTTGTTAGGAATAACGACGTTTATCTATTTAGCAGCGACATTTTTTTACGTAGCCTTTGCCTTTTTCAAGGTCAAGGGACTTGGTACGTTGGGTACATCTGCGACTCTTCTTGGACTTTTAGCAAATACGACAGGTATTGGCTTACGTTGGATGGAAACATATCAACAAGGCATTGGACATATCCCATTGTCAAATATGTATGAATCTTTGATATTTTTCGCTTTGTCAATTGCAGCTGTATACCTTGTGATTGAACATCTGTATAAGGCCAAAATTTTTGGGAGCTTCATACTTCCATTTGCATTTATCGCAATGGCTTATGCTTCGTATTCCGCCGAATTTGGTAAAGATGTTAAGCCTCTTCTGCCTGCATTGCAAAGCAATTGGTTAGTTGCTCACGTAATCACATGCTTTATTGGGTATGCCGCTTTTGCAATTTCATGCGGACTGGCGATTTATTATTTGGCTAAAATCAAATCTTCCAATAATCAGAACTCCCCTGCAAATGAAGCAACAGTAATTGGAACTGTCAGTTTGGTAAAAATTGACGACATTATCTATAAAATGATGGTCTTTGGGTTCATCTGGTTGACAGCGGGCATCATCACCGGAGCAATCTGGGCAAATTCTGCATGGGGGACATACTGGAGTTGGGACCCAAAAGAGACGTGGTCTCTTATTACCTGGTTCGTCTATGCACTCGCCTTACATGCTCGCTATACAAGAGGATGGAACGGCACCCGGATGTCAATAGTGGCCCTGGTGGGTTTTATTTCTGTGGTATTTACCTATTATGGTGTGAATTTCCTGCTTTCAGGGCTTCATAGTTATGGTGGTTAAAATGGTTAAGTATTTTTCTCTCGAAAAAAGAGATTTATCAACATTTACAAGGAGAACTTTATGAAGTTATCGAGGTGTTTTCTCGCAGGGCTAGCCTGCATAATTATGACTACTCAATCGAGTTTTGCTGCAATGCAAAATAAGGGTACCAATGGAAAGGTCGAATGGGGGGTGGTTCGTCAGTTTCAGATAGCAAGTTCCCCCGTTGATATCGCTCATTCTTTAGATGGTAAGTATGCTTTTGTTCTTACACTGGACGGTGAGGTTCTCGTTTACGATAACAGGGGAGCGTTGCAGGGCACTATTCCTGTCAATAAGGGCGTAACATCTATTGCGCTTGATCCCCTTGGACAGTTCTTGCATCTGAGTGATAGTGAAAATAATAAATTCTACACTTTAGCAATTGATTTTGTCGTCGACATAAATACTGTGGACGCGCCGTTTAAAGGAAAAAAGGACGCACCTGTCACTGTTGCTGTGTTTTCAGACTTCCAATGACCTTACTGTGGCAAAGTATCGCCACTTCTTGAGCAGGTGCTCAAGCAGAATGAAGATACGGTAAAAATTGTATTCAAAAACCTTCCCCTTAAAAGTCATGATATGGCTCAGCCTGCAGCTATTGCTGCTCTCGCTGCCGATAAACAGGGGAAATTTTGGGAGTATCACGACAAACTCTTTGTAGAGAAAAAAATCACCCCTGAATCCTTCAATAAGATTGCTGAAGAGCTAGGCTTGGATATAGCTCAATTCAAAAAGGATCGGGCTTCTACTCCCCTTAGCAATCACTTAAAAAACGATATGCAGGAAGCTCAATCGTTGGGTATAAATGGGACTCCGACCATTTTCGTAAATGGACGAAAAGTTAAGCAACATTCGATTACTGGTTTCCAAATCCTTATAGACGAAGAATTGCAGAAACTGCCGAAATAGATTTCAGTTGTGTTCTAACATCTTCTATCAAGAGTTTGAACGTTCTTAAATCAATGGCCGGCATCCTTTTGTAAATATGTAAAATGATGCCGGCTGCTCTATAAATCCATAAAATATCTCTACAATAAAGAGTAATCCCATCTATTGTAAAATAAAAAGACCAGATTATTCTGGTTCATAGCGCTAAACTTTGGAGAATATTTGAAATGCTTCAACCAAACAAAACGTCCGATTTAAAATGGACTCTTCTTTTTCTATGTTGGCTTCTGGCCAGTGTATCAACCACTGGAAGTCTTTTTTTCAGTTACATAATGCAGTTTACTCCCTGTGTTTTGTGCTGGTATCAAAGAATATTTTTGTTTCCTTTGGTTATAATTTTGGCGGTGGGACTTTTTCCTTTTGATAAAGGTGTTGTAAAGTACGCCCTGCCTTTAGCCATTGCAGGCGGGCTGACGGCACTCTATCATACCCTGCTGTACAGCGGAGTCATCCCAGAGAATATCCAACCTTGCTCTCAGGGAGTTTCCTGTACGGAAAAATATATAGAACTGTTTGGTTTTGTATCTATACCAATGCTTTCTTTCCTTTCTTTTTTTACAATAATAATCCTTTTGATTATTCTAACTCGAACAAACCTTAAACCGAAGGTGTCTTAATGAAATATTTAATGTTTGGAATTGCATGCCTTGCCTTGGTCTTGGCTTTTGTCTTCGGCAGCTCTTATTACAAAAATCAGCAGACCGAAAAATTTGGCTTTATGGCTGAAGAAAACGCTTCTCTCTTTGTCAGAGAACATTCACAGACCCTTGGCAGTGATGATGCAAAAGTCTATATTATTGAGTTTACAGACCCTGCCTGTGAAACATGTGCAGCTTTCTCTCCTTTTGTCAAAAAACTGATGGATGCCAATCCCGGAAAAATTAAACTTGTTCTCCGCTATGCTCCTTTTCATGATGGCGCCGATTATTTTGTCAAGATTCTGGAGGCCGCCAAAAAACAAGGCAAATATTGGGAGACTTTGGATGTGATGTATAAGTCGCAACCGTATTGGGCCAGTCACAGCAATCCGCAGCCTCAGAGGATATGGCAATATCTGCCTAAGGCAGGACTCGACATAGAACAAATCAAGAAAGATATGAATGATCCCGCAATTGCAAATCTCATTGCCCAGGATCTTGCCGATGCTAAAACCCTTAACGTTCACAAGACTCCGGGGTTTTTTGCCAATGGAAAACCTCTCCAGAGCTTTGGCTACAAGCAATTAGAACAATTGGTTCAAGCTGAACTTGATGCAAATTATCCGAAGTAATCATCGCCCACTATTCGTTAAGCTATGAGCAAACTGCTATGAGCGCTGGTTTAAATATTTCTAACGACTACAGATCATTATGAAAAAAACATCATTGTTACTATTGTTGTTTTGTTTACCCTTGTCTCTTGCCGGCTGTGGGGAAGAACTCAAGGTGGCTACAATTGGCAAGATGGCCCCTGACTTTACCCTTGTGGATAGAAATGGCAAAACCTGGACTCTCTCGGAACTGAAGGGCCAGGTGGTCTTCGTTAACTTTTGGGCAACCTGGTGCCCACCTTGTCGCGAAGAGATGCCCTCAATGCAATATCTCTACACTATGCAGCCGAAAGATAAATTTAAAATGTTGGCAGTACTCAATAAAGACGATCCGGCACTAGCGGATACCTTTGCTGCAAAACTTGGTCTGACAATGCCAATTCTTAATGATCAGGATAATACGGTTGGAAAGAAATATGGCCTGACCGGACTGCCTGAAACTTATATAATAGATAAACAGGGAGTGCTCCGGAAAAAGTTCATTGGTCCGGCGCATTGGGGCACCCCCGAAATTAGGCATATGTTGAGCAGATATATTAATGAGCAATTGTAGTGCTGGATATTGGGATTTTGATGAAAAAACAAACCGATAAAGCGACAAAACAGAAAATCCAGATAGCACCATTTGTGGCAATATTTATTTTCCTTGTCCTTGGCGTTATTGGAATCAGTTTGGGAGAGCCAGAAAGGGTACTTCAGCAGGCAACCCAAATTTGTTTGGAATGCATAGGTATCGGCTGAGATTAGATTATATGGATTTCGTCCGTAAATGGGTCCAAGCCCTGGTTTTTCTGCTTACAAATGGGTTCTGGAGTTTTCCGGTTACAAGAGGGATTTACCAGGGGCCTCTCAAGGTGCTTTGTTCGCCAGGGCTGAACTGTTACTCCTGTCCGGCCGCGACAACGTATTGCCCTCTCGGTGCCTTGCAGCAACTCCTGGCTGGGATTCGGATGGCCCTAGAGAGCGGCCAGTTTTTTGTAGGGTTTTATGTTGTTGGCACCATGGGGGTAATTGGCAGTTTTGTGGGCAGAATGGTTTGTGGCTGGGCCTGTCCGTTTGGACTTTTACAGGAGCTTCTTTTTAAAATCCCTTCACCCAAGTTTAGTGTCTGGCGTCCCTTGCGCTATATAAAGTACGCCCTTTTAGTTGTTATGGTCATCCTTCTGCCCCTTTTTGCACTTGATGAATATGGCCTTGGGGCTCCTTCTTTTTGTAAGTATTTCTGTCCAGCGGGTACACTGGAAGCCGGTTTTCCCATGCTTATTCTACAGCCAGCACTTCGAGCAAATTTAGGTCTGATTTTTGTAATCAAGCTTCTTTTCCTCATTCTCTTTATTGTCTGGGCAGTTGTAGCCAGTCGCCCTTTCTGTCGAACGTCCTGTCCTCTTGGAGCCTTTTACGGCCTGTTCAATAAAATCAAACTGGTCAGGCTGCGCCTTGACCCTGTCAGATGCACCAATTGCGAAGCCTGCCATGATGTTTGTCCTATGGGGGTGCGCTTCAATGAAGCACCTGACGATATGGAATGCATCTCCTGTTTTGCCTGTAGCAAGGTGTGCACGTATAATGCGATCAACCTTGAAATCGGGGGGGTCGAAATTACAAAACAACCGACTCGGGGGGCTACGCCCAAACCCCAGAAAATTTTGCCCTGATTTTGGGTCCTGGCATTTACCATTGCAGATCGCTACAGCTACCTGTTCAATTGTGTATCTAATAGATTGTCAAGTATGCTTCTCGTTGATGAACGTAAAACTTCATTAGAAGGAAGTTTTGTGTAACCAGAAATCCGCCTAAAATCAGCGGAAGAAAATAGA
>AMWB02006568.1_pt1 | contig 19997 bp, 10 predicted proteins | sample 200311 | NCBI WGS metagenome assembly AMWB02 (sample SAMN02737377, study PRJNA173069) | bioreactor metagenome | biome: anode biofilm in microbial fuel cells | place: USA: California | collected 2010-12-16 | reverse complement strand
CCAAACTTCGAGCACAAATTGTTCCTTACTGCCACACCTCATAACGGCTACAAGGAATCCTTTACTGCCCTGCTTGAATTACTGGACAATCAACGCTTTGCCCGCGGCATTGAGCCTGACCGGCAGCAACTTCAGTTGGTTATGGTCCGGCGCATGAAAAGCGAGCTGCCACCTCAATTTGACGGCACCCCTCGCTTCCCGAAACGTTCCATTCAGGCAATCGAAGTTTCTTACTCGGACGAGGAAAAGAAAGCTCACACCTGGCTGCAGGAGTACACCGAACTGCGTCAACAAAACCCAAAAGATGCCATTGAGCGCTATGCGACCGAGTTTATGATGAAAATGCTCAAGAAGCGGTTATTTTCTTCGCCAGCTGCTTTCTTGCTCACCCTTGAACAACACTTAAAGACACTTGAGAAGACGAAGACCATTTCTGATCAGCATAAACCGGTCTTTGGCATTTTACGACAGCAGCTTGAAGCAGCCGAAGAAGATGATCCGCAAGAGTCCGCTGAAGAATCAGAAGAAGACGTAGTCCTGACAGCCACCCGACTTTTCCGCCCAGTTACCCCTCGCGAAAAGGAATTATTGGATAACCTGCTAGCCTGGGCAAAGCGTTCTGCAGCCCGTCCAGATAGCAAAATCCAGGAACTTCTGAAATGGCTGAAAACCAATATCAAACCCAATGGGGTCTGGTCAAATGAACGTGTGGTCATTTTCACAGAATACCGCGCCACGCTAAATTCACTTCAAGAATTGCTTGCCATGGAAGGTTTTACAGGTGACAACCGCTTAATGACCCTTTATGGCGGAATGGATGATGAAAAACGCGAGAGCGTCAAAGCTGCATTCCAGGCCCATCCGGAGATCAGCCCGGTACGCATTTTGCTGGCCACCGATGCGGCTTCAGAGGGTATTGACCTGCAAAACCACTGCCACTGCATTATCCACATGGAAATTCCATGGAACCCGAACCGCCTGGAACAGCGTAATGGCCGTCTTGACCGTCATGGGCAAACAAAAGATGTGTTGGTTCACCATTTTGTGACCAAAGGATTCCGTGACCAGGAGCAGAATGCCTGGGATGTACGCGGGCAGGGACTGGAAGCCGATCTGGAATTCCTTTTTCGGGCAGTGAAGAAGGTGGAACAAATTCGTGAAGACCTGGGTAAGGTTGGTCCCGTGATTGCTCTGCAGGTGGAAGAAGCCATGCTGGGCAAACGCCGCCGGCTGGATACTGCTCAGGCAGAACGCGACAATGAACCGGTTAGGCGGATGCTTAAATTCGAGCGCGACCTGCGCGCCCAAATTGCCCGTCATATGGAGCAGCTTCAAGAAACACGCCAGAACATGGACTTCTCGCCGGAAAATACCGAGATCATCGTGGAAACTGCATTGGGACTGGCCGGTCAGCGCGGATTAATCCCGACAAAATTACCGCAGCTTCCTGGTGAGCAACATCCGGTCAACGGCACTCCAATCTATGAACTTCCGGCATTGACCGGCAGTTGGGCGGCCTGCGCAGAGGGATTGGCGCACCCGCATACGGGCAAGATTCGCCCGATTACTTTTGACCATCATGTTGTGGATGGACGCGACGACGTGGTGCTGGCGCATCTCAACCACCGTCTGGTGCAAATGTCACTGCGCCTGCTGCGCGCCGAGGTGTGGTCGCCGGCCAGCAAGAAGGGTTTACATCGCCTGACTGCGCGAGTGGTTGCCGATACTGCACTTACCGATCCGGCAATCATTGCTTTTGCACGGCTGGTGGTAATCGGCGGTGACCAGAACCGGCTGCACGAAGAGATCATCTCAACCGGAGGGCTTTTAAAGGAAGGAAAGTTCAACCGGATGAACATCGGCCAGATGACAAATGCCCTCCAGTCCGCTACCGAACAGGAACCGACAGCAGCCATGCAGCAGCGTTTATTGGACCTCTATCCTCGAATTATTCCTTCTCTATCTTCTGCATTGGATGCGCGCTGCAAAGACCGTATGGATGGAATCCAGAAATTGCTGACAGAGCGCTCTGAGTTTGAAGCGAAGAGTATTGAAAGCGTTCTTAATGAACTGGCTGGCTCCATCCGCCATGAACTGGATGAGCCTGAAGTATTTCAATTGGAGTTGTTTACCAGCGAAGAAAAGGAACAGTTGAACCGTAACAGGGACGCCCTGCGGCGAAGGCTGGCAGCTATACCGGTAGAAATTGAGCAGGAAAAAGCAGTAATTCAAAAACGGTTTTCTGACCCGCAGATACGCATGTTTCCAGTTGCAGTCATGTTCCTCGTTCCCGAGAAATATTCACGCTGACATTAACTTGCTGATTAGCAATTTTGCAAGGGAGTTTTTATGGTCATTTCGAAAAAATCAATTAACAGGTTGGGAGCTAGAGAAGGTTTACGAGTTCGTCAATCTGACAACCAGATAAGCGTAAATATTTATTTCTCAGATTATTTCAATGTCGCCCCAAGATTGCTTGAGGAATATGGCGCCTTTAATATTTCTCTTGTTAATGATCTCCCATTATTTATTGATCCATTTTTATTATTTACTTCTAAACGAGAGGAATATCGTCAACTACACGATGGTATTATTCGTTACCTCCGATTTCTACGTGATAAATCAATTGGCGGAAAAATTACCCCCGGTTTATTATTGGCTTGGTTTATGTTTAAGGAGGTTAAGCAAACCTGGCTTGGCTTTTCGCGCTTCGGTAATAGCGGTAGTGGCTTAGGCATGGACTTCGGTCGAGCCCTAAATGATAACCTCAATAGAGTGTTTTCAGATTTTGGAAATGAACGAATTACACATGGAAGTCACCTTGAAAAACTGTGTTTGATAAATGAGGGTGTAGGCAGAGACAACATTAGTGACTTTTCAACTAATTTAATAAAGGAATACTTGCTGAGTTTCACTCAGAAGTTTGCCCAGGAATATATTGCACCCGACTTGCTGGGAAAGTATCGAGTCCCTAAAGTACGGTTCAATTATGAAACGGAAAAATGGGAGTCTGAATTGTTTGATCTCCCTGTTTACAATGGTGATTATGTTATCTTGACCCCAGTGGATATGCTAACTAAGGATTCTATTTGGATCAACAGGGAGGATTTGGTCAAGAATTTTAGGGAAATCGCCGAGTCTGTTCCTGATGAACAACTTAGGGCTGAACTTAACAATTACCTCTCTTCCGAAATCCCAAAAGATGCAAAGACAAAGGAGATTAACGCTGTTCACGTAAGCGCGTATAAAGTATTTCCTAAACTCCTTGAATACTATATCAAATACAAAGAAGATCATGGCGAGGAAGCTGAAGCATTAAGTGAAACAAATGTCGAGGAATCCAAACTTCTTTTTATTGACCAAGTTGTTGATTTCATAATTTCTCTGTCGAACAACACGGGCTTTTATCAAACCAGCGGTGACACTCTGAAAGAAGCCTATGATCGCGTCTTATTTATGAAGCATGTGATAGAGCATCAAGACGGTTATAGACTTTTCTATATCAATGGTGAACCTGTTAAACGCGAAAGCGACGTCCAACTAATTTTTAAATTTACCTGGTTTGCATCGCCATCTGATATTAATGCAGAGGTTAACAATGGGCGCGGTCCAGTTGATTTCAAAGCATCACGTGGGGCTTATGACAAATCGCTCATTGAGTTTAAACTCGCGTCGAACACCCAATTAAGGCGCAATCTTCAAAACCAGGTCGAAATCTATAAAATGGCGAATGATACGGAAAAAGCTTTGAAAGTGATTGTTTATTTTTCTGAATTGGAACTTCTCAAAGTAAAGGCTATTTTAGAAGAACTTGAATTGAAAGACGAAAAGTCCATTATCCTTATTGACGCAAGAGCAGACAACAAACCATCTGCATCTAAGGCTTAAACCATGTCCATCGCCCGACACCACAACGAATGGCTTTCTCTGATTGAAATTTCCGGCCCGTTTTTGAGCCTGCCGGTGTTGATGCGCACCTTCCCCCAGGGATTGGACGCACTTGACCGCGATGGCCTGGCGGAGCTGCGCCTGGCATATGAGGAATGGCTGGATGACCAGAACAGCCTGCGTCCCTCGCCGGCTATTCATTCGGTGTGGGTGCGCTATGTCCTCGAACACGTTCTCGGCTTTGAAAAGAGCCATCTGCTTGAAGGCCCGGCGATACCGGCGACCTTGCAAGCCTTTGTTGCCGAACAGGGAGAAACCCTGCGCCCCGATCTCGCGATTGTTTCCAATGATCCATCCGCTCAAAAACCGCGTATGCTGGTGCAGGTCTGCCCCATCACCCAGGGGCTGGAGAAATCCATGCAGAACCACCGCTGGAAAGCCTCGCCGGCCATGCGCATGCTCGAACTGCTGCGCGCCACCGGCGTTTCGCTGGGTCTGGTAACCAACGGCGAGCAGTGGATGCTGGTCAATGCTCCCAAAGGGGAGACCAGCGCGTTTGTCTCCTGGTATGCCGCCCTGTGGCTGGAAGAGCCGCTCACTTTGCGGGCTTTCTCTTCATTACTGGGTTCAACTCGCTTCTTCTCGGTGGCAGACGAGGATACCCTGGAAGGCATGCTCAAGGACAGCGTCAACGAGCAGCAGGAAGTCACCGACCAGTTGGGCTACCAGGTGCGCCGGGCGGTGGAGGTATTGATCCGCGCCATTGATAAGGCCGACCAGGACTGCGGGCGAACGCTTTTGAATGACATTCCCGAAAAAGATTTGTACGAGGCTGCCCTGACGGTGATGATGCGCCTGGTCTTCCTCTTTTCTGCCGAAGAGCGCGGACTGCTGCTGTTGGGTGACCCGCTTTACGACCAGAACTATGCCGTCTCTACCCTACGCGCCCAGCTGCGTGAAACCGCCGATCAGCAGGGTGAAGAGGTGCTGGAGCGCCGCTTCGATGCCTGGTGCCGACTGCTGGCCACCTTCCGTGCGGTGCATGACGGCATTCACCACGACCGGCTGAACCTGCCGGCTTACGGCGGCAGCCTGTTTGACCCTGAGCGTTACCCGTTTTTGGAAGGTAGAACTACCCAAACCATTAGAGAAAATGTGGTTCTTCCCATCTCGAACCGCACGGTGCTACACCTGCTGGAAGCGCTGCAGGTGCTGCGCGTCAAAGTGCCCGGTGGTGGACCCGCTGAAGCCCGACGGCTCTCTTTCCGTGCGCTGGATGTGGAGCAGATCGGTCACGTCTATGAAGGCTTGCTGGATCATATTGCTGTGCGTGCCAGCGAACCTGTACTGGGCCTGGCTGGCACACGCGAGAAAGAACCGGAGCTATCGCTGCCCACCCTTCGGGCGGAAGAAGTCAAAGGCGAGAAGAGTTTACTGGCCTTTCTCAAAGAGCAAACTGGCCGTTCAGAAAACGCGCTGCGCAAAGCCCTGCTGGAAAGACCGGACGTGTTCACCAACCAGCACCTGCTCATCGCCTGCAACAACGATGCAAAGATGCTGGAGCGGGTGGCGCCGTATGTTGGCCTGCTGCGTGAGGATGACTTTGGTTACCCGGCAGTCTTCTTGCCGGGCAGCGTATATGTCACCGCCGGCGCTACCCGCCGTGCCACCGGCACGCACTACACCCCGCGCAGCCTGACCGAACCGATCGTTCAGCACACCTTGGAACCGCTGGTTTACACCGGTCCAGCTGAGGGGCTGCCCAAAGAAGAATGGAAACTGAAAAGCCCTGCCGAACTGCTGGAGCTGAAGGTTTGCGACATGGCGATGGGTTCTGCTGGCTTCCTGGTACAGGTAATCCGCTACCTGTCCGAACGTCTGGTGGAAGCCTGGGATGCACTGTCCCCGGAGGGCAGTAACCAGGATCTCCGCATCACCCCCGAAGGCTTGCCCGCTACCGGTAAACCCGGCGAGCTGATCATCCCCACCGACGACGAAGAGCGCCTGGTTCTCGCCCGCCGCCTGGTGGCGGACCGCTGCATCTACGGGGTGGATAAGAACCCGCTGGCCGTCGAGATCGCCAAGCTCTCCATCTGGCTGACCACCATGGACAAGGGCCGGCCCTTCACCTTTTTGGACCACGCCCTCAAATGCGGTGATTCATTGGTCGGTGCGGATGAGGACATGTACCGCAAGTGGGCGTACAGTCTGAAGGGTGCGCAGTTCACGCTTTACCTGACCACGCTGGAAGAATTTACCGCCGCCGCACGACAGAAGCGCAAGGAACTGGAAAGCTTCACCGTGCTGGACGTGCGCGACGCCGAGCACAAGGCCGAACTGCTGAAAGAAGCCGACGCCGCCATGGCGCGGGTGAAACTTGGCTGCGACCTGCTGGTGGGCGTGCGCCTGTTGGGGCTGAAACCCGCCGAACAGGAAACCTTGCTCTCACATTTATTGTGGGATTATGTGGCCGGCCTGCCCATGGACAGCCCCGATGCCCAGCGCGCCCTGCACGCTGCCCGCAAGGAGCGCGCCTTTCACTGGACGTTTGAGTTTCCAGAGGTGTTCGAGCGGAGTGGGTTTAATGCGTTTGTGGGAAACCCTCCATTTTTAGGTGGAATGAGAATCAGGGGGGATTTAGGTAGTAATTATCTGGATTATATTACGTGGAAATTTTCAAATAGTGGCAATAGAATGGATTTGTGTGCATATTTCCTACGTCAAGGCAATTCTTTATGTAAAATTGGAGGAACTTTAGGGTTAATTGAAACAAACACAATTGCTCAAGGTGATACCCTAGAGGGCGGATTGGCAATAATTGGGAAGTCTCATTGCACAATTTATTTTGCACACACGTCCATTGTCTGGCCTGGAACAGCTGCTGTGTTTATTAGCATAATTCATATTATGAAAGGTGATTATCGGGGAAGTAAATTTCTGGATGATAAATGTGTATATGCAATATCCGAGAAGTTAGTAAGTGCTGAGCAATACAGTAAACCAGAAACTCTAAATAGGAACAAAAACTTATGCTATCAAGGATTCAATCCAGTTGGTATGGGGTTTACGTTACCTCCAGAAAACGCTCTGGCATTAATTTCTGAAGATAAAAAATATCGAGATGTATTATTTCCATTCCTTAATGGCAAAGAATTGAATCAAAGCCCTGAACAGGATCCGTCAAGGTGGATTATTTACTTCCATGATTGGACAATAGAAAAAGCGATGGAGTATCCAAAATGCTTTGATTACGTTAAAAAAAATGTTTTCCCCCAAAGGGCCGCAATAAAACAAACAACATCTGTAAGTAAAAAATATAAAGATAAATGGTGGTTGTTTGGCGTTCAAAGTCCTAATCTTTTTAAAATTTTATTTGAACAAGACAAGGTTATTGCGATAGCTCTTACCAGCAAAACTGCTGCTTTTGCTATGGTACCTGCAAAAATGGTTTTTTCACATGCAATAGGAGTTTTTCCGACAGATTCATTTAATATTTTTGCAGTTTTACAATCGTCTTTCCACGTTGATTGGGCATGGGTAAATGGTTCATCCCTCAAAGGCGACTTACGCTATACAATAAAGGATATAGTAGAAACTTTTCCTTTTCCGCAAACAATCAATGAATTAGGTAGGTTCGGTAGGACATTTCATTCAGAGCGAAAAAAAACAATGCTGTCTCGAAATGAAGGCCTTACTGATATATTCAATTTGCTTCATGATAAAAAAGGGAAATCCGCCGATATCACCCATCTGCGCGAGCTGCAAGTGGAGATGGACAACGCTGTGGCTGCCGCCTACGGCTGGAGCGACCTCGACCTGGGGCATGGCTTCCACGAAACACCGCAGGGAGTGCGCTTCACGATCAGCGAGCCAGCCCGGCGCGAGGTACTCAGCCGCCTGCTGCAATTGAATCGCGAGCGCTATGAAGAAGAGGTCAAGGCCGGGTTGCATGAGAAGGATAAAAGGAAAGCCAAAGAAGACAATCCCGCCCAGCAGAAGCCCAAAAAACTGGCCCAGCCCGAAGGGCAGATGAACCTACTGGCTGAACCGGAAGTTCCCGATGTGACGGAGGTTGTCGAGGCTCTGCCCCCGACGCCCACGTCCGAAATCGGCAGCTGGGATCGCTGTAAATGCCTGGCCTGCGGCAAGACCGTGATGGGTTTTTCGATCGCCGAGCACACCCAGTCCGAGCATCAGGGCAAGGATCCAGGGTATAGGAAGATGTAATCAGGAGGGGTTATGTTGTGTGATATTGGGACTAATCTTTTATCAGATTTGATTTATTCTGCTTTAGTATTTTTGTTGTTATTCGCAATTTTTCGATTCAATAAACGGCGAAAATTACATAAATTTTTTGGAATTGGCAAAATCAAGAAGCTCACTATTTTTACATCAAATTTGATTGTCGAAAGATTTGGTTCACTAGGTAATGATGGAATTCGTTATTCTTTTCAAGGTACAGCTATCCCAAATGAGGAATCAAAAGCAGCAACTCAACTTCAAAACCTTTTTAATTATTTCTTGCCTTCTCAAATGGAAAAACCAGGTTTCCTTAGCAAACTTCTCATTTCGGATATAGATGTGAAGGTATTTCCTTCACCGGTTGAAGAAAATATGATCGAACAAAGCTCATCCATCATTTCACTAGGATTTCCTCCATACAACTTGATTTCCAGATATATAGAGAATTCACTTCACCCTACAGCGAGACTTGACTATATTGCAACGGTACAGGATTTAAAGAGTACCAAAGACAACAACTCGTATGAAAACTTAAGGATAACTCCATCCGATAATTCTGCAGGAACTGCAACTCCAATGACCTCAGGATCTGTTGTCCCATCAGGCATCACTGAACTAACAAATACTTCTGCTTATATAGGTGGAACCTCAGGATCTGTCGTCCCATCAGGCATCGCTGATTTCACTAATTCTTCTGCTAATAATGGCGGAATATCAGCATCTGCTGTTCCTGTTTCAAATGGTAATAATGAACAACCTCCTCAGCCTGTAATAAAAGTTAAAGATGTTCCCCCCTTTACAGATACAAGTGTAGGATTTATCCAAAAAATCTTTGATAGTCAGAATAAGAGATATTTCTTTTATGTTGCAGGATTGTCAGAAAATTCTACGGCTGGAAGCGCCTATTACTTGGTAAATAATTGGGAGAATCTCAACAAACTCTATGGCAGTGAATCATCGTTTTTTGTTTTACTGAAAGTTTCAAGTACTAATAATAGAATTAGCCAAATAATCCTCAAATCATGAAACAGGTTATATGACTTTTATGAAAACTCGAACTTGATCCATTTAGAGGAGAGATAAATGATAGTGAAGGCATGGAATAACGGCGCATATCATGTGGATGGGAATGGTTATGGGATCAAGATTACCTCAACAGATCGAGATCAGTTCTTTAATCCCGAATGGGCAACTATTTTTTTGATTCTAGATGGCAAGCCTGAAATAGTTGAAATCAACATTAACAAAAAGAGTTTTTGGAATGAGACCTGCCGGGAGCTGATCAGTAAAGAGATCGGAAAATGGCTAATCGAAAATCAACTCGGTCAATGGCCTCCTCGTCAACCACCTAAGCTTGAATTGAATAAGGTTGGAGAACGAAAATTTTTACTTAAGGTTCTAGATCAAAGGAGAATGTGATGCCAGATACTGATCGATCCCAAATGACTATTCAAAAACTCATAACTCCGCATGACCAATTCATAAGATCAGTTTTTAACACGAACCGGTCATATTATATTGATATTTATCAGCGCGAGTACAAATGGACAGATGTGCAGGTTAAAACATTGCTTAATGATCTGGAAGTACGTTTTGAGTTAGGTCAAAGAACAAAAAATTCTCCAAGGGAAATCCAACAGGATGTACTTGAAAATTTTGAACCATACTTCTTGAATACCTATTTAACACATACTTCACCAACAGCCACAGGAATTGTTGATGGTCAGCAGCGCATGACTACGATTCTATTAATGCTCATTAAATTGCATCAAATATTGCAACAAATAGATGCAAAGCCCGAATTTCAGGGAAAAACCTTCAAGCCTTCTGCCTTACGTCCATTGATCTTCGAGGAAGATGATTTCGGTGATGCGACTCGGTTCAAGATTTATAATGCCAACCGGGAAGTTCAACTTCGGGCATTGGTGGATGGTACAGATTTACAGCCTAAAGATGAAACCCAGAAACGAATAAAAGCCAATTTTAGCTTTATATCTGATTACTTCGGTAAATATTTCCAATCGGAGACAGATCCTAGCGGCTTTGATCTTTCGAAACTAACTTATTACATCTCATATCTTCTCGATCGAGTGTCGATTGTCGAAATCCGTATAGAACGACAGGATAATGTTGCAATGATATTTGAAGTGGTTAATGATCGAGGATTAGGTTTAAAACCTTATGAGATTCTAAAAGGAAAATTCATTGGAAACCTACCCACAAAAGAAAAAGAGGAAGCAAATCAAATTTGGGTAGAACTACAAGATTTATATTACAGAACTGAATTGAGGAACACGACTGAAACCAGCATCACTCTTGATGACTTTTTTAAGATATATTTCCGGTCGAAATTTGCCAAGACTGAAAATGACTATGTTGCATTTGAGAGAGACTACCATTATGAGATATATCGCCGACCAGAATTAAGGAAATTCTTTCGAGATTTTCAAGATCAATCAAGAATGTTCAGCATCATTAAAAACGAAATTCAATATTTTGGCAATTTATATCAGGAACTTCGTTCAGATTACAACCCTGATAGGTCTTTTTTACTCTATAACAAATTACTAGATCAAAATCAGCAATATCTTTTAATTATGTCAGCAGTAACACTCAATGATCCAGAACGTGAAGCAAAAATTCGTACCATTTCTACTAAGTTTGATCAATTACATGTCATACTTCGTTTGTTAGGTGCATATGATAGCAATTCATTTCAACGAATTGTCTACACCCTAAATGACAACTTACGCAATAAAAGTGAGCATGAATGCCTAGAGATTTTTGATAAAACCATCATTAAAACGCTGCAGGATGAAGAACTGTTGGACAAATCATTCATTGGAAAAGTCGAAGAGATATTTACCTATGAGCGGTTTAAAAATATGCGCAACAACAGTGCAAACTTCAGCAAGTATATTCTCATGCGAATAGATCGTTGGTTGAGTACTTTACTTGATAAACCCAGCTATTGCGGTAGCCCTTTAGATGATCTTGAAGAAAGGTTTAATCGGTCAAGCCGCAAAAGATATGGGATGCATCTTGAGCATATCTATGCTCATAACGATGCCAATACTAAATTGTTTGTTGATCCTATTACTGGGATTTTTGATGCGGCTCTTTTTGACCAGGTTCGGAATTATTTAGGCATGGTTCTCTTATTAAAAGACTCGCAGAATATCAGTAGTGGAAATGATATATATAAAGACAAAGTGAAAGATTACTCTAAAAGTGACATCATATGGAATGAACTATTAGTTGGTCATTTAGCAGGAGTAGATATGAAATTACTTCCTGAACGGTTCCAAAATGCAACGATTGAGCCTGATCCTGACGGAGTATTTCCCAGAAGTAAAGTCGATCAACGACAAAAGATATTTTTCGAGGCGATAAAGGAGATATGGTCTCAGGTTTGAATTTATCGCTAAACCAGGCGAAAGGATTCATTTTTTTGAAAGGTATTGGATAGTTATGTTCATCATCCGATCTAATATTTTTATGGATGGAACTCAAACAACAGATTATTTTTCAAAATATTCTGTCCAGATTTCGGTATTGCACCGTCCGAGCAATGTTAAATTCAACACTACTATGTCAAATCTCGCACTCAAATTACATCGAATGACAGGGGAAAGCGTGGTCTTTTTTCCCCTTATTGATGCACCTGAAGATTGGAGTGAAGCTGTTAGGGATTCAGAAGTATATGATTGGTGGCGTCATGAAAAACGGTTTAAACCTGAATTTGATGATGCTTTGGTAGGGAATTTATGTGGCTTTTTCCATGTTCAGTTGAATGAACTTCCAGTCCTTATAATATCTCCTTCTTTGAGTAGTGGAGCCTATCTAATACTTGCCACTTCGCCAGAATTGATTGAAAGACAATTTGAGGTTATTACAGCGATTTCGATGAAGAACCACAAACTTCCAGTAAATCAACTTCGCTCAGAAATTGAGAATATATTAGGAGTTAGTGTAAGGAAAGTTGAGGAGGATACTCGACTTCTTGCTGATTTTTACCAAATATTGGAAAAATCATCCAATCTAAAACCTGAGAAATTTCGACATCTCGCAAATGTATTCATTAACCATATCGATCTGGAATTAAAAAAAATCAGAGCCTCCGATGATTCACAGGATGAAATCGTTCAGGAAAAAATTTCGGTTTTATCAAATCGGCTATTTACGCCAGCCTGGGTTGATGCGAAAAAATCGGAAGGTATTCGGGAAAAGAAACTCCCATTAGGAAGCAATTTTTTTAGCGAGTATTCAAAAATGGAGGCGGATTCTAAAGTAATGATTGACACTGCTCTTTTGGTAGGGTGGTGGCTATCTGACCTTCAAAATTCAGAGAAACCTCGACAAGATTTCGACTATACACCAGCAGCACAAGGTTTTTGGAAGGCTTTTGAAAATGAAATGAATTACTCTCTTGTTCAAATAGAACGCGCCTCTCTAGGGATTGATCTCAACAGATATTTCACACTTTTTCAACCCAATTTTCCAAGAGAAAAAAGCCTGATTGATACTCCACAACGGAAGAACTTGAATCAACAAGTTCAAGGATTAGAAAAACACAAGTTTTTACCATTAGGGGATAATTGGTATGTATTCAACACATTGGTTAACTCGATTGAATATCAACATCTAGGTTTCGAAGATCTACTAACAAAGAAATATGAGTTTCTAATTACAAATAAGTTTATGGATGCTTGGAAAACGATTCGTGATATTCGGAATGATGGATCTCACGTTGCGCCACTTAAAAAGGATCAGTACGACATATTATTCACTACTATCAAAGACAAACATGCATTTCCTCCCTTGATTTGTCTAAAGCAAAAAATCATCAATAATGGTCTCACCTAAAAACCAATCCTTGAGGTAATAAGGAAAGAAGTCCATGTCAGAATCTTTGCATACACCCAGCGCCTCTCAAATCCGTCAGGAACTGCAAGACCTCATCCTGCGCGACCTGCTCGGCCCAGCCGGCGGCCAAGAAGAAATTATCGATGAGTCTTATGTGCGTGACCGCTACATCCTCGGTCTGCTGGCGCCGCGCGGCCAGAGTATCATCCCGGAAGAGGAAGAGGATCTGGCTTTTACCGATGGCGACGGAGAAGAAGGCGTGGTGGAAGCACCCACCATCCGCAATTCCACCCTGCTGCCGTCTTCCATGGGTTTGACGTTTACCGTGGATGCCTCTGCCACAGCCATTCAAATTCAAGCCCGTTGGGGCCGCTATGAACGCATTGCAAGCGAGGAACTGGGTCTTGAGCTGGAGAAACCCCACCCGATTTGGAAGCGCGTGCCGGTGGAAATGCTCTCCCCTGCCATAGTGCTCACACCCGGGCGGATGAAGCGCTGGGTTCCCAATCCGAATTACCCCGACGTCTATATGGATGGCTTGTTTCGTCAGCGCAACGGCGAATGGGTGATCACCCTCTTTCTGGTGAATGCCCAGGAAGAACCCAAAAAGCTGCGCGATACGGCCTGGCTGTTCCAACCCGAGCTGTCCGTCAGCGCGCCGGATGGCGCTGCCATTTTCCACCGCCGACGCACGTTACAAAACCATCACACGGATGAAGAAGAATCTGCCATGGGCATGCTCTACCGTGAGCAGGTGGAATTCGCCGTTGGCCACGGTGTAGCAGTGCATGCCGAGCTGGCGCCCGGCGTGGTTGACCGGGCTGTTTCATTGAAAACCGTCATTGCTCCGGCCTTTGAACTACCGCGCGTCACCCCGCCTACCAGCGCAGAGATCCCTGGCCTGCAGGGGCTGGTGCTGGATATGAAAACGCTTTCCGGGTTGACAGACAGCGAACTGACCAAAGCACTGGCTCCCCTGACTACTGCCTATGCAGATTGGATTGAGGGTCTGGAAAAACAGCTTGCGCATAGGTCGGCCGATCTGGAGCCGTATCACACCACCGCCCTGCAAACCATCGATACCTGCAAACAAAATCTAAAGCGCATTCAGGCTGGGATTGATCTTTTGGCAGGTAACTCGCAGGCAGCCGAAGCCTTCCGCTTTGCCAACCGTGCCATGGCGCTGCAGCGCATTCACACAATGCATTCCGAATCGATCCGCCGGGAAGAAGGCAAGACGCTGGAAGACCTGGATATTGAAAAGAACCGCACCTGGTATCCCTTCCAGTTGGCCTTCATTCTGCTCAACCTGCCTGGCCTGACGGATCCGCACTCCCCTGAGCGCAGCCACCCCACCCAGGCTATCGCCGATGTGCTCTGGTTCCCCACAGGCGGCGGTAAAACCGAAGCCTATCTGGGCTTGACTGCCTATACCCTGGCCATGCGTCGCTTACAGGGTATGATTGGCGGATATGACGGCAGCGCCGGTGTGGCGGTGCTAATGCGCTACACGCTGCGCCTGCTCACCCTGCAGCAGTTTCAGCGCGCTGCCGCACTCATTTGTGCCTGCGAAAGCATCCGTCGGGAGGATGCAGCAAAATGGGGCGCCGAACCTTTTCGCATTGGGTTATGGGTGGGTCAGCGCAGTACCCCCAACTGGAATCCCGACAGTGATGAAATCGTCAAAGAATACCGCAAAACCGGTTATTTCCGCTCCACGGCCACCGGCGGCTCGGGATCACCGCATCAATTAACCAACTGCCCTTGGTGCGGCGCGCCGATCAACCCGGGCACTGACATTGTTGTCGAGACCTATAAACATGGCTCCTGCCGTACAATCGTTTATTGCCCATCCAACACCTGCATTTTTAATCAGAAGAATGCCAAACGGGAGGGCTTGCCGATTTTGGTGGTAGATGAAGAAGTTTACCGCCGCCTGCCATCGCTACTTATTGCCACCGTGGATAAATTTGCCCAGATGCCCTGGAAAGGTGAAGCGCAGATGCTGTTTGGCCGGGTGAACGGTTATTGCAGCCGGCATGGCTACCGTTCTCCGGATATCGAAGATAAGAACACACACCCGGCGGATAAAGTTTTCGGACTGCCGGCAGCCGAAACCGAAGAGAAGTGTTGTCTGCGTCCCCCGGATCTGATCATTCAGGACGAATTGCACCTCATCAATGGTCCCCTGGGTACCCTGGTCGGGTTGTATGAAACCGCGGTCGATAACCTGTGCAATTGGAAACTAGATGGCAAGACCGTGCGGCCGAAGGTGATTGCTTCCTCTGCAACGATCCGCAAAGCGCCGGCGCAAATCAACAGCCTTTACCTGCGGCAAACCAACATCTTCCCACCGAACGGCTTGTTGATTAAGGATAACTTCTTCTCTCGTCAACGCACACCGGATGAGACTAATCCCGGACGGATGTATCTGGGGATTTGCGCGCCAGGCTCGCGCCTGAAAGTGGTGATGATCCGCTCCTACGTTGCTGTGCTATCCGCTGCGCAGCAGTTATATGAGAAATATGGCGGGCTGGTGGATCCTTACATGACCCTGGTTGGTTATTTTAACGCCATGCGTGACCTGGGTGGCTTGCGCAGGGTATTGGATGATGCCATCCGCACCCGTTTAAGGCACATGGAAAAGCGGGGATTGGCCAACCGCAACCTGGATACATACAGTATCGCTGAATTAACCTCGCGCATCGGTGCAACCGATATTCCGGAAATTCTGGATCGGCTGGGTGCGACCTTTGACCCCCAGCGGGATGAAGAACGCAAGAAAAAGCGTAAAGCTGGCGAGAAAGTTGCTTCTTCCAGTTACCCCATCGATACTTTGCTGGCGACGAACATGATCTCGGTTGGTGTGGATGTGCCCCGCCTGGGATTAATGGTGGTAGCCGGACAGCCTAAATACACCAGTGAATACATCCAGGCAACCAGCCGTATTGGTCGTCGTTTTCCAGGTCTGGTGGTAACGGTGTATAACTGGGCCCGTCCCAGGGATTTGAGCCATTACGAGCGCTTTGAGCATTACCACTCAACTCTTTACCAGCAGGTGGAAGCATTATCCGTGACGCCGTTCTCGCCCCGTGCCATCGATCGAGGATTGACCGCACTATTGGTTTCTTTCCTGAGACTTTATGGATTTGATTTTAATAGTAATGAAAGCGCTGAAAAACTGACCCGAGATCACCCCACAGTGAAATTAGCCATCGATGAGATTTGCCGGAGAGCAGGACTGGTAACAGGCAGCATCCAAGTTGAGCAAGACGTACGATCTGAACTGAACAGCCGCATTGATCTCTGGCTTGCACGGGCTGCCAAGCTGGCAGCAGGCGGCTCCAAATTGGGCTATAAAGGCAAAGGTGATGGACGAACACTGGCATTGCTGGAAACGCCCAACAAACAAGATCGGGATGTTTTCACCTGCCTGACCTCTTTACGGGATGTCGAACCTTCTGTAAATCTTGTGTTGAATAATTATGAAATTGAGACCCCTGCCAACAGTGTTGGAGTAGAACAAGAACAGGAGGCCGCCCAATGACCAGACCCAATAATATTAAAGTGGGAGAACTTAATCCATCCCAACTGCTCTATACCTATGGAGTCGGGGCAATTGTCGATTTGCCACATTTATCCGCCATCGTTTCCGGATTGGATGATTGGCCGGTAGATCCCGAATATGTTCGTGAAATCCAGGAAGAGCGGCTGCTTTTTGCGCTGAAAGGTGAATTGGGGAATCAAGTGCAGCGACTGCTGTCCCTGCCCAGCGTTCCCGATGTCGGCGGAAAACCCAATCCCTTTGATAAAGAGGCACATATCGGTGTGCCGGTCAGTACCTTCCCACAATGGATGGTTTGCCCCTCATGTCAGGTACTCGCTCCCACCCAGTCCGAGTTATTTGAATTGAAGGTGGATTATTATCATCCTGACAGAACGCATTATGAACATGTCAATTGTCAACGCGCAAACAAGCCAACCGCGTTGCCTGCGCGTTTCCTCGTATGCTGTGAAAACGGCCATCTGGATGACTTTCCCTGGGTGGAATATGTTCATCATTTTGACCCGACCAAATATGATCACAAAAGCCTGACTTTGTCAGAATTTGGTCCATCTGGTGAGGCTCGTGATCTCTATGTGGAGTGCAATATTTGCGGTGCAAAACGGCAACTAGCTGAAGCTTTCGGACGTGAGAATCGTGAGAAAATGCCCATTTGCAAGGGTCGCCGGCCGCATCTCCATGATTACGATCCGGATGGTTGTGACCTCCATGTTCGTGCTATTTTGCTGGGCGCCAGTAACCTCTGGTTTCCATTTGTGCTCAACACAATTTCCATCCCTACCACAGCGGATAAGCTGGCCAATTTAGTTGCAGAAAACTGGGGTGAGTTAAGCCGCGTAGAAAAGGTTGATGAATTGGCATACATGGAGAAATGGGGAAAGCTGAAGGCATTTGCAGAGTATGCTTTGTCTGATTTATGGGACTCCATTAGTAAAAGAAAATCCCGCGAGATGTCCAGTGAGAATGATGAACATCCTAATTTGCTAACCCCAGAATGGGCTGCGTTTACGACCCCTGCATCGCAAAGCCAAACCCCTGATTTCAGATTGAAATCTGTAAATCCTCCTTCAAAGTATGAGGATGTATTCTCTCAAGTTGTTCTGGTTGAGCGATTGAGGGAAGTCAGGGCATTGGCTGGATTCACCCGGATAGACTCTCCTGGAGAAATGGCGGAAAGCGACGAGGAAGAAATTCAGGCTGTTTCACCCATCTCAAGAAAAAAGCCAAATTGGATTCCAGCGATTGAAGTGCGAGGTGAAGGAATTTTTCTTCAATTCAAGGAGTCGGAAATCCTCAGATGGTTAGCCCAGCCTGCAGTAAAAAACTGGGAAGCGATGTTCTTCCAGGCGCATATCGAATGGCGCAAGAACCGCATGATCGATAAACCTGAAGCAAACTTTCCTGGCTTACGTTATGTTCTTTTGCACTCTTTTAGCCATGCGCTCATGCGTCAATTTGCCATGGAATGCGGTTACACCCAAGCCAGTATTCGCGAACGGATCTATTCAAATAATCCAGGCCAGACGGGTGATCCGATGGCAGGAATACTCCTTTATACATCTGCTCCAGATTCAGAAGGTACGCTGGGTGGTCTGGTAAGTTTGGGAGAACCCCATAATTTAAAGAGACACATTGATTCCGCTCTTGAAGCGTGTGGTTTATGTGCATCTGACCCTACCTGCGCTGAACACATGCCCGGTTATGGTGCTTCAACGGTTCATGCGGCAGCTTGCCATTCTTGCCTCTTCTCGCCCGAAACTTCTTGCGAAAGAGGTAATCGCTATCTTGACCGTTCAGTACTGGTTTCAACAGTCAGCCATGATAATCATCGGTTTTTCAACCATGAATGAAAACCCGTTAGTCCTTCTTATATCTGATTTCGTTCAAAGCACACCTTCTGAAATTATTTACGAAGTACTGAAAATAATTCGTGAATGGCATGCAACTCCATCTGATTTTCAGAAGACAAAATTGTTGTCATCCATCCAGAGCCCTCACAGTAAAGACAAACTCAAAAAGATAATTGATTGCTGGGTAAAGGATTTTCCGGAATTAACATCCGACGGAGTTTGCTTATCCATTCAATCCTCTTTAGCGACTTTTAGAACATTACTTACCCCGTCATTGGAATTGATTTGGACAGGACCTGAGGATTTGACAACTAACTTACGCCGGACGGATCAGGCTTTATTAGAACTGATTCAAGGAGCAAATAAACACCTTTTAATGGTTAGCTTTGCAGTGTATAAAGCCCAGCCAATAATCGATGCGATTGAAGCTGCGATTCTCAGGAACGTGAAGGTGATCATTTGCCTGGAAGATTTGGATGGGAGCCAAGGAAAATTATCATTCTCAGGTTTAAACGCTTTTTCAGAAAGTGTTTTCAAGCTCGCCTCGTTTTACACGTGGCCAATTGAGAATCGCCCACATACAGCTGATGGGAAATTTGGCTCTTTGCATGCCAAAATTGCCGTTGCTGACCGAGAAAAAGTGTTTATTTCCAGTGCCAATCTAACGGATTACGCCATGGATTTAAATATAGAAATGGGAGTGCTTCTAAAAGATAAAGCAATTGGGAAACAAATCGACAACCTATTTAATAATATGATTTTGAATTCTGTTTTTCGGAAAATACTCATAAAATCGAGTTGAAGGTTGGTTGTTTTTTATTCCAAGAATCTGGGTGTTCCTTTTTGAACCCCGTTCCCCCTTAAGACTCTACGGGAACGACCTGCCAAGAACATCCTGCCAGGTCGTTCCCCTGTTAATATCCAGTAGAGAAAAATGAAAATCTCCAAATATAATTAAAGGATGGTCACCGACAACACCCTCGAAATCACTCTCGATACCTGGATAATATCTGATACTCATTTTTTCCACGAGAATATCGGAAGGTATTGCAGCCGGCCCGATAACTGGCAGGAATTGATTATCAAGAATTGGAATGATCTGGTTTCCCCAGACGAAACCATTCTGCACCTGGGTGATTTTGCGTTAGGCAACAAAAGCAATTTTGACCTCCTGTCTGGTATGTTAAGGGGCAGATTGTTTTTGATCCAAGGTAACCATGACCGGATCAGCAAATCTTATTGCGAAACCCGCGGCGTAACTCTGATAAAAAATTCCTTGAATGCCGAGATATCCGATCAAATGAAACTGATCTTTTCCCATCGTCCGATCGTCCCCCTTGAAGACGGTTGGATCAACCTGCATGGCCATATTCATAATGTTCCACCGCCGCCTGAAGGTTCCAATCTGGGACCGAACCATATCAATATGAGCGTTGAGGTTAGGGAATATCGTCCCTGGCGGTTGGGTGATATTCTCAAATCCATCAAGGACCATCCAACAGAGAACGATGTGTCACTCCGTTGACCCGTTCCCCCTTAAGACTCTAGGGGATTGAAGTGGATGGAACAAAGTGCACACCGTTCCC
>AMWB02162295.1_pt1 | contig 20113 bp, 24 predicted proteins | sample 200311 | NCBI WGS metagenome assembly AMWB02 (sample SAMN02737377, study PRJNA173069) | bioreactor metagenome | biome: anode biofilm in microbial fuel cells | place: USA: California | collected 2010-12-16 | reverse complement strand
CGGCTGCCGAAGGTGAACACCCCCTTCGAGCACACATCGATGCAGCGGCCGCAGTTGGTGCAGTTTTCTTCCAGAATCACCGGCGGCGTCCCATTGATGCCCTTCAGCGCAGGACGGATAACCTGCTGCTCGGGACAGACCGCAAAGCAGTCCATGCAATCGTTGCAGGCATCGCGCCGCGGCAGCTTCACGCGCATGACCGACAGCTTGCCGATCAGACTGTAGAAAGCGCCCACCGGGCAGAGATGGCCGCACCAGCCGTGCCGCATGACGAACAGGTCGAAAAGGAACACGGCGAGAATCACCGCCCAGGCGGCGCCCAGGCCGAAAAACAAGCCGCGATGCAGCATCGACACCGGATTGACCATTTCCCAGGCGATCGTGCCGGTTAGCAACGCGACCAGCAGCGTCATGCCGAGAATCCAGTAGCGCGTCATGCGCGACAAATGCGCGCCGCCCTTCAATCCCAGTCGCGCACGCAGCCAGTTGGCGAAGTCGGTGACGAGATTGACCGGGCAGACGAAGGAGCAATAGGTGCGTCCGCCGACCAGCAGGTAGAAAAGCAGGATGATCGCCACGCCGATCAGGGCGAGTTTTTCCGGCATCTCGCCGGTCAGCACGGACTGCAGCAGCAGATAGGGATCGGCCAGCGGCAGGAAGTCCAGCGTGTAGCTGTAGTTGAGGTTGCCCTTGACGATCCACAGTTTGAACCAAGGACCGACCAGGAACAGCAGCAGGATGCCGACCTGACTGATGCGGCGCAGGATGAGCCATTTGTGCGCCGCGAGCCAGCCCTTCTCGGCGATCGCCTCCGCACCGGGCCGTAGAGGAGTCGCGCTCATAGCTTGCCCCCTTGGAGCGCCTTGGGCACGACGGGCTCTGCCGGCGGAGCTTCGCTCGGCGGAACGGAAGACAGCCCCTTGCCGTGCTCATACTTCATGCCCTCGGGCAGGTTGTACTGGTGCTCGATGTCCGGCGCGACCAGGCTGCCGCCGGCTTTCTCCTTCTCCACCCAGCCGAGCCGGTAGTGCGCGGACAGCTGGCCCTTGGCCATGTAGAGCGGGAACACCTTGATCGCGGCGATTTCCGTCGGACAGGCCTTCTCGCACTTGCCGCAACCGGTACAGTGTTCTGAGTGCACCACCGGAATGAACAGGGTGTGCTTGCCGGTGCGGGCGTTGGTCTGCGGATCGAGCGTGATCGCCTTGTCGATCACCGGGCAGACGCGATAGCAGATATCGCAGCGCAGGCCGAGGAAGTTGAGACAGGTCTCGTGATCGACCAGCACCGCCAGGCCCATGCGCGACTTGTTGATATCGGTGAGCGAATGGTCGAGCGCACCCGTCGGACAGGCCTTCACGCATGGGATGTCCTCGCACATCTCGCAGGGTGCCTGGCGCGCGACGAAATAGGGCGTGCCGGTCGACATCGGCTCCTCGGGCTTGGCGAGATGCAGGATGTCGTAGGGGCAATCGCGCACGCACATGCCGCAACGGATGCAGGCACCGGAGAATTCGGTTTCCGGCAAGGCGCCGGGCGGGCGAATGGCGGCAGGGGGGAGCGCCGTGGCATGGCGCGCATACAGGCCGAGCCCGAGTCCCAGCAGGCCGACGCCGCACGCCATGCGCGCGGTATCGGCGAGGAACTGGCGACGGGCCGAGCCTTTGGCTTTGCTTTCATTGTCCATGATGACGGGACGGGGAGCAGACCCCCTGCACTGCGCCCCGTATCAGAGAGTTGTCGTTGTCAGACCTTGACCACCTTGGCGGCGCACTTCTTGTAGTCCGTCTCTTTCGAGATCGGGCAGGTGGCGTCCAGGGTGAGCTTGTTGACCAGCCGGTGCTCGTCGAAGAACGGAATGAAGATCAGCCCCTCCGGCGGCTTGTTGCGACCCTTGGTGTCGACGCGCAGCTGGACCTCGCCGCGGCGGGTGCTGACCTTGACGACGTCGTTGCGCTTGAGGCCACGCTTCTCGGCATCCTTCGGGTGCATGTACACCACCGCATCCGGGAAGGCCTTGTAGAGCTCGGGCACGCGCCGGGTCATCGACCCGGTATGCCAGTGCTCGATGACGCGGCCGGTGCACAGCCACAGATCGTAGTCCTTGTCCGGCTGCTCGGCGGCCGGCTGGTAGGGCAGCGCGAAGATCTTCGCCTTGCCGTCCGGGTAGCCGTAGAAGCGCACGCCCTCGCCCTTCTTCACGTACGGGTCGTAACCCTCGCGGAAGCGCCACAGCGTTTCCTTGCCATCGACCACCGGCCAGCGCAAGCCGCGCACCTTGTGATAGGTCTCGAACGGCGCCAGATCATGGGCATGGCCGCGGCCGAAGCTCGCGTACTCCTCGAACAGGCCCATCTGCACGTAGTAGCCGTAAACCTCGGACTCGTCGTTGCTGTAGTTCGGAATGGCGTGCTCGTTGACGCGCTTCAGTTCGGCGAGCGGGTACTTGTTGACCTGGCCGTTGGCGTAGAGCACATCGTAAAGGGTCTTGCCGGCGTACTCGGGCATCTTGGCGATCAGCTCGGCCGGCCAGACCTCCTCGACCTTGAAGCGCTTCGAAAACTCGATGTACTGCCACAGGTCGGATTTCGCCTCACCCGGCGCCTTGACCTGCTGACGCCACATCTGGCCGCGCCGTTCGGCGTTGCCGTACATGCCCTCCTTCTCCATCCACATCGCACTGGGCAGGATCAGGTCGGCCGACAGCGCGGACACGGTCGGATAGACGTCGGAAACGACGGTGAAGCACTTCGGATTGCGCCAGCCGGGGTAGATCTCGTCGTTGACGTTCGGCCCGGCCTGCATGTTGTTGGTGGTCGAGGTCCACAGGAAGCCGACCTTGCCGTCCTTGGCCATGCGCGACTGCAGCACGGCATGATAGCCGACCCAGTCGGGAATCGTGCCGGCCGGCAGTTTCCAGATCTTCTCCGAAGCCTCACGGTGCTTGGGATTCATCACCACCATGTCGGCGGGCAGGCGGTGCGCGAAGGTGCCGACCTCGCGCGCCGTGCCGCAGGCGGAGGGCTGGCCGGTCAGCGAGAACGGGCCGTTGCCCGGTTCGGAAATCTTGCCGACCAGCAGGTGCACGTTGTAGATCATGTTGTTGACCCAGGTGCCGCGCGTGTGCTGGTTGAAGCCCATCGTCCAGGTGGAGGTCACCTTGGTCTTCGGATCGGCATAGGCCTTGGCCAGCGCTTCGAGCCTGTCCTTCGGCACGCCGGAAATCTCGTGCGTCTTGTCGAGCGTGTATTCGGAAACGAACTTGGCGAACTCGTCGAACGTGATCGGCGAGTGCTTGTTCGGATCGCCCTTCGGCTTGCCGTCCGGGCCGGGATAGCCGTTGTTGCCGGCCGCCTGCTCGAGCGGATGGTTGGGCCGCAGGCCGTAGCCGATGTCGGTGACGCCCTTGAAGAAGCCGACGTTCTTTTCGACGAACGCCTTGTTGACCGCGTTGTTCTGGATGATGTAGTTGCAGATGTAGTTGAGGATCGCCAGGTCGGAACTCGGCTTGAAGATCAGCTCGTTGTCGGCCAGTTCGCAGGAGCGATGGCTGAAGGTCGACAGCACGTGGATCTTGACGTGGCTGGCGGTCAGGCGGCGGTTGGTGATGCGCGACCAGAGGATCGGATGCATCTCGGCCATGTTGGAGCCCCACAGCACGAAGGCATCGGCATGTTCGAAGTCGTCGTAGCAGCCCATCGGCTCGTCGATGCCGAAGGTGCGCATGAAGCCGGCGACCGCCGAGGCCATGCAGTGGCGCGCGTTCGGATCGAGGCTGTTGGAGCGGAAGCCGGCCTTCATCAGCTTGGCGGCGGCATAGCCTTCCCACACCGTCCACTGTCCGGAACCGAACATGGCGACGCCGCGCGGCCCCTGGTTGGGATCCTTCAGCGTGGCCTTGACCTTCTCGGCCATGATGTCGAAGGCCTTGTCCCAGCTGATCGGCGCGAACTCGCCGTTCTTGTCGAACTTGCCGTCCTTCATGCGCAGCAGCGGCTGGGTGAGGCGATCCTTGCCGTACTGGATCTTCGACAGGAAATAGCCTTTGACGCAGTTGAGGCCCTTGTTGACCGGCGCGTCGGGGTCGCCCTGGGTGGCGACGATGCGGCCATCCTTGACGCCGACCAGCACGCCGCAGCCGGTGCCGCAGTAGCGGCAGGCGCCCTTGTCCCAGCGCACGCCGTCGTCGCCCCTGGCCTGGGCGATGGCCTGGGCGCCGGGAATGGACATGCCCGCCACGCCGGCTGCCGCCGCCACCGCGTTCGCCTTGATGAATTCACGCCGAGTCAGTTTCATTGCAGACCTCCTTGTCGTTGCGGCATGGCCTGACGGCTATGCCTTCACTGAGATTTCCGTTTCCGGATCGGTTTCAAGCTGGTGAAAGACCATGGACGCCGACAGCACGCCGTCCAGCCGGCTGATCAATTCGAAAGTGTCAGTGGTCGCGCGATCATCGGCCGTCTCGATGGTGACGACCATCTTCCCCTCCGGGGAAACCCCATGTACTTCGACGCTGTCGATTTTCCGCAGCGCCTCCTGTACTGCCGCGACGCGGTCGGGATGGGGAATGACGACGATGCTGGAGATATTCATGCGCGAACCAAACTACCCTAAAAATTTTGTGGGTTTGTCGATTCGCACATCCTAGGAGCCGCGCTCCCTGAATAGATTGATGGGTATCAAGAAATCCGAATGTCGAGTCCGGCGCTCGGAAAAGAAACTCGGCGCTGGCGAGGCGGCGCGGAGCCGCCCGGAAAGTCAGTTCGCGTCGTAGTAGTAAGGCTTCTGCGGTACCTGTGCGGCGGCGAGACGCGCCTGCTCGTCGGGATCGCGGGTGCCGCGGTCCCACCACAGCGCGCGCCCGCTCTGCTGCACGCCGCGCTCCTCCGGATGCTGCTGCAGCCACTCGCGCATGAAGCGGGTATGTTCGGATTCGTAAGCCATCGTTCCTCCTTCAGTTTCCTTCAGTTGCGGTTGGGGTAGTCTTCCTTGAGGCGGGTAATGCGCGTCACGGCGGGCAGATGCCGCAGGCTGCGCAGGATGCGCGCGAGATGGATGCGGCCGCCGACCTGCAGGGTGAAGTAGAGCGCCGTGGTCGCGCCGGTATCGGCATCCATATGCACGTCGGCGATGTTCGAGTCGTGTTCCGCGATCGTGGCGGCGAGGCGCGCCAGCACGCCCGGGGAGTTCTGCGCGACCACCTTGATCAGCACCTCGAACGGCCCGACGGCGCGCGGGTCCCATTCGACATCGACCCACTCCCGGCTGCCGCCCGGGCCCCGCGCGACCTTGCTGCTGCGCAGGCTCGGACAGTCGTGGGTATGCACGATCAGCCCCTCGCCGGCGCGGATCACGCCGATGATCGGGTCGCCGGGGATCGGCCGGCAGCAGCGCGCCAGTTGCATCGCCATCCCCTGGCTGCCCTGGATGCGGATGGCGCCGGCGCTTTGCGCCACCGGCCCGCCCGAGGCGCGGCCGTCGAGCAGGCGGCGCGCGACGATCGCCGGCAGGCGCTTGCCGAGCCCGATGTCGGTGAGCACCTCCTGCTGCGTCTTGCCCGAGAACGTGCGCAGGAAGCGCTGCCAGGCGGCGCTGCCGAGTTCCTCGAGCCGATGGCCGAGGCCGTGCAATGCCTGGGCGAGCAGGTGCTCGCCGAGCGCGGCCGACTCCTCGTTCTGCCGGGTCTTGAGGAAATGGCGGATCTGCGCGCGCGCCTTGCCGGTCTTGACGAAGCCGAGCCAGTTCGGATTCGGCGCGGCGTTCGGCGCGGTGATGATCTCGACGCGGTCGCCGTTGCGCAGTTCGGTGCGCAGCGGCATGTGCTCGTGATTGATGCGGCAGGCGATGCAGCGGTTGCCGATGTCGGTATGCACGGCGTAGGCGAAATCCACCGCCGTCGCGCCGCGCCGCAGCGAGAGGATCTTGCCGGCCGGCGTGAACACATAGACCTCGCCGGGGAACAGGTCGACCTTGACGTGCTCGAGGAACTCGGCGGAATCGACGGACGCCATCTGCAGTTCGAGCAGCGACTGCAGCCACTGGTGGGTGGTGCGCTGCAGCTCGGAGAGCGACTGCTCGTCCTTGTAGAGCCAGTGCGAGGCGACGCCGCTCTCGGCGATGTGGTGCATCTCGCGCGTGCGGATCTGCAGCTCGACCGGCGTGCCGTAGGGGCCGATCAGCGTCGTGTGCAGCGACTGGTAGCCGTTCGCCTTGGGGATCGCGATGTAGTCCTTGAACTTGCCCGGCACCGGCTTGTAGAGGCCGTGCAGCGCACCGAGCGCCAGGTAGCAGGTCGGCACGTCGGCGACGACGATGCGGAAGCCGTAGATGTCGAGCACCTGCGAAAACGTCAGGTGCTTGTCGCGCATCTTGCGGTAGACGCCGAACAGGTGCTTCTCGCGCCCCATGATTTCGGCATCGATATGCCACTCTGGCAGACGCTGCTGGATCGCCTCGAGAATGCGGCCGACCACTTCGCGGCGGTTGCCGCGCGCCGCGCGCACCGCCTTGGCCAGCACGCGGTAACGCATCGGATGCAGGTTGCGGAAAGCCAGCTCCTGCAGCTCGCGGTACAGCGTGTTGAGGCCGAGCCGGTTGGCGATCGGCGCGTAGATCTCGAGCGTCTCGCGCGCGATGCGCCGGCGCTTTTCCGGGCGCACCGCGTCGAGGGTGCGCATGTTGTGCAGCCGGTCGGCGAGCTTGATGAGGATGACGCGCACATCCTGCGCCATCGCCAGCAGCATCTTGCGGAAGTTCTCCGCCTGCGCCTCCTCGAAGGACTGGTGCTCGATGCGGTCGAGCTTGGAGACGCCGTCGACCAGTTCGGCCGTGACCTTGCCGAACTCCTGCGCGATCTGCTCCTTGGTGATCGCGGTGTCTTCGGTCACGTCGTGCAGCAGGGCCGCCGCCAGGGCCTGCGGGTCGAGCCGCCAGTGCGCCAGGGTTTCCGCCACCGCGAGCGGATGGGAGATGTAGGGATCGCCGCTCGAGCGGAACTGGCCGCGATGCGCGCTGGCCGAGTAGTGATATGCCCTGGTTATCTGCTCGACGTCTTCCGGCTTCAGGTAGGCAGTCAGCTGGGCAAGAAAATGCTCGAGGTCTTCCGCCAGATCGATCGGCGGATGCATATCCACCGGAATGATCGGCGGTTCGTCGTTTTCGACCTGATTGGCGGAGGTCGCGACCGGTGCGGCGGCAGCGGCGGAAGAGGCAGCGAGGGGGAATGCGAAGGCCGCCGGCATCGAAATCCCCGCTACATGATCGGCGTCAGGCCTGCGTGCGGTGGAGAATATCCAGACCGTACTTGCCTTCGGCCAGTTCGCGCAGGGCCAGCACCGTCGGCTTGTCCCTCTCGGCTTCGACCTGCGGCGCGCTGCCCATGGCGATCTGGCGGGCGCGATAGGTCGCGGCGAGGGTCATCTGGAAACGGTTGGGGATGTGCTTCATGCAGTCTTCGACGGTGACGCGGGCCATGCTAAATCCTTTGCAATTCAGAGCGATGAAAGAAAACGGAAGGCCTCGGGATGACGGAGATGCTGGCGCGCGAACCTCAGGCGCGATGCCCGCACGGCTGCGGCCAGATCGTCGAGGGCCTCCTGCAACTCGTTGTTGATTATAACAAAATCGAACTCGTCGACGTGCCGCAATTCGCCCAGCGCGGCGGCGACGCGCCGCTGGATCACCTCGTCGCTGTCCTGGCCGCGCGCGCGCAGGCGCCGCTCCAGTTCGGCGATCGACGGCGGCACGATGAAGATGCTCACCGCCTGCGGCATCAGCGCACGCACCTGCTGGGCGCCCTGCCAGTCGATTTCGAGCAGCGTGTCGCGGCCGGCGCGCATCTCGTCGAGCAGCCAGCTCTTCGACGTGCCGTAGAAATTGCCATGCACCTCCGCCCACTCGAGGAAATCGCCGCGCTCGCGCATGGCGAGGAAGGCCGGGATGTCGATGAAGTGGTAGTCGTGGCCGTCCCGCTCGGCGGGACGCGGCGGGCGCGTCGTGTAGGAAACCGAATGGCGGATGCCGGCGTCGCGCTCCATCAGCTTGCGCACCAGCGTCGTCTTGCCGGCGCCGGAAGGGGCGGAGACGATGAACAGCGTACCGACGGTCGCGGCGGTGGCAGGGGATGCATGCAGGGCCATGGACGCTACTCCAGATTGGACTTGCTCACAAAGTAGCGCCCGCAACCCTGATGGATGCAAGATCGGCGCTACTCCGTGAATTGGATGGGTGCACACTTGGGTGCACGCGGTTTGACTGGCAGGACATCAACTCACTCTCGGATGAATTCTTAATGCGCCATGCTATCACCAGCCCGGAACTGGCCGAGATCGGTGTTTTACGTTCTGCGTCGTCCTGAGTCTGACGGAAAACCGGGAAATGCGCTAAATTCGCGATCCGCCATGCCGTTTCGACGTGCCATACCCGTCCGATAATTGCATCTGCGCAAACGATGGAGCGAACGATGAAGCCGAAGAAAAACACTTCCCCCGCAGCCAAGCCGACAAAGGCCATGCGCGGCGGTTCCCGTCTCTCACAGCAACATGCTGCCTATTTCAGCTACCTGCCAGCACCGCCCTGGAACGACCCGTTCCGGCAGCCGAGCGCGTTCGATGATTCCATTCCAGTGACCTCCTCAGGCTCCTCGATGGCCTGGCCGCGGCATGCCTAGCTGGAACGAAGTCCTAGCGGAGATTAACGCCAAGGCGGCGCAGCATCCGATCGACCAGGTGCGGCGCGACTATCTGCGCCGGCTGGCAGATCATACCGGGCGTAACGTCATCGCCTACTATTCCGGCTGGCTGTCACAGCCGCAATATCTCCAGGCACACAGCATCACCGACGAGGATAAGAACGCTTTCATGGCGACTATCCACCGCATGGAGCGCGCACGAGGTCTTGATCTGATCCTGCATACGCCGGGCGGTAACTTGGCCGCCGCCGAGTCGCTGGTGGATTACCTGCGGCGCATGTTCGGCACGAACATCCGCGCCATCGTGCCACAGATCGCGATGTCGGCAGGCACCATGATCGCCTGCGCGACACGGGAAATTATCATGGGCAAGGAATCCAATCTTGGCCCGATCGATCCGCAGTTCAACGGCTTGCCGGCCAGCGGCGTGATCGAGGAGTTCAAGCGTGCAATCGCCGAGGTCAAGAAGGATCCTGCGACGATCCCCGTCTGGCAGGCGATCGTCGGCAAGTATCCTCCATCGTTCCTCGGCGAATGCGAGAAGGCGGTCGAATGGTCGGAAAAGATCGTCGCCCAGTGGCTGGCCGACGGCATGCTCAAGGGGCGCCGCAACGCCAGCGCGCTCGCGGCTAAGGTCGTCAAGGCATTTTCCGACCGTTCATCCACCTTCAATCATTCCAGGCATCTCAATATCGATTATTGCGAGAAAAGCGGCCTTGTCATCCGGCGGCTCGAGGATGACGCAACGCTCCAAGACTTGGTGCTCACCGTGCATCATGCCTACATGCATACGTTCTCAATGACGCCGGCCGTCAAGATCGTGGAGAACGACTCTGGCATCGCCCTAGTCAGGCTGCGTGGACAAGCGCCAACCTGACCTCTCGAACACATTCCACTACGCCCGCCAGTCATAGCGACTGATCATCGGTACCAACTCTCGCTGCGCCCCTTTCGCCAGGCACCAGAAAGCAATCAGCCTCTCCCCGGTCATGTGATTGGGTTCTCTTCCCTGCTTGTAGCTGATCAACGTCGACTTTGGGATGGCAACCTGGACCTCCAGCGCATAGAGGCTGAAGCCAAGACGCTTCAGATCGTCCAGGATGCGGAACCAATCGACGCGAAGATCGTCGGCCTGGATCATGAAGCCAGGCGGTCGATGTCCTCTTCAGTGAGTCCTGCCTCGGTGCAGCGCCGCTCTTTCTCGGCAACCTCGCCCTCGCTTGCTCTGATCGCCTCTTCATACCTGCCGATGTCCGCGTCGATGCGCTCCGGCGATCCATTCCAGGCCATGCCCTTTCCGGACTTCTGTCGTACCGCATTCAACAAGCGCAGCGCCTCCCGTTCTGCGTCGAGCACCATCCGCGACAGCGAAAGGGCGCGCGCCAGCTCGACATGGCTATCCGGGTTTGCCTTTACCGGCTCAACCAGAAACCGGCGTTCCATTCTCTCCAGGCGTCGCCGCCAATCCTTGATCGCCATCATCAGCCCTCTACTGTCCGTTCCAGTTGATCGATGCGCTTCTCGACGATGCTGACCTCGATCATCTTGCCGATCTGGCCGAGCACATAGACGAAGCTGCAACCTTTTTTCACGTCCAGGCTTCCACCGCGCATCTCGCGGTAGACGCGCGCCATCTCGACACGCACGTCGTCTGCCGTATGGAGTCTGATCTTGTGGGGGGTAGTGGAATCGGCGAGCACTGTCGTCTCGCGGCTTTCCTCCCGTTTCGGCATCCTCCCTGCGCCCCTTACCTGCCAGCGGCCGAAGCGAGATTTGGCGCGCGATCTGGCGCGACCCGGCCCGGTTCCCACCAGAACCGCTGCCCCCAGTCGTCGCGCGCCCGATCCCGCATGTTCGATAGATAGCCGGGACTCAGATACTCCTGCATCTCGTGGAAGAACATGTGGTCGAGCGCGGCCTTGCCATACCATAGGTTCACGAATGGCAAGTTCTGCCGACTGAAGCGCAGCAGCTCGGCGCCGGCATTCGTTCGCCGGCCCTTCATCATCTCGCCGAGGTTGCCGGCGGTCAGATTCGCCAGGTCGAACGCCGTCCCGAAGATCGGCCCGCCCAGGGTGCCGGCCCAATTCGGCACGCCGCCGCGATTCTGCCCGCCCATGCCAGTGTAGAGGAGGTCGCCATAGATGCCGGCACCGCCGCCCTGTACGAAGGCCGCCGCCCAGAACTTTGGGTCTGTCATGTCGCGCGGGTCTTTGCCGTCCTTCATGTCCTTCGACTGCAAGGACAGGGCGCCAAACATCGTCACGCCCAACATGAGCGAGGCAGCATAGCCGACCGCCCCCATGCCGCTATCCATCTCGACCGCCCGGCGCAGGTGCCGCGAGATCATCGCCAGGGGGAAGGACTTGAACAGCGCCAAGGAACGCAAGAACTCGCCTTCGACGGTGCCCTTCTGGGTGCTGCGCGTCACCGCAGCCCGCGTCATCAGGTCGGGAGCGACGACTGCATATTCCGACTCGTCGCTGATGAAGCCGAGCAGCTTCGCGGTCGCCTGATCGCGCAGCATCGTCGGCTTGCCCATCGCGGCCAGCGCCTCGTCGGGAATCGCCCGGATCGTCTCCGGCGTCAGCATGGCACTGCCCCGCCAACTCTCCGGCTGCGCGAGCTGCCAGACTCGCCAGTCCGCCTCGCTGATGCCCTTGGCCTCAAGACGGCCCCGATCCGAGGCTTCCAAGCCCGCCCAATCGACGCGCGAGAGCTTGCCGAGGGAACCCATCATCGTCACCGAGAAACCGCGCCTGAGGGCGTCTGTCCAGGCTTGCAGCAGGGACAGGCGCATGGTCATGTTCGCCAGGCGAGCCGTCCAACCCTGCCCGATATTGCCCTCGGCCCATCGGTTCATGTCGGAGATCACCGAATCGGCAACCAGGCCGACCCGGTTCGCGTAGTCGGTTGATTCGCTGCCGAAGGCGCGGATCGTGTTGGTGAAGGTGTCCCAGAGCGGCAGCCGGTTGATGTGCGCCGTCAGGAATAGCGTCGGCACGTCCGAGAACGAAGACAGCATGGCCTGCTGCAACTTCGCCGCCACGGTGTAATTCCGCATACCCTGAGCCACGTCGCCGAGCCGCTGATGCACGGTCTGTGCGCTGTAGCCCGACAGCACGTTCCAGGCATCCTTCGCGCGGATCAGCAGCGGCCCGACGAACTTCTCGCCGCCGTCCGCCTTGATCGCCGTGTCGTTGAGCTGGCGGAACAGATGCTCCGGGTTCGGCCCGAACTGCTCGACGAGGCCGATGTCGCGCGCCAGCTTTCCGACATGCCCCTGCATCGCATCGAAGACGCGCCCCTGGCCGTAGCGCTCCATGTAGGCCAGATAGCTGTCGGCGTCCTTGAAATGAATCTGGCGCGACTCGTTGCCGCGGTTCGCGCGCATGCCGTTGCCGGCGAACTGCCCGGGCTCCAGCTTGTTGAGGCCATCCGTGGCGATGGTCTCGTGAGCCGAGCGCAGGAAGGCCGACAGCTCGGCATCGTTCATCGCTGTGCCGTCCGCCTTCAGGTAGCGCGAGCGGTCGAGCAGCGGCATGACCTCTGCCCCCCAGGCATCGGCACCGGCCTCGCGCACCGCTGCGGCATGGTGCGGCTGCGGCAGGTAGCCATAGTCGAGCTTGCCCACGTCTCCGCCGGAACGATTGAAGCGTTGCCGCATCTGCTCGACCGTCGATAGCCAGGCCTTCGCCCCCTTCGCCGCAACCTCGTTGCCTGTCGCTTCGCCGAATACCTCGCGCACGAAGTCCCGCACCGCGGCCGGGTTCTCCAGCCAGCCGAAGAAATGCGGCTCGGCAGCGTGCAGGGCATCCATCAGCGCCGAGAAGTTTTCATGCTGCACTCCCTTGGCGTAGACGTCGGCCTGCTCCAGCACCTTGACCACGGCCGTGGCGGCAGGCTTGTCCGCCTCTCGGGCCTGCCCCATGCGCTCGAAGGCCTTCGAGGTCGCCAGCACCTGCAGGGCGACGCGCTGCGCCTTCTTCGCCTGCTCGGCAGTGAATTCCTCAGCGGCAGACTTGCCGGCAGCAGCAAGCCGGTCGGCCGGCGACATCGCCCGCCAGTCGTCTGGGTTCTCGCGGGCGAGCTGGCGCATGTTGCGCTCGATGCGTTCCTCGATGCCCTGGATTTCGGCTTGCTTCAGCTTCCGGCCGACCGCGTTCTGCACGGCCTCGATGCACTGCGGTTTCATGGCGCCGCCCCCTTCCCCTTGATGTAGCCCTTGCCGATCTGCACGGCGCCGCTGAGTGCCGATCCGGCCGCGTTGAAGTAGCTGGCGGTCTCGGCGTTGTCGCCGGAGATACGGAAGCCCTGCGCCTGGGCATTGAGCTGGTCGGATTTCGACTTGCCGGTCAGGATCGTCGTCCAGGCATCCTCTTCGGCGCTGCCGTAGATGCTGGCATTGATGTCGACCGGCGTGCCCTCTCCGACATCGACGCCAGAGCCAGCAAGGGCGGCGCGTGCCTGACCGGCTTGCAGGCGTGCCGCCTTCCTGATCTTGTCGGCGTGAATCTCGGCCGCGTCGCGCTCGGCCTTGGCGTCGGCTTCGGCCTGCGCCGCCTGGTAGTTGGCGTAGTCCTTCTGTTGCTGGCCCTGCTGAAGCGCGCCGAGCGTCGATACCGCCGTCGAGGCAATCGACATCATCATCAAGGTTGCTGGATCACACATCGCTGTTCCCTCCTGTCTATCAGTGCCGATCCGTCTCGGCGTTCGGCGCCACTCCTGGCCGCCACCCATACGCTTGCCCAATCCGGCCGAAGCCTGCCCGCTCTATCGCACCGGCAAACGCCGCAGCGAAGCCGCCGCCGAGCATGATGATTTCCACGCATGACGCGCCCTGGCCGACGGCCCATTCCTGAAACGCCATGACCAGCATGTCCCCGACCGCCCCGTCGCGGTATTGCGGCATGAGATATACGGCGAACGGCATCACGACCAGCTCGGACGAGAACCAGCGCTCGACCGCCATGCCGCTGATAAGGCCGATGGCCTGCTGCCCATCGCGGGCGACGAGCACGCAACCTGACTCGATCAGGAACATGAACATCGCCCCCGCCTTGTCGGCGCTGAAGTCCTGATCGCCGCCGGCGAACTCGTCGGCCCAGAGCTCGCAGAGGGCAATGAAGTCCCGCAGATCGTCGCCCCGCGCCGGGCCTACGCTGATCCCCGCCGTCGTGCCAGCGCCGACTTTTTCGGGTTTCCGGTCAGTCATCGGCGATACCTCGCGCACGGTTGCCATGCCGGGCTGCATCGCGCGACGACGCTCGGCCGGCTGCGGCGAGTTGCTGGCGGATGTTCGGCCCGGCGTAGCTGCCAAAGGTCATTTCCTCCGGCAGGTAATGCAGCGTGATGTCGCCGAGCGGCCCGTTGCGGTTCTTGCGCACCAGCAGCTCCGACACGTTCTGCCACTCCGGCGCATCGCTGTAGAGGTTTTCCCGATGCAGCATGGCGATCAGATCGGCGTCCTGCTCGACCTCGCCGGAGTCGCGCAGATCGGACATGAGCGGGCGCTTGTCCGGTCGGCTCTCGACGCCGCGATTGAGCTGCGCTAGGGCAATGATCGGGACTTGCAGTTCCTTCGCCAGCGCCTTCAGCCCGCGCGAGATGCTGCCGATCTCCTGGGTGCGGTTGGTATGCCCCGGCGCCGTCATCAGTTGCAGGTAGTCGATAATGACCAGATCGAGGCCATGCTTGCGTTTGACCTGGCGGGCCTTGGCCCGGACGAACCCGACCCCGATGGCGCCCTTGTCGCAGATGAAAAGCCGCTGCCGGTCAGCCAGGGCGAGCTGCTCGACCATGCGATCCCAATGCCTGTCGTCATTGATACCGGTTCGCATGACGTGCACCGAGACCTTGGCGCGCGCCGATAGCAAGCGCATGCCGATCTCCCGCGATCCCATCTCCAGGGTGAAGAACAGGACGGCATGGCCGTTGCGGGTCACATGGTCGGCGATGTTGCCGGCGAACATGGTCTTGCCGCACGAAGGCCTCGCCGCGACGACGACGAGCTGGCCGGGCTCAAGTCCGCCGGTCAGCCTGTCCAGATCGTGAAACCCGGTCGCCAGGCCGGCAAGCCCGCTGCCGCGTTGGCATCGGTCGTCAGCGTAGCTGATGGCCTCGTTGAACACGTCGACCAATGCTTTCGGCTCACTGTCGGAACGATCCGCCGCCTCTTCGAGTGCGGCCTCGGCATTGGTGATGAGCTGCTCGATCTCGCTGCCGGTCGCCCGGAAGCATGCCGCGTGCAGCTCCATCGCTGCCCCCTGCACCTGGCGCAACATGGCCTTGTCGCGCACGATCCGCGCATAGTGCGCGATGTTGGCGGCCGAGGGTGTCGCGTTGGCGATCTCGCCCAGGTAGGCCAGCCCGCCGGTCTGCTCGACCTGGTTGCTGCGCTCGATGGCATCGAACACGGTCACTACATCGGCCGGCTGCCCGGCTTCCAGCAGGCGCGCGATGGCGCGGAAGATGCGCCGATGATCGTCGCGGAAGAAGTCCCGCTCGGTAATGATGTCGGCGATTCGATCCCAGGCGCGACCATCGAGCAGCAGGCCACCGATCAGCGACTGCTCAGCCTCGATGGAGTGCGGGGGCAGCGCGGCGTCGATGGGGGCGTTCATGCGGCCTCCTGGTTGTCGTACTGGCCCTCGATGACCTTGGCGAAGTTCTCGGCCTTGACCAGCCACGGCAGGTTGCAGCCCTGCCACTTGCCATTGCGCCCGGTGAGGAAGTCGGAGCTGGCGACGTGGGCGAAGAACTTGGCGAAGAATGCCAGCGCATCATCGGCATTCGTGGCATACCGGGTGCCGTTGCGCTTCTTGGCGGTCAGCACCCATTTCCACCGTGCCCTCATGTTGTCTGCCCTGTGTCCATGCCATATCCTCGGTTGAGGAAGATCAGGCAAGTGCAGGGCATAGAGCTTGATCACTTCCTGATGTGGGCACGGCGGCAAGTGGTCAGCCGCAGGCTGAGCACTACAACTGTCGCCAGACAGTTGAAAGATTCCTGCTCTGTCTCTTTCTCTGTCTCCTTCTCCTTGCTTCGGAGGGGCTTCCAAGCCCCTTCCAACCCCCTTCGATGCCCCTTGCTTTTCGTCGGGCTGATTCCCGATGTCTGGAAGGTGGAAAGCCTCCCGGTATCTGGCGTGAAACCCGCGCAGAATCTGGCATTCCGGGAGTTGCATAAAGGCGCGGCGGATCGCTGGCACCTGGTTGTCGTTGGCCTTCAACTCGGCGCCAACCTGAAAACGGGCCATCTCATGCACCCAAACCAGCTCGCGGTCATGATCGTAGGTGCAGAAACCCTCTTCGACCACCCTTTGAAGCCCCTTTAAAGCCCCTTCGATGGTCAATCCGGTCTCGTGCGCGATGTACATCACGGGGCAATGGAAGACGCCGATCATCGTCGCGTGCGGGCTGGTCATCAGGTACAGGGCTACGATCTGGGCGTCGCGATCTCCGCGCAGCGCCTTGCCTGTCATGCCTATCCAGAACTGCGGGGAGAGCTTGGCAAACTCACGCATGGCTATGCCTCGCAGTGCGGATGCCGCCGCGCCATCGTGGCGGCGCGAAACTCATCCATGATCCGCTCTCTGTCGTCGAGTGCGAAGTCATGCAGGAACGCCCAACACCGCCCACCGCGGCCCCAGTAGATGATCGGCGCCTCGAGCTGGCGGGAAACGCTGTAGCGGCCGCGGATGTTGCCATAGCGCACCGGTGCATGGAACTGGCACAAGAGCGACGGTGCCCGATCAGGCGATTGCCTGGGCCAGCCGGCCGGGGTATGCTTCGCATGGATTCGCACTACCTGCGCCGCTTGGGGTTCCCGCCCGGCGGCGCTTTTGCTTTCTGCCATCACTGCACCTATCAGGCTGCAAGCAGTCTGCGAACCTCGCCGACGTTGAAGCGGGTCGCCCGATCCCCAAGTTTCTTAGCTGTCAGCTTGCCGGCCTTGACCATGCGCCAGACAGATGCCTCAGACATTCCGATCACCGTCGCGACCGTCCGGGCGGGTACATGCGCCGCATCAGGCAGCGCGTCAAAGTTTTCGGTGGACTCGTTGATTTTCGTAGCCATCGCTATCTCCTGTTTGATTGTCCGCGACGGTATGTCTTGGACTGCAACAGGCGCTAGGCTAGGTTTTGGCTTGCCAAAAGTAATCCGAGAATTTCTGACTATTTTCTCGGGGTCGGATGATAGTAGGCATCCTCGACCCACGCCGCTGACTTTCCGATCTTCTCTGCGGCTTCGTCGAATGCTGTCTTGGAGCCATCCTTTGAGGCGCGTGAAATTGGCAAGCCCTCTTCGCTCGCGCGAATCACAAGGTTCCTTGCGATGATGCGAAGAATCCTGTTTTCTTCATCATCAGCAAAGCGGGTGAGCGCATCGAGCAAATAACCGGGGGGCTTCTCACCTCTGCGCAGTCTGTGAATTGCCTCCTGAGCGGCATCAATAAGCCGCTTGCCGATCTGCTCAGATGCAACTGGATTGCGATCCAATGCCGGCCCGTTCTGACGCTTTACGGCAACTCTGCGTTCCTGTTTCTGCTTCGTCATCTTCACCTGCCGCTCGATCTCGGCGACGGTGCGCGCCAGCTCCGAAACCAGCGCCGTGCGGCCGTGCGCCTCGAACGCTTCGACCAAGGCGCGGTAATACCAGAGCGTTTGCGCCCCTGTCGCGTTGAAGCGATCCCACAGCGCCTCGCCGATCTCGCGATAGTCGGCCAGGATCGTGCGGGCGTTGTGCAGCTTGTCGGCTGCGGACACGAGCCGCACCGAGGCCGGCGCATCGCTCAGATGTTCGAGATAGGCTTCCTTGCGGGCCTGCCATGGCGGCTTCGGCGTCTGGTCGGTATCGGAGCAGGCGGCCACGATGTCAGCAACGCGATCGCCGAAGCGGCGCCGGATGTCTGCCAGCACGGGAGCGCCGCCGCAGTCCTCGACGGCATCGTGCAACAGCGCGGCTATCGCCTCGTCCTCATCGCCGCCGTAGTCGAGAACAATGCCGGCGACGGCCTGGACATGCGAGACATAGGGAATCGCCGTTCCCTTGCGCACCTGGCCGGCGTGCAGCTCGTGGGCAAGGGTCAGTGCAGCAGCGAAGCGATCCGAGAGCGCCATCGTCATTCCCCCATTCCGCTTTCCCACTCGCCGCGATGGATCAGGAAGAAGTCAGCCTCGGCGGCACGCCCGAAGAACCAGACCTTCGCCCGGTCATTTGTCAGTAGCCGTTGGAGCTCCGCGCGGGAAACCACCGCAGCCTGGTCGCCGTAGGTCTCCGGTTGTAGCGACACATCGCGCAGCGGCGCCAGATCGAGCAGTCGTGGCCAGTCGATGCCCTGATTGAACGTCTCCGCAGCGACGACGGAATACTCGCCGCCCCGCCAGCGGATCGCCACCACGTTCCAATCGAAGGCCATCGCCCCGCCTCAGCAGAACGACACGATGCGAACGCCTTGGGCCTCCGGTTCCTTCTCCCGAAGCCGCCGCAGCGCCTTCCGCATCTGAAAGCGCGAATGCAGCGCCTTGGTCAAAGGATGTTGCCAGCGAACCCCGTCCGCCTGCCTGCGCACCACAACAAAGAACTCCGTCGTCTGTTTCTGCTGTTGCATCGTTTTCTCCTTCTTCTGCCCGGATCACTCGCCGGGTTCTCGAGTCGCGGCATCCATGAACCGCTGAAACTGTAGATCGCGCCGCGCTATCTGGGCTTCCGGCGTCACCGGCTCGACAGCACCCTCCCAGAGCACGCGAGAGAATGCCGCCGCGACTTCCTCCTGGAGCCTGACGAGCTCGGCTTCGGTGTAGCGCCAAGGGAAATCAGGCCCGCCTGCCATGTCGTCGAAGGTCGCGAACAGGTTGGCCCTCGCCACCTGCCAGCAGTGCTCGCGGAACTGGCGTTCGTTCTCCATGAAGCCGCTCGGGCCGATCAGGCTCATGCCTGCTCCCTCTTCGCCGGCCTCAGTTCAATAACCTCCGCACCGCCCTTCTCGCACTGGCCGAGCACATCGGCCCATTTCTGCAAGGCTTCTTTGCGCTCCTCAAAATAGTCGTGCCGGTTGTAGATGCCTTCGACGCCCTTGATCTTGTGATTCAGGCAGCGCTCGGCAATGTGCGGTTGTGTCCCCAAGGCCTCCAGATGCGTTCTGGCTGTGCGCCTGAAGTCATGGACGACAAAGGGCTCGATACCCTTCATCAGTGGCAGCAGATAGCGCGAAATCGCCGATCCGACGGTATCAGTCGAAATATGCGGAATCATGCGCTCCTGCATCTTCCGCGCCGGCAGCAACCATGCTGATCCGTCACCGATACGCACCAGGTCACGCAGACATTCAACAGCCTGGCGTGACAGCGGTATATCGATTGCCACGCCAGTTTTCGTGCGCTCGGCAGGCAGATACCATACCGCGCCATCAAGATCGAACTCATCGACCCGTGCCGCGATCAGCTCGCTCTTGCGGACTGCCAGCATCAGCAGCAATTTGACGGCCAGTCCGTTCCGGAAATCCCATCCCTTCGCCTTGTTCATGGCGTCGAATAGCGCAACCAGATCGGGCTTTGTCAGCCATCGGCCGCGGCTTTCCTCCTTGCCTCCGGCGTCGGCAAGCTCGAAGGGAGCCGCCGGGTTGAACTGACACATCTGACGCTTGATGGCGTAGTCGAACATGCGCTTCACCCACCGCAGGACATCATTCGCCATCGTAGGCGCCCCGCGCTTGACGATGGCCTGCAACATCGCATCGATGTGCATGGGCTTGACCTCGCCAACCGGCAGCTTGCCGATGTTCGGCTTGATGTCCTTCTCGATGCGGCTGCGGACGATGTTGGGGTGCTTCCAGCGTCCGAGAATCTGCGCCTTGAAATACTCGTCGGCCAGTTCGCCCATGGTCATGACGAGCTTCTCGGCCTCGATCTTGCGGATGGCCTCGCGCTTCCGCTCCTTCTTCTCGCCGGCCGGGTCATAGCCCAATGCCACCCGGGCCCGCATTTCCTTGGCGGTCTTTCTGGCATCGGCCAGGCTCAACACCTTGTAGCTGCCCAGGGCGACGATGCGCTGCTTCCCATCCAGCCGATAGCGGAATATCCAATTCGGTACAGCGTCTGCCTGCCTGAATCGAAGCGTCAGCCCATCGCCGTCTCCGCGCTGCTCGAATCGCTCGCCGCGCTTGATCCAGTCACGAATCTGTAGGTCTGTCAGCTTGCCCATGCTCTCGTGCCTTTTCTGTGCACCCACAAACCAGCCTCATGTGCACCCATGGATACACGCTTGGGTGCACATGAATTGTGCGCTTACCTGAAATGACATGCAATAGCATGACAAAGAAAAAGCCGCATGGTTAGCGGCTTTCGTCGGTTTGTCGCTACGGTGTGCGACGGTCTGATTCTTTACTCTAAATTCTGGACTTGCTCGCGCACCTGCTCGATCA
>AMWB02030300.1_pt1 | contig 20113 bp, 24 predicted proteins | sample 200311 | NCBI WGS metagenome assembly AMWB02 (sample SAMN02737377, study PRJNA173069) | bioreactor metagenome | biome: anode biofilm in microbial fuel cells | place: USA: California | collected 2010-12-16 | reverse complement strand
CCAGCCATTTGTCGCCGATGGCCCGTTCCAGGGTGAGCGGGCGGAAAGCGGCCTTGCTTTCGGCATCCACGATCAGTGCAAAGGGATTCCCCTTGGAATCTCGGGAAACCCCCTGTTGCGGAATAAGAATCGCCTGCTCATTGACACCTTCCTTGATCACCGTCTGGACGAACATGCCAGGCAGAAGTATGCCTTCCGGATTGGGGAAAACAACCCGCAGAATAACGGATCCGGTGGTCGGGTCCACGGTGACATCGCTGAATTGCATCGTGCCTTCCGCGGAATAGGGGGTGCCGTCTTCCTGGATGAGCTTGACCTTATCCGTACCGGCTCCGTTCTTCTTGAGACGGCCGTCCTTCAGGCGGCGCTTCAAGCCCAGCAGATCGGTGGTGGATTGGGGCACATCCACATAAATGGGGTCAAGTTGCTGGATGGTGGCCAGAGCTACGGGCTGATACGCCGTCACGATAGCGCCGTCCGTGACATTGGATATGCCGATGCGCCCTGAGATCGGCGCCTTGACGGCCGTGTATCCCAGATTGATTTGAGCGGTGGCCACGGTCGCCTTCCAGTAAGCCACATCGGCTTCGGCCTGCTTCAGGGATGCGAACGCATCGTCGTAATCCTGCCGGCTGACGGCGTTATCTGTCAACAGGTCATGAAAGCGCCCCACTCGCAACCCAATAGCGGGGACATTGGCCTCGGCCCTGCCGAGTGCTGCCTTGGCGTTGTCCAAAGCAGATTGAAAGGGAGCCGGATCGATTTGATACAGTATCTGATTGGCCTTGACGTCCTGACCTTCCGTAAACAGGCGTTTTAAAATAAGGCCATTGACCTGGGGGCGGATTTCCGCAATGCGGTAAGCGGAAGTGCGACCCGGCAGTTCCGTGGTCAGGGTTATTTTCTGAGTCGTTACCGACATCACGGCTACTTCCGGTATGGGGGTAAGTGCTTGAACCGGTTTGCGGTCACATCCGGTCAGCCCATAACAGAACACGACTAAAAACAAAATCACCCATCCCGCTGGTGGGTTACAAATGATGTTACGGAAACGCATCGACAATTCCTCCACATGGTTACAGTCAAAAGCAACTGGGTCTATTGTTTTCTCAAACGTTCAGGGTCCACCCAAGCCTTTAAAAAGAATGTTTAAAATAGCATCCGGATCTTCCGGATACGAATGATTTTCGGGATTTTCGAGCCAGAGAAACAGAAAGGCATTGCACAGGCTATCGAGAGCGACGGCCAGGATATAAGGCTCTGCGATGGGATGAAACCGTCCGGCGCGAATACCGCTGTCAAAGATTGCTGCAATGCGCTCCAGAAAGCCTTCCCGGCGGCTTCGGATATCTTTGTCCAGTCCGGCCAGAATATTGAAACTGGCCCCGCGTGTTTCGGCAAAATAGAGACGAATGGTGGCGGCTTTATCCCGAAACACCTCTCCTTTTGCCTGAACATACCGGCGCAGTTTATCGATTTCATTGCCTGGGGATTCGATGGCTTTCAAGAGCGTATTATAAAACCGGTCCGACAGCTCCAGAATCAGGGCTTTGTATAGTTCCTCCTTGTTGCTGAAGAATTTATACAGCGTTCCAATGGCGAATTCTGCTTTTGAAGCGATCTTGTGCATGGATACATTGTGGTATCCCTTTTCTGAAAACAATTCATGCGCAGCAGCAAGCATTTCCATGCGCTGCATGATTTTCTGCCGTTCGCGCCGGGAAATCGTTTTGGTTTCCATCGATAAACCTTGCATGATTCCTTCTGTTCTGTTTGTCATAATAATATATGAGGTCATAATATGAAATATGACGTCATTTTGTCAACAGTAACTTCCAATTGGACATCACTCTCCATTTTCAATCCAGATTGAATGATTGATTATTCCAATATACTTCAGGTTGTTAGCCAGTCTTAACCCCAGGGGGCTTTTGATCTGAGAACCGGCGTTGCCATCCCAGTGGAGATGAATGCTGTAATCGGTGTCTATCCCCGCAAGGTGGTATATTTTTATATCCACTGGTCTTGGGGCTGAAGATCCTGAAGGGGTCAGCATCTGACTTAAAAGTTCAACAATCCCCGAGTCTGCGGGGGTTGCTATGGTACGTAATGTTATCGCTTCCATCCATCTCAAGGCATGTTCTCCCATTTAGGCTGACCGGTACTTATCAAAAACCATGCCAAATATATTTATCTATTGATAACGATATGTTAATAAATTATAAGTTTTATATTTGCACTATAGGGTAAAATAAGTTACACTATAGTAGATTTTATTTGTTATTGTGTAAAATTAAATACTGATGACTGAAAGGATTTTCTGAAAATGGATATCAATGCATTTTTTCGGCAGGCAACAATCTGCATTTGTGGCACACTGGACATTCAAACCGCCATGGAACGCAGTTTTCAGTTCATCAAAGATTTTCTGCCGGTGGACCGGATGAATCTGGATCTGTTGGATCCTGACCGAAACGTTCTTCATCTGGTGGTATCGGTTCCATCGCTGGGGGGAAATACTACTGACCAGATCATTGCTCTTCCGGAAGAAGGGCGGGATGACCGGGCATTTCACTGGGCATCCAATGAAAAGATCCGGATCGAGAACCTGACAGATCCGGAACCCAGTATTCAAAGGCTTTTAAAAAAATTCGGGCTGAGTCGGCTGGTCTCGGTAATGTTAATGCGTCTTGAGATCGAAGGCAACCGCGTCGGTCAACTCGTACTGATAGCCAATGGTGTCGGTCGTTTTACGGAGGAACATTCCCGATTGCTTCAATTGCTGAATGAGCCCTTTGCCATTGCCATGTCCAATGCGCTGAAGCACCAGGAAGTCCTTAAACTTCAGGACATGCTGGCAGATGACAACCGCTATCTTCAGCAGCAACTTCAGGAGGTTTCCGGCACTGAGATCATCGGCGAGGATTTTGGCCTGAAATCCATCATGGATATGGTTCGCCAGGTAGCGCCTCTGAACAGCCCGGTTCTGCTTCTGGGGGAGACCGGCGTAGGCAAGGAAGTGCTGGCCAATGCCATTCACCAGTTGTCTAAGCGGCGGAAATGCCCCATGATAACGGTGAACTGCGGCGCCATTCCGGATTCACTGCTGGACAGTGAACTTTTCGGGCATGAAAAAGGGGCATTTACCGGCGCTGTCAGTCAAAAAAGAGGCCGCTTTGAAAGAGCCCACACCGGAACCATCTTTCTGGACGAAATCGGCGAGCTGCCCCTACAGGCCCAGGTCCGGCTGCTGCGTGTTCTCCAGAACCGGGAAATCGAGAGAGTCGGCGGGATACAGGCCATTCCGGTGGATATCCGCATTATCTCCGCAACCCATAAAAATCTTGAGGCAATGATTAGCAGCGGCCAGTTTCGCGAGGATCTATGGTACCGCCTCAATGTATTTCCCATCATGATTCCGCCGCTTCGACAAAGAAAAGAAGATATCCCGGCCATAGTTCAACATTTTATCGAGCGAAAAGCCAGGGAAATCAAAATCATGGAACAACTCAGGATAGCTCCCGGCGTCATTGACCGGCTGATTGCATATAACTGGCCTGGGAATATCCGGGAGCTGGAAAACTTGGTGGAACGCGCGCTGATTCAGCACCGGGGCGGCGATCTGTTAATAAGCTCACCATCTGTCTCACCTGCGGAAAGTACATCATACGTCGGACCGATGCGGTCGCTGGATGAAGTGGTCAGAGATCACTTCCTTCATGCCCTGAAACAGGCAAAGGGTAAAATCAACGGACCAGCGGGTGCGGCAGAGCTACTGAAACTTCATCCCAACACGCTCAGAAAGAAAATGGATCGACTGGCAATCGCCTATGGCAAAAAACGATCACATTAAACTGACTGCTGAAATTCTCGGGCTTTTTTCACTGATTTCTGCCCCTTGTGAACATATATCGCTATATGGAGTGGCCAGCTTAAGACCTGACGGATGCTGGGAAAAAATGGTGCCGATACATGAGCCATACCGTCAGGGTAATCGCTCCGACAACGCCCCCTTATTCCTTCGTTAAAATTATAAAATCGCGATGAGTTAGTTGCGCAAAGCTATCAAAGTGGAACGGCGGAGGAGAAGGGGGAAACCTATATGCGATCTGTTTTCTTCAGGAAGCGAGCAACGCCGTATAAGATGAAAATAGGAATTAAAAATAGAACCAAGAGCCCGTGACGGCCTAGTATGCCGGCCGGGCCGATCAGGTAGCGATATTTGGCGATCAAAAGAACGTAAGCACCGAACAAAAAAACGAACAGTGTCCCATACTCCTTGGCGATCACCCTTTTCCAGTCGAAGCGATGCTGTCTCATTGTCTGCGCCAGCCCCTGTAGCCGAGGCACGAAACGGTTCGTATCTTGAAGGTACTCTTCATATTTCCCCCCATATTTCTTGATCAGGAAACGCTCTTCTTCAAAGACGATGCTCAAGTAGACCAAAAGAAAGAAAGGGAAGATAGCGAGGTACGTCCAGGGTGAGCCGTACATCAGGCAGAACCCCAGGGAGAAAAAGAGATTGCCGACATACATCGGATTGCGCGTATGTGCATAGAACCCATCTGTCACGAGGTTTACTGCGTAAACCCGTCCTTTGCGTCCCCCCCGGACAATGGAGTTGTCAAGGCCGATCGTGAGACACCGGATGGTTTCACCGAGCATAGCCACTATCAGGCCGATACCGGTCGCAAAGAGATCCCATTTCGGATTCCCCGCAAAAAATGCAGGCCGAATAAATAGCGCCACCAGCAAGTAAATAATGGGAAACAATCCATTTCGGAAGCGAAAGAAAAAAGCCCCGATGGCACAAAGTGTTTTACCCACGGAAGAGCGATATTTTGTGATCGTTTTAGCGGCAGTCATTTTATGGCGATCATCCCGCAAAAATTATACCACCTGAAAAACATCTCGCAATGCCTAAACCCGCTTTCCACAAGAAGGTCTCGGTTCTCGAAGTAATGATACGGAATAATCACGTTCTCGAGAGCCTCCCTTTTTTGTGCTATCTCCATCTCTGAGTATCCGTTCCTTTTTTTCATCTCGTAGTAGTATTTGATGAACAATCTGTTGATCGTCGAATCCGGACTGAGCACCTTCTCAACGAGGATGAGACATCCATCCTTATTGATGCCGGAAGCGATCTCCCCGATCACGCGCGCTCGACGAAGCGGTCTGACAAATTGAAGCGTTAGGTTCATAATGACCACGGAGGCGTTTTCAATTCTCACACTTTTATTCAGATCGGAACATATGAGCTCACAGGGGTGCGTGATTGTACAGCTCACCAGTTTTTCTTTCGCCTTAGCAATCATCGCCTCCGAGGCATCCGTACCTATGAAATTCACGCCATCGGCCATCACGGAATCAATTTGAATGAATGTGTTACAGGTGGAACATCCCAGATCGTAGATGTTGGTGCCGGGAACAGCAAAATCGGCTGCCATTTCCCCGATCATTCTCTGGATCTCTGTGTAAAACGGGATGGAGCGGTCGAGCATATTGTCAAAAACCTTGGCCGTGTCCTCACCGAAATCGAAATCCTTCGCTTGACGTATTTCCCTACGGAACAAGTCATCCATCGTTGACGACACAGAACATCTCCTTTGCAGCTATGAAAAAGGATAAATGAATGTCACGGACCTCGCCATGAAGGTGGCAACCGGGTGTTGCTCAAAAATGGATTACCAGTATCCGGCCCGGCTTTTTAGCGCTGATTTACGATAAATAATGAACATTCTCACGCCACTTTACCGTGGGAATCCGCCCGGTCAAACAAGCTGACTTTGACAACGTTGTTTTGGGTCCCGAAGCAGTTCGGACAAGTCCTTAAATTTTCAGGATCTTGAGTCCATTCACCATCAACATAAAACTTGTATTCCATGTTTCCCGGCGGAAGCATCATTGTCTTTGTCCATGTTCCGTTTTCATCTCTTTGCATCGGATCTGCGTCAGAATTCCAGTTGTTAAATTCTCCAACCAGAGAAACATTTTTTGCCTCAACTGCTTCCAATGAAAACCGGATTTCTTTGGTTTTCTTTTTTGAGCTATTTTCTCGCATAATGATCCTCCTTTATTCTGCTTAGAATTCCATAGAACGTAACCTTCCCCTTTGTGGTGAAAAACGATTTCAAAAGCTTGCCTAAAGTCTCTATATTCATCCCGCAACCGATGTCGCTCAAAGCAAACAAAATATACTCTCCGGGAAAAAGCGCGTGTGATCGACGTAACGCAGCGTTTTGATCTCTCTCTATCTCATGGCATGGTCCTTTAACTTTTGTTATACTAGAGCAAATATCATGCCATGTATATTATATATATTTATAACAGATAGTTAAATATTAATGAGTTTTTATTTATGCCATTAGATAAAATATCTTACGCTATGGTATAAAATATTAATAAATCACTCCGTAGCGTAAAATATTCAACGACGACCGTTGAAAGGATATACATGAAGATCAACACCAATGCGTTTTTTTCGGCAGGCAACAAACAGCATCTGCGGCGCTCTGAACATTCAAACCGCCATAGCACGCAGCTTCCAGTCCAACAAGGACTACCTGCCGGTAGACCTGATGCGCCCTGACAGACCCGGAACCTGAGAGTGATTTGCATAAAAAATGTGCTGGTTCAAAGAAAAAATAAGCGAAAATCGTGCTCCCTCAATTAGCAAAAACCTTATCCCTGTGACATGCTGCTATCATTAAGCTGAAGCGTGATTTGCAACAGAAAATACAGCATAAGTTTAATATACCCCATCAATTATTGTGACCATTCTCACATGGAGTCAATGAGCGCCTCTCTGGTAACCACTTTTCCCGATCAATGTAACTATTGAAAATTAAATATCGAATTAATTCAAATAGTAGAGTGAATTCAATATTCAAAAAACCTATTTACAATTCAATTATTGTAACTATGTCTGGATCAACGAAAAATTTAAGTTATTTATTGTTTTGATTGATAAATTTAGCGATCATAGTTACAATTTATCGGGAAAAGAGGCTGGTAAGACCCTGCCGGTTCTTCGGAACGGCGTAGCCGCCGTTGGTCATGACGTCGGAAGCGAAGATCATCCCGGACAGGGTGAAGTGTAGCCCCTCGTCGCAAAAAAAGATATCCGGCTTTTTGAGATTCGGGATGATGTTAACCACGAGTTTCTTAACCGGGAACTTGACTGGGAGCTCGGACTTGAGGCTGTCCACTTTCACATCACGGATGGAGCCGTCCGCCCTTCGGTAGCGAAATTCAAGCATGGCAGACACATGTGATACGGCTTTCTCCATTTCTGCCTTCACGCCCTCAGGGGGTTGCATGTTGATCTGTTGAATGCACATCTGTTTAAGTTCTTCAACCGGTCACACATAAAATTGCGCTGACGCTTCATTGGCATCAATGATAGCCCCCGTTTCCGGATCAATTACCAGGCTGACGGGGCAATAACCCATTGGAGCAAGATCGTACAAATCGTAATAGTTCGCCAGCACAACGTCCAATTCCGCCTGGGACCGGCGCAGTTCCGTATTCTGCATTTCTAATTCAATCTGATGCACCTGTAATTCTTGGAGTATCCGCCGGGTTTCTTGTAGAGACAGGGGCTTGATGTTTTCAGACGAAAGGATCGCTTTTCCCCGGGCGAGCTCTTCAGCCTGTCGACGCAGTCCGGCGGCGTCATCGGGCGAGTTACCCTTGATAGTCATTGTGCCCCCTCAAGTCTCTTTCTGCTTCGAACCTGTCTGTTCCGGATTTTCACCTTGCATGATGAATTCTTTCTTATCCGACAGTACGCGGCAGATCGTTTCTCTACGACCCTTAAGCCGATAAGGCTTTCCCAGAAATGCATTGGGACATTCAGGATGTTCGCCTGCCAGCACGTGAGCTTCGTCATAACCGCTGGACAAAATCACCGGGATATCCGGCGAAAGCTTGCGCTGAGCCGCCAGTGTCTCCCAGCCGTTCATATGCGGCATCGTCAAATCGGAGAGAACGCATCGGATCTCGTCCTGATGCCGTTGGAAAATTTCCACAGCCACAACACCATCTTTTGCTTTCAGTACCGTAAATCCCAGGTACGTGAGCATATAATTGACCATGTTACGCACCAGCTCATCATCTTCGATCAGGAGCACCGTGACGCCTCCTTCAAACTTTTGAGGTGGAACCGTTTTATCCTTCTGAAGGAGAGTTTTTTCAGACGATACCGGGAAAAAGACCCGAAAGACACTTTCCCTGCCAGGTTCGCTCTCCACGGTGATCCCCCCCATGTGAGCCCTTACAATCCCAAGAGCAACGGACAACCCCAGGCCTCGACCGGTGAACTTTGTGTTGAAAAACGGATCGAAGAGTTTCTCGAAATCTCTTTCATGAATACCGGGGCCGTCATCTGTCACTTCCAAGTAGGCATAGACAATTTCCTGCGGCTGCCGGCCTATGGGGAAGCGGTTTAAAGCGGAAATATCCGCCGGAGATACTGTCTTGACGGACATGGCAATAACACCTTTGTTCTCTCCAGCAGACTCCCAGGCATTTGTGACCAGGTTGGTCAGAACCTGCTGTATCCGGCCGGCGTTCGCACTGATAAACGGACCGGAAGAGGGGAAATCGGTTTTAAGGAGCATACCTTTCGAGGCTGAGGCCTGAAGCAGAAACAGGCTTTGGCGGCAGGTCTCGGACAGGTCCAGATTCCCAATCACCGCCCCGAGCTGGTTATTGAAGTGATGAGCGATGGCCCCGGCCATGCGGCCCAAACCTTCGCCCTTCTGAAACTGCCGGTGGTAGTTTATTTCGCTTTCGTGAAGCGAGTCCATGGCTTGCTTTCGTTCTACAGCAATGGTCACATGGTCAGCAACAGAAGCCATTATATCCTCCATATCAGAGTGATCCGTGCACATCGGGTCACGATAGCTTTGGGTGCCCATGACGTTCTTTTCATCAACATCCTGAAGCGTTACATAACAAATAATTTCAGTTTAAACATGATGATGAACTCTTTCCGTTCCAGTTATTCGCTTTTGGCACATGAAAGAAAGGCATTTCCAATCAGTAACCGCTCCAGACCGATTCCCGGCGGAGCAAAATTCAAAACTCAGTATGTAAAGGAAAGAATGAGAGAGCCGAAAACCTTGTTATCTTCTTGCCCCGTGAACTCTTTTGTCCGCAAAACATGGGTATAGCAAAGCTTTAATCGATGTATGCTCAAACCAATCCCCAAGCCGAAATCAGCCACAAAATGCTTTTTATCCACACTGTGGCTATCGGTAAACGTATTTCCGTCCAGAAAAATGTCACGCAGCACTGCACGCCCGTCGGACGTGGCAAACACAAATAGCCCAAAACCCTGATCACGTGAGACGTTGGCTTCTTGCGAATTCAGAGGAGAATTGGAATCGCCGGACGGACGGATCAGAGATGTCCCGAAATCTTTCGGGATATTCCAGCCCAGCCGGGCTTCCATCCCTGCATTGACATAGGTGTAAACATTGCCCAGGGCGCCACCCAGATGAGAAATGACATCAAAACCAAATTCCTACACATCCCCGCTATATAGATACCGCCCCTTGCGTTCATGTACGAGAGCAATGCCGGGCTCGTTTTTGATTTGATTGTCCCAGCCGTTGGGGTCTTGATTATGAACAAATTTTTGTGTCTGTTCGGCAAAGGAAGCAGGCCCTACCATGCCGAACTGGATCTCCATCGAATCCAGTCTGCATTCATTTTTGCTGTGCAGGCCGATGCCAAAGTAAGTCCACCCTGCATAGGGACGGTCATCTTCTATCAGGCTCTCGCGCGAGAGATCCTTCGGCGTATAAATATTCTGGCCGATAGAGAGAGCGACATTGCGCTGCAACCCAGGCTCATTGATGAAAGGCAGTCTGCGGATGAGCGGTAAACTCCAGCCAGGCAACCTTCCGCTCTTTGCATAATCGGTCAAATCAGGTGAAATCCAGGATAGCTTGACACCGTTGGTGTAGCCTTGGTCAGCATCCGCAAAACAATCGTTTTCAAAATACAAGTTGAATGTCTCCAAATTTTCGGCGGATTCACATAATTTATCCCCAAAGACATGCGCAACGCTTATTGGCAGTATCAGCAGTGCCAACAACTTGAATACAGTTCGTTTAACCATTTACAACCTTTATTAGAAGACATTGCTCCTCTGAGACAGAAGATGGAGCTGGGAATGTGTCGAACATCAACTGGAAAATTAAGCAAATGGATGACACCAATGGGTATCATGAAGTTGGGCTATTATTCTTGATTACTGTTTTTGACTATCTCTTGCGCACGATCAAATTGCCGATGGAGTATCCGGCCCCGAAAGAGCAGATCACGCCGATGTCGCCGGTGGCAAGGTTCTGGTTGTAAAGGTGAAAGGCGATGATCGAACCCGCGGAAGCCGTGTTGGCATACCGGTCCAGCACGATAGGCGCCAGATCCATGCCGGCTTCCCTTCCAAGCAGTCTCTTCAAGATCAAGGCGTTCATGTTGATGTTGGCCTGATGCAACCAGAAGCGCCTGATTTCCGGGACGGTTAATCATAGGCTTTCAATATGGCACCAGAGATGCTGTTCCGCCATGGGGCAGACCTCCTTGTAAACCTTGCGCCCGTTTTGATGGAAAAGCTTGTCCGCACTGAAGGGGTCCACATCGTTGGCGCGGCTGAGGTAGCCGAAATTGGATCTGACGCTGCTGGAAAACTGCGTCATAGCCTTTGTGCTGAGGATATTGTAGCTGTGAAGCGCCGTGCAGGTGTCGGACCGCTCTACAATGCCGGCGGTGGCGACATCGCCAAAAATAAAGTGAATGTCGCGGTTGCAAAAGTCAACTTGGGGGGAAAACAGCTCCAGGTTGATCAGCAGTACACAGCGCGCGGTGTCGGCGACCACCATCTCATAACCCCGCCTTAGGCAAAAGTGGCTGATGAGCAGGCAACCAGCATGTCAAAGCCAAAGCCCTTTATGCTCAACTCATTTTGTACCTCGATTGCAATGGCGGGGTAGGCGCGCTGGGTGGAAGCCCAAGAGACGATGACCGCATCGATGTCGGCGGCAATTTTATTGGCGGCCTTCATGGCGTCCCGGGCCGCATGAACGGCAATCTCCGCCTGGTTGGAAAGCGAATCTTCCGGGCGCTCGGGTATGGCGGGACGCATGCGTTCAATATCCAGAATGCCATCATTGACGTAAGCATAACGTTGATTGATACCGGATGCCTTCAGAATAAATTCAACAAAAGTCTTTCGCTTGGCTTCAAGCTCACCGGCCTGAATTGCTGCTGCATGTTCCATATTGTACTTGTCGACCCATGTATTATATGACGCCACAAGCTCTTCGTTGGTGATGGTATATTCCGGGGTCCAAAGGCCAGTGCCACTGATAACAACGGTGGCCGGTGTTTCTGATGGCATGATTGTCCTTATTCTGATTATAGGAATGAATCATCACGTGAGATGACGGTGCGGCGAACTGGATATAAAAATTCGAAATCCCATTGCGCATTGAAGCCAGCTCCGCAGGGTTTAACTTCGATTAGTATTCGACCATAAGCCAACAGGTATTATCCACCAGACCGGATTTGCTGCAGTTTGGAGATCGAAAAGGCTTTGTGGGGCTGCTTCATGTTTATATACCGGCGGATATCATGCAAGTGCTCGAAGCGGCAGGAGTCCGTGCAGGAGGAGAAAAAGGTGCCGCAAAACTATTGAACATGAACCCCTCCATACTCAAAACAAAAATGAGAAAGCTGGACATTCCCATTGGCAAATGCTGCTTAACTCAGTGCCCGTTTTTTTTGACCATGTCGATAGAAACGTCAAAATATAGATGTCTTTGTAAGAAGTTTCAAATGCAAGACGCGCAAATCCTGAGAAGTGAGGCGTACTTTTGGTACGCCGCAATAACGAAGGATGCTGCGCAACGACCGGCGTCATCAAGCTTTTTACGAAGTCGTCACGCTTAATTGATCAGCGGCCTCTGAAGCATTTTTTCATAAAGATCAATATACTGCCTGGCGGTTACCGAATGGTTGAAACGATCGATGCTCTCTTTCATGATGCGCCGGATCTCGAATTGCCTGCTTTTATCGGAAAGCCGATAAAAAGCCATGGCCTGATCGATGGCCCAGGAAAGACCGGCTGCATCGTGGTTTTTGAACAAAAAGCCGTTTCCGGTATGTTTTGATGAATCCAGATGCGTGATCGTATCATGAATGCCTCCGGTGTCATGAACAACCGGAAGAGACCCGTAGATCGGTGCGATCATCTGCGGCAGACCGCAGGGTTCAAACAGTGACGGCATCAAAATGAAATTGGAAGCCCCATAAGCGAGGTGCTCCATATCTTCACTGAAATCGCAGACGGCAATCCGGTTCTGGATGCCGTGGTACTGGGCGATGTCCCTGAAATGCTGCTGATATTCCCCGTTTGCCACGAAAACGATCTGAAGATTGCTCTTCCAGTAGCGGGAAATGACAGAATAGAGAATATCCGCCAGAAGCTGAGACCCTTTTTGAATACTGTCCAGCCGGGATGGCCAGAAAAACACCGGCGCATTCTCATCCTCGATCAGGCCCAGAAGTTTTTGCATGGCCAGCTTGTTCTGTTTTTTTCCCGCAGCATGGTCATCCGGGCCAAATGTGGCTGTCAGATACTTGTCATACAAGGGATTAAACGCCGGGTCCGGGGCATTTAAAATTCCTGCGGCGCATCCGGCATTCCATTTGTTGGACAGCTCCTGCTGAATGGATTTTTCGATAAAAGCATGCCTGCGTTCAACGATTTCCATCAAAAACGTGGGCTCACGGTATTGACAAAATGGGCCGCGAAAATGCCGCTGGTCAGAAAATCCACGGGATTGGAATCCCTGCTTTCTTCATATTCGATCGCCATGCGATCGAAATACAGGTGCTGCCAGAAATATGCGGCATCGATCCCCCGGTCTTCAATCTGACACAGATAGGTTTTCATGGTATGAATGTTGTGAATGGTAAACAGACAGGGAATCCCCATTTTCCTTGACATGGCGGGTATCAAGCCGGTCATCCAGTCGTTGCAGTGAATCAGATCGGGCTGAACCCTGGGAACGATGTTATTGATGACTTCCCGCTGAAAGGCCAGCGCCATTTTGATATTTTCCAGCCAGTAATCCGAATAGACCCTGTCTTTGTAGAAAAACGCCCGGTCTTCCGCCAGATGGATCCGCTCGCCCGGCATTTTGTTCTGGATGGCCTGAAGTTCCTTGGACAGGAAAGGCGCCATCTGTCCGCTGTAAATCGTGCGATAATCGGGCATGGCCACATGGACATCGGCGCCATGATCAAAAAGCGCATTCACCAGCGCCGCCGAGACCTCCGCCAGTCCTCCAGCCTTGGCCGTCAGATAGCTGGCGAGACTGCCCATCCTGTTGGGCAAATAGGTAACCTCAGGCGTTACGATAAGAATGCGGGGATTTCGAGATAATGGCATAAGAATTCCTTTATGTAAAAAAGACTCTGGTGATGGCTTCGTGAATACCATCCTCCGCATTGAGCTTCTGCCTTTAAACTTCGACCCTATTCCTTTACACCCAGGTAATCAGCCCCGGAATTGCAAGAAGTTGGAAATCTAATTCGTCATCAGGATTTCTTATAATCCACAAGAACCGCTGCTTTTCGAAGTCCTGTACCAGTGCTGATTTCTGCAAAGCGGATTTCATCGACTTTTCCCTGATGTCCATTCTTTTTAATGATATTCATATCATTAACGAGGATTCGGACAGTCTCTACTCTGAGAAACTGCTCAGGATGGTACAGCAACTCCGTAACCCTGTTAAGATAATCTTCCGGTTCATCAAGTTCTAACCGGACTTCCGCAATTTTCCTGTCAAGTTGCCCCAGCACTTCATACACTTCTCCTGTCTTCTCCGTATTGTCTGATATATCCGGCAAAAAGGACTTTCTACTATGGACACGGGCATCCCTGATGTGCAATTTGATCTCAAGGATGCGTTTTTCCGTTTCCATATCTCTTTTCCACTCTATCAGAGAAAGGATATCTTCCAGAGAGTGAGTAGCCAGCAATGCCAGTGCACGTAGCGACAATTCTTTTCGGGTTTCCTCTTCGGAAATCATTGGCGCGACAATTTGGTGATCGGAAAACTCAACAGTAGTCTGAAGCACCTCTCTTTTAATGATTTCTCCGTCTATTTCCGTACCGAGAATCTTTTTATTCTTACGATTCATCAGCAAAAGCGCACAGCATCCGGTAGCATTTGTTTTCTGAAAAAATTCTTTCAATGTCTGGTGTTCGGAGAAAAAATTTTTGAATTCCTTGTTATTTAAGAATGTTGACCTGACAAACGGATTCGTATTCCATGAATCTGCCTCAATCGAAACAGGCTCCGGCATCCGAACGATCAACTCGTCCGCATATTTCAGCGTATGTTCTACAGCAGGCATCAGTTTTTTTCGATAATTCGACACATAGTAAATATTGGGATGACTCAGTTTGACAACAAGATCAACCGCTTCCCATAATTCATCACGGGGACGGATTTCGTCAGCGGATGATTGACCAGATGAATCCCGATATTTTGATAAAAAATCGAATATTCCCATATTTTTCCCCCTGATCAAGGATCAAATTCGCACTATGCCAATCTTGGTCAAACGTCCTGGCAACAACTTATCCAATCGTCAGCTTAAAGTTCAAACGATCTGGCACAGCATGCTGGTCATGAAGAAATCAGGATGATAGCAAGACAGCGAAGATGACATTAAGGAAACTGCGTTATGATCAATACCATGGCTCATAATACTTGACTCCTACCTGGTAATGGGTAGAATTTTCTGAGATCTTTTTACACCACCGGACTTCGGCAATCGTCGTCTGTCGCATTCCTTCAGTGTTTTCCGGTTTTTTTTGATGTGAACTGTCGTTTATTGCCTGAATGACCACAGTAGAACCGGGATAAAATTCCATTTCTGAAATAAAATACATGCCGCCCTGGCTGAAGTTGATGATCTTGGCGCTGGCGCTGATGGGCATGTTAAAATAAGAGCAGCGGATGGGTGCTTCGAACGTATAGCGACTTGTTCGTCTTTTTTCATCAGTGCATGTCATTTGCAAACTCCTTTCTATCCATTATGGGCAGTGACTTGCAACTCCGCCGAGTTCCTTCACGATGCCATACACTACCGAAAGACCCCATTTTGTGCGCCTATTCACGTTTCAACGCATGGCACACCTTGAACGCGAGATCCTTCATGGAGAAGGGTTTCTGAAGAAAGTTCACGCCTTCATCCAACACGCCATGGTGAGCGATGACGTTTGCCGTGTAACCGGGGATAAACAGGCATTTCAGCCCCGGTTTGATGTCACTGACCAATTTCGCCAAGTCCCGACCGTTCATCTCCGGCATAACCACATCGGTGATCAGCAATTGTATCTCAGCAGCGTGGGCTTTAGCCTGGCGGAGAGCCTCGCCTGGCGTTCCGGCGATCAGCACAACATAGCCCAACTGTTCCAGCATCGCCTGGCTCACTTCCAAAATCATCGGCTCGTCATCCACCAGCAACACCTTCTCCCCGCAGCCTCTATGCATTTCCGCCGGGATTTCGGCCGTTGGCGCCTTGGCTTCCCCCACGAAAGAGCGGTTCTACCACTTCATACGTATTCTGTACGCCTTCGAAGTAATAAGCAGCCTCCTTGCCGATCACACCCTCACCAAAGAAATCCAGGCCGGCCTGGTTCGCCCAAGTATAGACCTTGTTGGTATCCACTTCCATGATGATATCCGGGATGGCCGCCAGCAGGGCATCTTGGTGGGATGAAAGATCTTGCAACGCCTTCTCCGCCTGTTTTCGCTTGGAGATGTCGCGCATATTACTCAATAAATTGCCTGTGTGCAGCATCCGGACACGGATCTCCACCGGGAGCAGGCTGCCGTCCTTGTGGCGGATTCGCCTTTCTTTGATCATGATTTTGCCTTGCCGCAGTTCGTCCGTGCGGCTTGGGTAGCGGGCAAGGTCTTCCGGAGGGACAAGGTCAGTAATAGTCATGCCGAGGAGTTCCTCGCAGGAATAGCCAGTCAATTCGGTTCCGCGCAGGTTGACGGCAACATACCGCCCGTGAGGGTCAGTAATGAATATGCCTTCGTCGGCTTCCTCAAACAGAACACGATGGAGTTCCCCATGGTTGGAGGAATCCCAGGATACTTCGTGTCTGTCCTGGTTTCCGGTGTTGTTCATTCTTGTTCTCACCCTTCTAACAGCGGTCCTTGTAGTATTCTGTTTCCGTTTTCTCGTAGTGACTCTTCATTTAAAATGGGAAACAAAACGATCAAGCGCTTCGCGCATCTCTTCCCAAGTTTTTTCCGCGTCGGTTTTCAGATCTTCCCAGGCGTCTTCCGTATGCCGGCGCAGTTCCAGTATCTTCGCTTGGGCCGCTTCCCGTTTGTCTGAAAGTGACTCGATCTGTTTCTCGATGTCAGCCCGAATCTCGGCTTTTGCTTCTTGTCCTTTGGCTTTCAACTCATCGAATTTATCGTCCCACTCCTTGAGCTGCGCTTCGAGTTTTTGTTGAAAAGCCTGTTTGATGGTCATGCCTTCCTTACCCGGCTCCGATGATTGCTGAAGTATGCGGTCTATTTCCACTTCGGCTTCCAGCCAGTCCTGCGCAGCATCGCCTCCGACAAAACCGCGCTTTTCGGTTCGAAAATAAGCCGCCTCTGCGATCATTCGATAACGCTGTTCTGGGGTGACGGGCGTCTTTTTCTCGCCTGTTGAGGCTTTCATTGCAGCGGTGGATTTGGATTTAATGTCGGACATAGTCGTTCCTCCTTTTCGTAACACATATAGAAACATCGAAAGAAATTCATTTCTGCTATTCTAAGCAGGGGGTTTTGCCGTACATCTCTCTGCGCCCGCCTTGTTTTCGCGCATTCCGTTGCGCAGCAAGCCAACCACGTGCTGCGCCAATATGGCCGGGGCTTCGTGTTGTGACTGGTAGCCCGGCAAGAACCGGAGGATTTTTTCAGTTTCAAAGTGAAAAACAATCAAGCCGATAATTGAAACCGTAAGCAAGTGGGCGTCATAGCCATGACCCAGATCACCAATCAGATCGCGCACGGCAAATAGTATTTCCTGGAATACGTCGTTCGCCAGTGTGTGCAGTCGCTGCTCATCACTGTCTAACAACAACCATTGCATCATGCGTTGATAGTCCTTTTTCGTCGCGAGCAATTGGGTGTACATTGAAATGAAGGACTCAAGCCGCGTCCACGGCGACCCTGCACCATCGATGGCGGCTTTCAGAACATCCTTCGTTTCCTTACATGCATGACCCACTGCGTCTATGTAAAGCTGCTCCTTATCTGCGAAGTGGTAGTACAGCGCGGCGGGTGTGAGCCCTACTGCAATCGCGATGTTGCGCATGGAAACCCCGTCATAACCGGCTTTTGCAAAAAGTGGGATCGCCAGTTCAAGTATTTCTTCGCGCATGTTTTTCTTTGTTGTGTTTTCAGTCATCGAATTCCTCAAGTGTCGGGCCATCAATTAGCTTAACGAACGTTAAGTAAAAATTACATTAACACTATCTTTGGTACGTGTCAAGGCCGATCTGGCTCCTACTCAGCAGTTCCCGGAGCTCCCAAACCCTGACGCCGATCACTGGGCAGTTAATTTCATATAGATAACCCCCCGTCTCAGATTTGATAATTATACACTATCTGAGCTGTAGGTAACGAATACCGGAATGGATCGAAACGGATTCGAACTTGTTGATGGCACGAGAGGTGAATTTCCGGCCAAGCAATCTACGTTGGCCGCACTGTATTTTTCGTCAGTGGAGTTTAATCGCGGATGCGAACTTCCAATTATTCTGTTCGAAAAAAACAGTACCAGCGGGCAATTGAATGGACTTGTCGGTTTGCTCGCCATTCCAACTTCAGACACGAACGGCGTTCTGCTCTTTAATTTGTGATCAAGGAACACCATAGGCTGGCGCCTGGGGCCATTGACCGGATGGCAATCACCAATGACAAAAAAACGATCACTTTGAACTGATTGCTTAAATTCTATCGCTTTTTTCACTCATTTCCTGCGCCTTTTAACGGCAGATTCCCAGCTCAAGTTTGCCGCCTCAACCGGTAATCATCCTTGCCAGCAGGGGGGCTCCGTGTCAAGTGAAATGCCGAATTCGGCAAACTCGAATGGTCAGAAATTCGCGAGCACGGTTTGCAGATGGTCCAGCCACACTTCCACGATTTCCGGATAATCGGCCGTTCCCTTTAGAATACTTTCACACTGGTAGCCGTTTCGAGTCAGGATGGATTTCCAACTGTCCGGTTCATCGCCGGCCATGTCGTTTTTGGCGTGATCGCCGGCAGCGGACATCAGCGGCACCAGATAGACTTTTTTTATTTTAAGCTGTTTCAGCTTGGGCAGCAAGGTTTCGATGGTTAGATTGCCTTCCACGGTCCTGACAAACGCCCGGGGTTCGATTTCCTGAAACACCTGATTCATGGCCAGATAAATGGCATCCGCGGGGTGGTGTCCGGTGCCATGTCCCATGAAGATGACCGCATCCGCGGGCTTTCGGCCCGGAATGTTTTTCATCAGGGTCCCGGCCACGGCCTCCATGTCTTTGGCCGATGACAGCAGGGGCCGCGCCACTAGTATCTTCTCGAACCCTCCGGCCATCTGGCCGAAGAGATGGGCGTTCTGGTAAAGTTCGTGAAATTCCTCACCCGGAATCGTGTGCAGGGAGAGCACGGCCACATGGGTGTAGCCGTCGCTCATGAGTTTGGCCATCACCATTTCAGGGGAATCCAGCACATTGCCTTCCTTGGCGAGCTTGGCGCGGATCATTTTCGAGGTAAAGGCCCAGCGGACTTCCATACCGGAGAACGCTTTTCGGGTTTGTTCATCGATCCGGTCAAACACTTTCCGGGCTTCCGGGTCGCTTGTGCCGAAGGCAACGAGCAGAATCGCCTTTTTCTCCGGTTTATTCTCTCTGTGCGCGGCAAACCCGTTCAAAGAACAGCAAAGCAGCGCGATCATGACCAATACAGACAGCATGTGTTTGGTAAGCTTCATTTCTTTTCCTCCATTTTTGTTTTCGGTTTGGAATGACTCAGACTGATAAGATCCATTAGCACAATGAACGTTTTATACATTTAAGCCCTACTATGGAATTAAAATCGAAAACTCGTTCCCGCCATCACGGACATATCGGTCTCGGACGAGGTCAATCCGTACTTGACGCCGATGTCGATGTCGAAACTCTTTGAGAGCGAATAGATGAGCCCTCCGAGGATAAAGGCAGGGTCATTGTCCGCTGCTATGTCCGAGTTCCTTTCCATGCCGATGTTTCCGACAATTTTCAGGTTTTCAACAACGTCATAGGTTGTTGCCAGAGACACATGCCAGAGGTCCTTTTCTTCATCAAGCTTGTTTTCGTTCCCGATGTATCCGATGTTCAGATGAAACGCCCAGGGTGCAATTTCCTGCGTGGCGATGAAATACAGGTGATATCCGGTTTTTCCGGCGCCAAGTCCATTGTCGTCGTCACCGGTCGGAATTACGGCTCCGGGCTTCAGCGCCAAATCGAGACCGTCGTTCTCGAAGAACCGCCATTTGACCTCAAAGACCGTGTCCGAGATGCCATTTACATCGGTGACAGTGAATCCGTCTTCCTTGCCTTTGTCCCACAGTTGGTTCAGCGTGAGAACAAGATCAACGGTATCGATGATTCCGTAGGACAACGTGCTTCCAACCTGCCACCCTTCGGATTTGACAGTAATGTCAGAGACGGTTTCTTCATCGCTGTCGTACTGCCCGTTCACTTCAAGCTGAAAATTCCCCTTCCCCTGCGTACCCGCATCGTCCGTAATAAGCGGATGAGAGGCCCAGGCTGCTGCAGGCGAAGCCAGCATTCCAATAAGTAAAAACTTTCTGACAAATCTCATGAAAACCATTCTTTGATTCCCCTTTCCCTATGTTTGCTTGATTCACAGTACAGATCCCGTTTTGGAATCACTCATCCGGCCAGCCTGAAGGGGTGCTTCCCGAGCTCCAGCCGGCACTCCTCTGAAAAGTATCGGGCATGCATGCAGGAGACCTGATGCATGCCGGC
>AMWB02095433.1_pt3 | contig 20121 bp, 15 predicted proteins | sample 200311 | NCBI WGS metagenome assembly AMWB02 (sample SAMN02737377, study PRJNA173069) | bioreactor metagenome | biome: anode biofilm in microbial fuel cells | place: USA: California | collected 2010-12-16 | reverse complement strand
CCCTGCCGATGGCCCTGATCCGATGCTTAACCTGCCGGTTTTATGGAATGAAAAGCTTTATAATGGAATGAAAGTTTTTGGTATCGAGAATGATGAACTTCCGCTCGTACAGTACACGATTGTACTTAAAGGCGGTCACTACCTCGATCCGATTGATAAAGCAGGCACTGCTTTGCTCGTGGCCGAGCTCATGATGGAAGGAACTGAAACTAAAACGCCCCTTGAACTTGAAGAAGAAATCGAAAAGCTGGGTGCTTCAATCTCCATTAGCGCTTCTTCTATGGATATGACGATCAGTGTCAATACCCTTTCCCGGAATTATGAAAAAACGCTGGCTTTAGTCGAAGAAATCATTCTGCAGCCACGCTGGGACGCGGAGGAATACGATCTGGCAAAATCAAGGCTGAGGAACCGTTTGATGCGTGCCAAAGCTGATCCTACCGCGCTGGCACGGGACGCATTCATGAAGCTGGTATACGGCCCGGAACATATTTTCTCCATCGATCGCCAGGGCAATGAAACGACGGTTGAAAATATCACCATCGATGACCTGAAAGCCTATTACAGGGCCAACTTCAGCCCCCTGGCCGCAAATTTCCATATTGCCGGTGATATTTCGCAGGAAACCGTTATGGCTTCCCTTAAAAACCTGGCCAAACGGTGGAAAGGGATACAGATTGTTTACCCTGACTATCCATTGCCCACTCCGCCGGAAGCATCGAAGATCTATTTCGTCGATGTACCCGGGGCCAAGCAATCGGTGATTAATATCGGCTGCCTGAGCCTTGCCCGCACTGATGCGGACTATTATGCCGCTACCGTCATGAATATGAAGCTGGGAGGATCGTTCAGCGGAAATGTCAACCTTGTTCTAAGGGAGGAAAAAGGATTTACCTATGGCGCCAGGACCGGTTTCTCGGGCTCATACATACCCGGCACTTTCCAGGCCTCTTCCAGTGTGAGGTCATCGGCCACACTTGAATCCGTCGAAATTTTCAAACAACTCATGGAAGAATACCGGAAAGGAATTTCAGATGAAGACCTCATCTTCACAAAGAATTCAATCAATAAATCCAAGGCCAGGGAGTTTGAAACCCTTCGAGCAAAGCTACAAATGCTCCAGGAGATCAGCATGTACAATCTGCCGGTAGATTATGTCAGGGAGCAGGAAAAAATTGTGAGTGAAATGACGCTTGAACAGCATAAAATGCTGGCTGAAAAGTATATCACACCCGACAGGATGTTTTATGTGATTGCCGGTGATGCAGCGTCGCAAATGGAAGGATTGAAAGAGGTGGGTTTCGGGCCGGCGGAACTGGTGAAATAAATGAGTTAAATACTTGATTTTAAAATGGATTTGTCGTAATTTTATGCATGGCTTTTGCATAAGATTAACTATAACGGATTCCAGATCATTCTGACTATTTTGCTTGCGTAAGGCCGCAGTTTTTTATTCTGCATTTCACGACTGATGAATCTTATAGCTAACAGGTGCTGAAAATTAATCAGCATGCCTTTTGGTCTTAAGAATATCGTGTCAGGTCACCTGGCAATCGCGATTTTGTTTTGCAATATGCTTGCATCAACAGGAAAGTCATTTGCCCAGGATTCAATCCGTGACCAGGCAAAAAATTTCACGTTCCACGGCAGCATTCATCTTAACCTGATCGGTTATGCCAACCATGGAATCCCTTCGAGGGCCGATCCTTTTTCGGCCATTCTTGCTGTTAATGCCGTTCCAAAATATAAAGAGCTGGAACTGCCCTTTTCGATTGTCGTATCGGACAAGGATTTTGGCAGGGAAAATTATTCCCAACCTTATGATCAGATCGGAATTAGTCCGAAATGGCGATGGATTACCCTTCACGGTGGTTTCAGGAATGTAACTTTTTCCAATTTTACACTGGCTGGCCATACTTTTCTTGGCGGAGGGGCTGAACTTGTGCCGGGAATCTTTCGTTTCGGTTTTATTTATGGGCGGTTTGAACGTAAAACCACCGGCAGTAACATTTATACAACCGATACCCTGCCTCATTTTGCCAGAAAGGGTTTTGCCGTTAAGCTGGGCGTTGGAAATGAAAAGAACTTCTTTGATTTGATTTTGCTGAGGATCCGTGACGACAGCACTACTTTAGATCAGCCTGACACTTCCACTATTACAACTCCCGAGCAGAATGTCGTGGCCGGCTTTAATGGACATTTTTCGTTCACGGAGAAGTTCACATGGGACCTGGAAGGGGCCCTTAGCCTGTATACGACAAATCTTGGCGCCCAGCAGATCCAGGATATTGCAGAAGATAAGACACTTAATAAGATCAACAAATTCCTTTCGGTTAACTTTTCTTCTGAATATTATTATGCCATCAGGTCTGCCTTGCAATACAAAGAGAAACTCTGGTCTGTTAAACTGGAGTACCGGCGCATTGAACCCAGGTACCGCTCTATGGGGGCTTATTATTTCAATAATGATGTTGAAAATATTACATTCAGTCCCGTATTTGCCCTGTTTAATCGGAAACTGAGCGTTGGCGGTTCGATTGGCTTGCAGCAGGATAACTTGCGCGAAACCAAAAAAGCGACGTCCAGACGAACCATTGGAAATATCTTCCTTTCCTGCAATCCAAACCAGAAATTCGGATTTGCGGCAAGTTACAGCAATTACAGCATAGATCAGAAGGCCGGGCGGATTGCTTTGAACGACACCACGAAAGTCAAACAGGCGACGCATAACTTTTCCCTAACTCCCAGGCTATTTGTAATGAAGGAGGCTAAAACGCACATGGTCATGCTCATGTATAACCTTGCAGCCAACAGGGATAAAAACAACTTCACTTCAGATTTTACCCGGTTTACCAATCACATTCTTCAAGTCAACTATATCATCGGCTTTACGGAAAAGAAATGGTCGGTAAATACAGGGTTAACTTATACATATACGAGTAGTTTTGCTATGGTCATCAAGGGGATTGGAGGAGCAATCGGGGTAACAAAGACCCTGATAAGCGACCGGATGATGTTAAGCTGGAACAATGCCCTGACCCGCACAAATTCAGACCAGAATGACGCTTGGGTTTTCAATATCAGTCTTTCCTCAATCTACCGTGTCGGAAAGCACCACAATTTCAGACTCTATATATATTTCACCGGAAACTACACCGGTCCCGATTCAATCAATCCATCTTTCAACGAATTCAAAGGAGATTTGAGTTATGTGTTCACATTTTAAACCATTATTATTTATGATGATAAGCATGCTTATCACAGTATATTCCTTCGCCCAGTATCAGCCGGTGCAGGTGATGTTTTCAGTAATGCAACCTGTTACACCACAAATCTATAATGATTATGATAAATTATCGGCCACGCTGGTATCCACGGAACCGGTAGAATGCTACCTGACCGCATCACTGGAAGGTGACATGGGGATCATGATCCGGACCGAACCGGGGTATAAGCCTTCTACCCCGTTGGTCCTGATGCCCAATTTGCCGCTTGTGATTAATTCCGGCAACTGGCAGGATGTTTTGAACCTCGATCATCTTCTTATGACAGGCATAACAAAAGAGGAAATCATTGCTCATGGATTGACAGAAGGTCAATACTCAATGTGCGTTATGGCACTTGATTATATGACTGGCCAACCTCTTTCCGGAAATCCTCCCGCTGGCTGCGTAGATTTTATGGTTATTACGTTAACACCCCCGGTTTTCACTCCGATCAGCGAGTTACTGTATTTTCCATCATTTGAATTTGCAAACCTGGTTAGTTGGATTGCAGATCCCTTGACTCCGCCAGGCACACATTATTTACTGGCCGGGAAAAGGGTCCCGACAGGAATGAATGGCTATGAAGCCTGGGAAAATCCATCCATACCGTATACATTTGAGAGAGCTGTAAATTCAACATATTACAACCTGTCCGGGACTGACCTGGGTGATATCACGCCGGATCTGGGATATATCATGGGCATTCAGGCCATTGGTCCAACAGGCATTTCCTGGTTCCAGAATAATGGATGGAGTGAGCCATTTTTATTTTACATTGGAAGGGATATAGTGCTTGCCCATAATGCGGCGGTGTCAAAAGGTGAGCCTGCTCCGCACATCTCAGATAATTCCAGCAATCAGCACGATGCTCCAGTTTCAAAGGAAAAACACAATGTTGATGCCTCAAAAAAATGGCCGCCGGATCATAAATATAAAAAGACAAAAACCTGGGGTGACCAGCATAAGGAAGAAATATCAAAGACCTGGCCATCAAATCATGATGGGGGATACTCAAGGACATGGGGTAAAAATGGCCCGCATTTGGATCAAAAATCAAGTACATGGCCCCCTGACCATACTGAAAAATATTCCAGCCAGTGGCCTGCCGCGCATATGGGTTGGCCTGGAAATCATGATAGTAAGATTTCTGGCGATTGGAGAAAGCATGATCCTAAAGTTTCATTAACATGGCCTCCCAACCATGACCAGTCCAATTCGAATAACTGGAAGCCAAAAAATGAGCATAATGTTGAAAAATCACCGACCTGGCCGCCACGTCATTTGGTCCAAAGTTCCAAGAAATGGCCTGGACGTCATTGTGCCGAGGTGTCCAGAGAATGGCCTGCAAATCATAATTATGACAAATCTAAGGCGGGAAATTTTGAATAATATGAAAAGAATCGTATCAGGACTTCTTACCTTGATCTGTGTCTTTATATTGTGGGCATTATCACCGCGTGAAAATAATGCAGTGTTTTCCGCAAAATTCAATCTCCACCTGAATCAGCAAAAACTGGAAGAACTTGCCTTCACCATGAATATTCAAGATACGGATCAGGTTTTCTTTAACGTTTTTTCTGAATTGGATAAGGTGGTTATGGTCTATCCAACGGAAAATTACTATTACTTCTCTTTTCATGCTAATGGTAAAGAGTTTTGGGGAAATATTAGGCTCGGTCGTGAATTAAGAGACCTGGGCTATGTTGGATTTGCTTACTGGGAATTTGATAATTTTCCGCAAAATCCTGATGATTCTAATTATTATTCCGGAATTAAAAGAATGGGACTGGAGAATGGAGTCGTTGTCCAAAAGATTTCTCCTTTTGAATACCAGGTGGAATATAAAGGAAAGAGCGTTAATTTCTTGCTTAATCAATTGGAACAGGTCATGCCCGACTCTGTCAAACTTCGGAAAGGAGAGAAATTCCTCATGAGAACTTTTGACGAGTCGGGCTTACGGTTCTTCCTGCTGTTTAACAAGCGCAGCGAGGACTTTTTATGGATACTCGATGAAGACAATGTCCTGGAATCTTTCATTGAACTTGAAGGAGGATTTTTGTTCGGTAAACGGACCCAGTTCGTCTTTTTTGACGATACCCTGAATCATAGAAAAATCCTTGTTGGGGTTTATGCTGAAAATATTAAGAGAAACAATTACTATGACGGTCCGTTTGATCAGTTGGCCGACAATTTTATCGATGAAAATACCGGACTCCGGGAAGGGATCAACCGGGCTTATCCTTATGCCAGGGGTCGAACAAATGATTACGGAGAATTTCTGGATTGGAATGGCAATATAACTGACACAAGAATGGCCATTACCCCATATTATAGTTATTATGATATGATGGACTTGATTAATTTTATAGAGTACAGTTTGGAAAATAAGGGAGATAAGTTTTACTCCTACCTGGTATATGATGAAAAGAAAGATGTTCCAAAGTAAAATACCCAACTATGCAGGATTGCCGGGTTTCCGGGCAATCCTGCTTTCAGTGGTCGTTTTTAGGTGTTTGGCAGAAATAAGTGCCCAGCCGTATCCGGTAACTGTTACCGTTGCGGTAACGCCACCGTATTCATCCAAAATCGACACTTACATTTCCCAGCCCGATAAAATTATAGCCATTGTCCTGAACACAGCGCCCGAGGCGGTGCAGGTTTATATTCTCGGTTCCATTCAGAGCGAAGGAGGGATCAATGTATACACAGATCCGGATTACAGGATGGAGTCCCCGTTGCATTTGGTCCCTGGTGTACCTTATACCCTAAACCGGTATAACCTGGAAGAGGTATTTGATGAGAACCACTTGGAATGCCAGGGGATCACCCTAAGAGAGGTGATCTATGGAAATGGCCTGCCTGAAGATGACTATGTGATCTGTCTCCGGGCTTATGATTACTTAACCGGCGCACCAGCTTCCGAAGAATCACCCCTGGGATGCAGCAACAGCTTCCGGGTCCTGGACCTGGAAGTGCCTATTTTGCTAACCCCTGCTAATGGAGCGGAGATCGAGCCGAACACCCCTCAGAATATAATCTTTTCCTGGACACGCCCGCCGGGAGCACCAGCCAATACAATGTTCAACCTCAAACTGATCGAAGTGCTTCCATCCGACCGAAATATCAACGACGCATATAATTCAGCTACGCACCCGGTCTTCTTCGAAACAGACCAGACGGTGACTTCCTATGTTTTCGGTACGGCAGATCCGGTGCTTGTAACCGGAAAAACTTATGCCTGGATGGTAACGGCATACGATCCGTCAGGCCAGGCAGTTTTCAGAAATGAAGGTGAAAGCGAAGTAATGATGTTTATTTATTGTACCGCGTCATCGTCAGCTCAGCCCCCTCCGTGACAAACGACCTGATCATTTCTATAGCATCGCCGATCTTGGGAACAATGAGGTCCTTTTCAGCTGCACTCCATTTGCCCAGGACATATTCAACCTGGTAGCCTTTGGCAAAATCGTTACCGATGCCAAAGCGCAGGCGGGCAAAATCTTCGGTTCCTAAAATTTCTATGATGCTGGAAAGACCGTTGTGCCCACCGTCGCCACCTTTCAGCTTCAGGCGCAATTGACCCGGGGCCAGGGCGATGTCATCCACAATAACCAGCAGGTTTTCCAATGGGATTTTTTCATGATCAAGCCAGTACCTGACGGCTTTCCCGCTGAGGTTCATGTAAGTATTCGGCTTGATGAGAACAAGGGATTTGTTTTTGACCCTCATGCGGGCCACGTCGGCGTAGCGTCCGCTTTGAAAAGAAACACCTGATAACCGGGCCAGGGATTTAGTGACATCGAAGCCGATGTTATGCCTTGTGCCGGCATATTCATCGCCGATGTTGCCCAGTCCTGCTATCAGGTATTTCATGGCTCAGACCTGCAGAAGGGTCTTATTTTGCTGCGGTTTCTGTGCCGGGTTCTGCAGCAGTGGCCCTCGTGGCCCGGATAGCTACGATATAACGATCCTGGTTTTCAATGATCTTAAATTTATCCTGCGGCACTTCTGCAATCGTGATCTTCTGCTCAATATCCAGGTTGCTGATGTCGATAACCACGCTTTCGGGCATGTCGGCCGGCAGCGCACGCACATTCAATTTGCGAAATTTCTTGACCATCTGTCCGCCTTTGATCAAACCGGGTGCATTGCCGATGAATTTAACAGGAACACTCATGGTGAGCGGGTGATTCTTGTCAAATTCAATGAAATCGGCATGAAGAATGGTATCGCTTACCGGATGATACTGAATGTCTTTCAATACGCAGTGGTGAACTTTGCCCTCCAGGGTAAGCTCAATAAAATAAGATTCGGGTGTAAAAAGGATTTGCTGGAATGATTTTTCATCCGCGGTAAACGTGTATTGTTCTTTACCGCCATATAAGACGCATGGGATTTTACCCTCCGAACGCTGGAGCTTCGCATCTTTTTTCCCTACGCTCTCACGGAGAGAGCCGCTCATAGATACTGTTTTCATGAATTAAATTGTTAAATTGTTAAATTGTTAAACTGTTATATTGTTTTACTGCTGACTGCTGACTGCTGACTGCTAACTGCTGACTGCCAACTGCCTACTTCTTATCGCTCTCATCCATAATGAACAGCGAATTGATGGATTCAAAATTTTCGATCCTCCGGATCACTTCGGCGAACAGGTCGGCTGTTGTGAGGACGGTAATCTTGCTGCTTTTTTGTTTCAAAGGGATCGTATCGGTAACCACGACTTCGGTGAACACCGAATTCTCAATCATTTCATAAGCACCGCCTGAAAACACGGCATGTGTACAAAAAGCTCTGACGCTGTTGGCTCCTTTGTCCATCATCAATTTAGCGGCTTTAGTAATGGTTCCGCCGGTATCGATGATGTCGTCGACAAGGATAATGTCTCTTCCTTTCACATCGCCGACGAGGGCCATAGTGGCCACTTCACCGGGTTTTGATCGCTGTTTGTAGCAGATGACAAAATCGGTATGCAGGGCTTTGGCATAGGCGGCTGCCCGGCGTGTTCCGCCGGTATCGGGAGAGGCCATGGTCAGGTTCGGCAGGTTAAGCGTTTCAATGTAATGGCGGAAGATCGAGGAGGCATAGAGATGATCCACCGGCACATCGAAAAATCCCTGGATCTGGTCGGCGTGGAGGTCGAGCGTGACGATACGCTGGACTCCGGCTGCTGTGAGCAGGTTTGCCACCAGCTTGGACGCGATGGAAACCCTTGGGCGGTCTTTACGGTCCTGCCGGGCCAATCCGAAATAGGGGATGATGGCCACAATATTTTTGGCGGATGCGCGGCGTGCGGCATCAACCATCATCATGAGTTCCAGCAGGTTATCGGCAGGAGGGAAGGTTGACTGGACGATAAAGACATGCCGTCCGCGCACATTTTCTTCAAAAGCAGGTTGAAATTCGCCATCATGAAATTCGAAGACCGATGATTTACCGATTTCGCAACCGAAGCTGCCGGCTATCTTTCCGGCCAGTTCAGAGGTAGCTCTGCAGCCGAAGATACTGACAAGATCCTGCTTATTAGCCATATTGAAAACGATTTTTCAGTTTTTGGGGTTGCAAAGGTAACAATATCCGGCAGATTATCAAAATTTCTCTTATCTTTGCGCCCTTCAATGCCCGGGTGGCGGAACAGGTAGACGCGCTGGTCTCAAAAACCCGTGAGCGAAAGCTCGTACCGGTTCGATTCCGGTCCCGGGTACGGATAAAAAACCTTCGCTTGCGAAGGTTTTTTTAGTTTTGAGTTCTGAATGCTGAGTACTGAGTTGGAGTTATTGAGTTTTGGGTTTTGAGTTGATCCTGGATCCTAAATTGTAAACTGTAAATCTAAGATCCCAAGCCCGAAGGGCTTGAACTTGAATAACCCCCGATCGCATCGGGGGAGGATTAACCACAAAGGCGACGAAGGGTTTTCACGAAGGCGCACAAAGGATTGATTTCACGAAGAATTATCCGAATGCTGAATTTATAAAATTAGCAGAAACAATTTTTACAGTTTCCTTGTATATTAATTGTTTATCTTTACTCATCATCAACTAAATCAGCCTGACCTGATTTGATTGTCCTTCCCAAAACCAAACAAAATGAAAGCACTTGCCTTTTGCTTTTTCTCATTGACTTTCCTGCGATTATTCATTGCTAAAGAAATGACTGCCCAGACTTGTGATAATTGGTCTGTGCCGTCTGCTTTTTCCGATTCCGTTACGGATAACCACAACGCATCCCTGGTAAGGATCCCCCAATGGAGTACAAATTATTATGTCTTCTGGGAACGATCGTTTGAGGATTCCTGGTCGGAGATCGTTTATACCGACTATTATGGAATATCCGCTCCCCTGGTCCTGGTCCACGCCAATGGATTTGATTTGAGCAACCCGCAGGTCATCCCGGTATGGGGGACTCCACCTGCCACGGATACGATTGCCTTTGTATTTTATCAATATAATATTGCAGGCAACGTGGATATTTTTTATCGGGTCATGACCGATACCGGCTTCACTGCATCTGAGCGTTTTACGAATACGTCCGTGAATGAATCTCATCTCCGGGTCAGTTCAGGCGGAGGAATGGTATGGCAGGAAGGAGAAATGATCAAATTCTGCCGTCTTTACTATGATAACTCAGGCTATCATTTCGAGCCGGTGACCACCATTGATGAGGGAGATTGCCGGAATCCAAATATTCAGAATACCACCGGCTACTCGCTCGAAGAATACCTGGCCTGGGAAAAGGGAAGCAACGATGAACCTGAGATCTGGTACAGCCAGTGGGGATGGGACAGCGGACAGTGGAGCCTGCCCATGATGCTGTTTGAAGATGGCCATCGGGGAATAAAATTCTCTAAAGGGCTGACGGAATTTTCGACGATGGCCATACTCTTATCGGATAAAAAGGATATCGACGGACAATACCGGATTTCAGCCTATGATTTTTATATCCAGGAAGAATATCTTTCAGCGTTTTCTCAACCGGAATCCTTCCAGCAGGACCTTTTAACTATTGATATTTTAACAGAAACATACTGGGATGCGGGTTATCTCGCTTTTAAACATGTAGAGTGGAGTGGTAATTCGGATATTTTTTCCAGTGATAATGGATATCTATTACCGGAATTGAGCGAATATTGCCGGATCGACAGTACTGCCCAGGCAGATGTGAATCCCCAGCTGTTCGAAGCGGCATGGCATTTCAGCTATTTCGATCTGGTCTGCATCTGGGAATCGTGGCGCAACGGTCACTGGCAGCTTTTCAGCTGCATGACGCCCGTGGTGATCGGGGATGTCCATGAATCTCTGATGAATGAGGAATTATCGATCTCAGTATTTCCCAACCCGTTTACGGAAAATTTGCAGATAGAAAGCCATATAATAAAGGATCTACCCGTCACATTAACTATTTTCAATGCCCTCGGGCAATGTGTTTTTTCTTATGAAACGATTCATTTAGGGGGGGACGATTATCATCATAACATCAAGACGGCCGATTACCTGCCAGGTATTTATTTTCTAAGGGTGGAGGCAGGAAACAATGCGACAACACAACGCCTTATCAAATTCTGAAAAGAAAAGGGAGACTATTCAATGAAAAAGACAGCGATATTATTGATGTTTTCAGGATTATTCCAGTTGCATCTTCTGTCTCAGTCTTGCTTACCTGAAGGTATCACATTTATAACGCAGGCACAGATCGACAGTTTCCAGGTCAATTATCCCGGGTGCAAAACGATACAAGGATTTGTATGGATTCGCGGTGCTGATATTTCAAATCTTGAAGGACTTAGTGAGCTTGATTCCATCTATGGTGACCTTATTATTGGCGATTACTGGAAAAGGTCAAATCCAAATTTAATTACCCTGGAAGGGCTTGAAAACTTGAACTATATCGGTGAAGATTTAGTCTTGCATAATAATCTAAACCTTGGAAGTATTGAGGCTTTGTCTGGTTTGGAAAAAATTGGAAAAAGCCTCAAAATTTTGGGTAATAGTCATCTGGTAAGCCTGACGGGGCTTGAAGGTATCGATTCTTTATCTGGTGTCATTGATTTCCAGAATAACTCTGAGTTGATAAATTTCACCGGTCTTAACAACCTGAAATATATTAAAGGAGGCCTTTACCTTTTTACCAATAGTGGACTTATAAATCTGGAAGGATTAGACAGTTTGACTGTTGTGGATGGGACGGTGGATATTACAAACCACTCATCTTTAAATTCACTGGCTGGAATCGGGAATTTATCTGTTGTCAATAATCTTTATATTTCGTCGAATGATGGATTGACATCCCTTTTGGGGCTGGAAAGCCTGGATTCGATTAAATACGGACTTGTTATTAATAACAATGCAATGCTTACCAGTCTGGCAGGCCTTACAAATCTGGAGAGCCTAATGGGAGGACTGGGTATCAGTTATAATGAGTCACTTGTTAATCTGTCAGGTCTGGAAGGAATTACTTCAATTGGCGGAGCGTTGAATTTAGAATGGAATTATTCACTTTCCAACCTTGAAGGTCTTCAAAATATTATTCCAGGCTCTATTGAGGAACTTTGGATTACAAATAATCAAAATCTTTCTGATTGTGCGATTCAGAACATTTGTCAATTCATAGCTGGCCCCGAGGGGAGCATTAATATTTTCAATAATGCAACAGGATGTAATAATCCTCATGAAATTGCTGAAGCATGCGAAATTACGCTCTCCTGTCTGCCTTATGGGAATTATTATTTCTTAACTCAGGCTGATATTGACAATTATCCTTCGGATTATTCAAACTGTAATAAACCTGCAGGATTCTTTCATATTGCTGGTGATGATATCGAAAACCTGGACAGCTTATCGGTGATTGATACAATCAATGGTACTTTATTTATCTGCGGAAATTATTATTTAAATAGTCTGAACGGTTTGAATAACGTCAGGACAATCAGGGACGAATTAATTATCGGATATTGGGAATATGGTGGAAATCCCGGCTTATCAAACTTAATGGGATTGAATAGCCTGGTTTCGGTAGGTGATGGAGTTCTTATTTTGGGAAATGATGGGTTAGTTAATTTATCAGGTTTTAATGCATTGACAACTATAGGTGAAGGTTTCAAGATTTCAGATAATGAAGGTCTTAATAACTTTATGGGACTTGAAAACCTGAATTCTGCTGGTTTTCTCGAGGTATCTGGCAATGATTCATTGGTCTCATTGGACGGTCTTCAGAGCTTAATCAATATAAACGATGATATTTCAATAAGTTATAATCCGTTGCTGACTTCAATTTCAGGCATCGAAAATATCAATGCCGACAGCATGTTGTTTCTCCGAATCCGGCATAACGAATCACTCAGTGAATGCAGTATAAAAAGTGTTTGCGATTTCCTGGTTATTCCTGAATCGAATGTAATAATAGAAGATAATGCTTCCGGCTGCAACAGCCCGGAGGAAGTGGAGGAGGCGTGTGAGGTGGGAGTTGAGGAGTCAGTGGTCGGCGGTCGGCAATCGGCGGTTGTCTGTTATCCGAATCCTGTCCATGATGTTGTTTTCTTCGATATTGATCTGCCAGCACCTTCAGAAATCAACCTGTCTGTTTTCAACAGCACAGGCCAGTTCGTGGCAAACATCTTTAACGGATTCCCGGAAAAAGGCGAACATCAGCTCTTGTGGAATGCAGAAGGATTTCCGCCTGGCATTTACTTTTATCTGCTTACTACCGGCAATCAAAGATCTGGCGGGAAATTGGTGAAGTTGAGATAGTCTTTAGTCTTAAGTCCCACTTCAAATTACAAGTTTTCAGCATCGAGTATACTGCCTCCAGATATTAGAACTTAAAATGTAAACAGAAATACTTAAACCTTCTCCAACTCCTCCAGCAGCGCTCTTCGCTGGGGATATTTTTGCTGCAGATGCCTGATCAGTTCTTCTGCTTGTGCGGAAGCGCCGATCTTTTTTATCCGCCTGATGTATCGGGCAGCTTCCTGGTAATGATTCCTCCCGGTGCTGCGTTCCAGGTACTCCAATATCATACGCCTGTAAATAGCGGCAAGCTCATCAGGGTATTGTTTTGCAAGATGTTTCTCATACTCCTGGACCCCGCCGAGCGTGAAACTGCTGTTACAGACTTTTAATAAAGTTTCCCACTTGCTTTCTTCCACACATATCCAGGCCACTAAATGGGGATCGCCCCATCTTTTGTGGTCGGAAAGCTGATGGATCAGTTCATCTACAAATGAGGCCCACTCAGTCGGATCTACATTATCTTTTAAAATTCTGTAATAATGTTTGTGATCCCGGTTGGCCTGATTTAACAGATACCTTGCATGAGTTTTAATAGCGCTCTTGTCATTCTTTTGTACTGCAATCTTTAATAGCCAGTCCACCCAGTCATCGGCCAGTCCGGGCTTATTTTTCTGATCGTGTTTAATGCCATCATGAGCAATTTGTTCGGCCCTGTCCAGGTCTTTATCAGCAATTGCTTTTTTAATGGCCTGTTCCCTGAATATCGGATTATTTAAATGCTGCTTTTCAAATGCATCTGCTTCTGCCTTGCGACCGCTTTTCCTGAGCACTTTCACCCTGATCTCCTGTATATTCTCTTCCATGTATTCGGTGAAAGCCATTGATTCGATCAATTCCATCAAAACAGAAGCTTCTTTTTCTCCTTTCACTAAATTGGCGGCAAGTGTAAATATGTCAAGATCCCAGTCCCATCCATCGTATTGTCTTTTTTTAATGGCAGACAGGGCATAATCGAACAGCATTTTCCGGTTTTCTTCAGGCAAATCCTCCTCTGAAGCAAGAAACAGGATATCCATAGCCTCGCTGACACCTCCTCCGATATCACCGTCACTGTCATCCGCAAATTGGAGTGCCTTGAACATTTCCTCCAGAACAGCACAAGAAATCATGATAGCCGTCTGATAGTTTTTCACTTCCATTTGTTTTCGTGCATTGACAAGCATCTCATAGACGGCTTTACCGACGTATCCGGACCGGTTCCATTCAATGAATCCATGCCGCCCTTTGGCCGAATTCAGGATCGCTTTAACCTGTTGTGCATAAACAGCTTTCGATTCACCCTTAAACAGATGAGTGAACTGGGCAAGAAAAAGCCTTCGGAATGCAGGATCCCGTATAGCTTGCTCACGAATGAAATTGGCCAGGTGCTCAACCGGTAATTTGGTAAGTATCTCATCGATTTGCTCCGTAACCGTTTTCTTACCGGTTTTATTCTTCTCATCAGAAAGGGCTGCTTTTCTTTCTTTTCTTTGAAGGCCTAACGTGTCTGCCTGCAAAAAGAATAACAGGGCAGTGACATGCTTGCAGACAGGACCCAGATCGTAAGGACAGGTACAAGAATAGTCTATAATTGTTTCGTTTTTAATAGCAACAGTTACCCTGTAAGATTCAGATCCTTCAACAATAGCTTCGAAAAGTCCTGGCGATAATTCCTCGGGTTCCTCCACAAGGCCTTTTTTATAATAGCTTAAGCCTCTTTTCAGAATGGTTTCATCTATAAATTGCTCGAACTGGTTTAAAGGGATTTTCATATATCCTGTTTTTAATCAAAATTAATGATTCGCTTTTAATTGTGAGGATAATGATAAGATATCCAGATAGGTTGAGAAAAGTTTTGAGTCCTGAGTTAGATTTATTGAGTTATTAGTTAAGAGTTTAAGATCCTAGATCCAAGATCCTCAATCCTCGATCTCTCAGAATGTCACCACCTTATCGCTCACCAGCGTAAGCTCAGCCAGTGCCTTCATCGTGCTTAACTCAATTTGACTTGCTACCCTTATAATAAATCACTCTGATCTTTTCAAGCGTCACCAACCCGCCATATTTTGATCTTTCGAAATATGGCTGAAGTTTATCGACAAAATCCTGGATCTTTTCTTCCTGATCCACAATCTCAATGATAATGGGAAGATCTTCCGACAAAGAGTAAAATTTGGCGGTATGGATCATACTATTGGCTCCGTACGACATAATTCCCCGTATGACTGTGGCCCCGGCCATTCCGTTCTTTTTGGCAAACAATACGATGGCCTCGTACAACGGCTGGTGGTGAAACTTATCCAGCTCACCGACAAAGATTCTCAATAACGTGGTGTTTCCTGTTAAAATGTTCATCGTCAAAGAGATTTAATAATCCATATTCCTGAAAGTGCTCCAAATATGCTGAGGAGCACACTGGCAAGGATATATATCGTAAGGTAAAGGTATTCACTGTCCCTCATCAAGTTGACTGAATCAAGAGAGAATGTCGAGAAGGTGGTAAAGCCTCCGCAGACACCTATGGCCAGAAACATTCGAACTTCAGGGGAGAGAATGCTGGACTTTTCTCCGAAAGCGTATATTATTCCCAGTAGTAAAGATCCCATGACATTGATGGAAAGCGTAGCGAAAGGGAATGAAACAGGGAGCAAAACGGCAAATAATCGTTGAACAAGGTACCGGAGCCCGCTCCCGAAGAATCCGCCAGCACCCGTAATTAGAAACATTTTCAGCATAAAAGTCGTGTTGAATGTCAATAAAAACAGGAGTCATCAGCACGAGGCGGTTAACGGCGAACTCCATCACCGGGATGCAAAAGTAAGTGTTTTTATTCAAACTCAACCCGATCGATTTCCTTCATGATCCTGCCCGTTTCCGTCAAAGCCACTTTGAGTTAAGTTTCAGGTTATTCACTAATAAGCCTGAACAGCTTTAATTTGAACAACCTTCAAAGATGAATCACCAAAATCTTTCAATTTTGCATTTTTTTTTGTACCTTTCCATGGTTAAGTCCAACCAATTTACCAGAACCATGAAAACACCATCCATTTACACAATTCTCTGTGCGATTTCATTTTTTATTTTCACTGAAACCCAGGGGCAAAAAGAAGAAGAGTCACGCCATACAACACATACAAATCAGTCCGTCGTGTCTACCCGTGATATTGGAAATATAGGGATTGGGCTTTCCTCACCTCCAGCTAAACTATCGATAGCCGGGACTATAGGTAATCCGACTATTCCTGGTATTTCCTCCACTGGGGTACTTCGGATTGGAGTCTCTACAATGGAAGCGATTGATGTTGGCAAAATGGAAGGGAGTCCGTATACCGGCTGGATACAGGCAGGGTTCAATAGCGTTGTTAAAGATCCATTGTCTATTCAGCCTCTCGGAGGCGGCCTGGGCATTGGCACAACGAACCCCGACACGTCATCAGTGCTTGATGTTTCAAGCTCGACAAAAGGCATGCTTGTCCCGAGGATGACTTTAACGCAGCGACAAGCCCTCTCCATGCCGGCTAACGGGCTGATCGTCTATCAAACCGATGGCGCAGCCGGACTTTACTATAATTCCGGCACTCCTGCATCACCTGATTGGAAAATGGTGGGTCACAATGCCGGACAATGGATAACCAGCGGATCCAATATTTATTATTCACAGGGAAATGTTGGTATTGGAACTACGAATCCTGCATACAAGCTTCAAGTTGTTGGTGGAGATGCCAGTATTTATGGGCTAAGGGTCGGGCAAGGCACAGGATCTTCTTCTTACAGCACTGTGCTGGGCTACCAAGCACTCAGCAACAATATTTCAGGATCCTATAACCTGGCTATAGGTTATCAGGCTCTTTTTTCAAATTCAAAAGCCAATAGAAACATTGCCGTTGGATACAGGTCACTCTATTATGATACGACCGGTTCATATAACACGGCCATCGGACATCAGGCAATCTATTTAGACAGATCGGGTGCCAGCAACACGGGTATAGGTTACCAGGCATGCTACAGTAATTCCACCGGCCATTCAAATGTGGCCGTTGGAACTAAGGCATTATACAGTAATAGTAATGGATCCAACTTTGTGGCTGTTGGCGATAGCGCTTTATATAATGCTTATGGCGTTCCGGGAAGTTATGGTAATGGAAACACGGCTGTCGGTTCGAAAGCGCTATTTGGGAACGATTCAGGCGGCAGCAATACAGGCATCGGATTTGAAGTACTTTATGCAAATGAATCAGGCGAGAATAATACAGGTTGCGGACATAATGCTTTACATGTAACTAACGGAGGAGATGGGAATACAGGCATTGGTTCCCAATCACTTTACTCAAATACTATCGGGGATCAAAATACAGCCGCCGGGGCATGGGCGCTTGTTTTCAACGTTTCGGGAAGTCGTAACGTGGCTGCAGGCGATTATGCTTTACATTACAATGAAGGTGGAAATGATAATATAGGTGTTGGTGTAAGCACATTAAAAGCCAATATCAATGGTGCGCGAAATACTGCCGTCGGGAAGGATGCCGGAAATTATAGCGACTATAACTATGCCTGCACTTATATTGGATACAATGCCCATCCAGTAAATGACAGCCTGGAAAATGCGAGCGCACTCGGCTATAATGCTACATGCAACAATGACAACCAGATCAGAATTGGAAATAGTTCGGTGTCCAGCATCGGCGGTTATGCTAACTGGAGCAATATTAGCGATGGGAGATATAAGACGGATATCCAGGAAAATGTGGCCGGCTTGGATTTTATCATGAAGCTTCGACCTGTCACCTACATCCTGGATATACGCAAGCTGGCTGCAGAACTGGGAGGGGACAGGGCACCTGAAGCTTTAGATGAAGTTTCTGCCCGGATATCATCTGAAGCAGATATGAAGAACTGTGATGAAACAACAGCCATCACCTACACCGGGTTTATTGCACAGGAGGTGGAAGAAGCCGCCGGTTCTGTTGGTTACGATTTTAGTGGGGTGGATCGGAGCGGCGTTGAACATGGTGGTCCCTATGGCCTGCGTTATGCTGAATTCGTGGTACCGCTGGTGAAAGCCATGCAGGAACAGCAGAAGATTATCCAGGATCAGCAAAGGCAGATTGATGAATTAGTTGGCAGGGTGGAAGAGCTGGAAGGGAAATAGCATCGAATGACAATATTTCCAGTTTGATTTTTTGTCCAATTTAATGATCCAGCCCACCGTATTTCAACCTTTCAAAATAAGGATGCAGCGTTCACCCCCAGTGCCACGATAATTATCTCCAAATATCCACGGATCTTTAAAAAATCAGGATTTGGCTTTAAAACACGTATTAATATCATTTTTTGATCAATTCTTTAACTTTGCGCCATGAAAAAGCCGGCGCTGTGGAACCGAAACTTTACCTTGCTGACCATCTCTAACTTCCTGATGTGCAGCGCTTATTATTCGCTGATTTCAACCTTACCGGTCTTTATTTCGACCACGCTGCAGTCTACACATGGCACTGTCGGCCTTGTTATGGCGAGCTATGCCATCGCGGCCATCCTGATCAGGCCTTTTGGTGGTTTCGGACTGGATTATTTCGGGCGAAAAACAATCTTTCTTGCATCACTGCTGATTTATGGCCTGATATTCAACGCCTATATTTTCGCCGTCACAGTCTGGCTTTTGATCCTGGTGCGCATTGCCCACGGACTTACCTGGGGCCTTACCACTACGGCTAACTCCACGCTGGCTGGCGATATCATTCCAGCCGAAAAGAGAGGAGAAGGTTTCGGTTACTTTGGTGTAATGACTACCGCCGGAATGGCCCTCGGACCGCTGATAGGTTCATTTATCCTGGACCATGCCGGCTATAGGGCTATGTTCATTGCCGGCTTTGGATTAAGCATGATCAGCATGATCATGGCGGCATTCATCCGGTATCCGGAATATAAACGGCCTGAAAACCTGGAATTTCACTGGCGTAACCTGTTCGAGAAAAAAACCCTGACGCCGGCCATGAATCTGCTGTTGACCTCGCTTTCCTACGGAGGCCTCCTGTCGTTCATTGCTCTTTACGGCAAAGAGATCGGTATTGAAAATCCGTCGGGATTCTTCCTGATTTATGCCCTGGGTATCATTACCGCAAGGTTTTCCGCCGGAAAGGCCGTTGACCGGAACGGACCGCGAAGGATAATCATTATCTGTCTTTCATTGCTGGTCGTCGGGTTTCCGTTGCTGGCCCTGGTCAAAAATCCTTATGGTTTTTATTGTTCAGCCGTGATCCTTGGATTCGGGCATGGAGTGGTCTGGCCCGTTTTCCAGGCTATGATCAACAACATTGTGGCGCCACACCGCCGCGGCGCTGCCAACTCAACGGCATTTATTGCCATGGACCTTGGCATGGGGCTGGGGATGATCATTGCAGGCGCCATCTCCCAGTATTCATCCATCTCCGTTGCATTTTTGTTCTGTTCAGTGTTCTGTGGTGCCGGCCTGGCGATATTTCTCAAAAAAACGCTTCCTCATTATCTGCATTTTCGTACCTCGACATAATTTCTGGAGGCATTTTTGTGCGTAATTTTATAGAAAGAATGACTCAACTTTTAACTAACTGCTATGAAACCAGCATTTCTCATCATCGCGGCTGCATTGATGATCTGGTCCTGTTCATCAAATAAAAATACAACCAAAACTTCAGCCGTTTTAACCCAAATTGAACAAGACAGTACGGTATATGAACTGATTGTCATCGATAACCATTTTGATCAATGGTACCAGCTCAATTATTCAGAAGCAAAAGACCGTTCTGAAGATTATTACCGCAGTAAAAACCTCTTTGCGGTTCAAACATGGAACGAATTCTACCGGCTTGGTAAATATCCCGATGTAATCGATTCATACATCAACTATCAACCCCAACTGGATTATGGAATAGAACTCAACCGGAAATTGTTCTGGTATTTTAAATACGTGGAAGATTACTACAAGGTTAATCTTAATTTCTAGACCTATTTTGGTGGAATTGCTGGACTGTTAAACTGTTACATTGTTACATTGTTAAACTGTTCAATTGTTAATATTGCTTCCCAACTGCTGACTGCTGACTGCTGACTGCTGA
>AMWB02162570.1_pt1 | contig 20137 bp, 33 predicted proteins | sample 200311 | NCBI WGS metagenome assembly AMWB02 (sample SAMN02737377, study PRJNA173069) | bioreactor metagenome | biome: anode biofilm in microbial fuel cells | place: USA: California | collected 2010-12-16 | reverse complement strand
TATCAGGTCATTTCCTGCAAGAACATCATTCTTAAAGGAGAAATCCTGACCACAGAAGATTTGAACAAATACATTGCGAATCCCAATGTCTCAGTTACAATCAAATACTGAGGAATTATTTCTGGTAATTAATGGGCCAGACGAGGGAAAGGTCGGAAAATTAATCGACCAGTCTCATCGTTGTGGCCTTTTAGAGTTGGCAGACGGCAGACAAACATGGTTCCGTTGGAGAGAAATCATGTTGAAGCCAGTAGATACTTTTAGGATGATGATTTGGAAAGCTATTCAGGCGCAAAGAGAGAGCAATCATGCAGATTTGCAAGAGAGCCATTGAGTTAAAAATTGACCAGCTTTATCTTCAGCTTTGGAAGACAAGTCCTGCGGATACAGACAGGTCTTCCTTTCTATATGGGGAGATTGCTGGTTTACAATCGTTAATTGAGGAGCGATAATGCTTAAATGTGAACAGTGTCCTTATCATAAGCAATCTCGAAGTGGTTTTCTTGTCACCAACTTTACAGAAGGAGTTGGGAATAAGAATGCCAAAGTCATGTTGATTTATGATTCGCTTTTTTCGGCTGACGTAATGTCTAATCGAATGGCGTCAGATGACCAATACAATACTCAAATGTCTTTGTATTTGGGCCGTCTTGGGCTCAAACTGGAAGATATTTATACGACCACTTTTGTCAAATGTTTTGTGTCTGATAAGAAAAAGAAACCGACCAAGGGCATTAAACAGAAGTGTTCCGACCTTTATTTGGCTGAAGAAATTAAAAAAATCCAGCCGAAGGTTGTTATTCTTTGTGGGTCAATGGCCACCAAATGGTTCATCCCGGATTCCAAGACAGTTTCACAGACAGTCGGACAGGCCTTCTATTCCCAAGAATTCAAGACCTATTTTGTTCCGATATTCGATTTGTTTTATTTGGCCAATTTTCACAAGCAATCTATTCAGGCCCGTAAGATGGACAAGGCTTTTGCACGTATTCATGTGTTGCTTCAAGGCGGGCAGCAGGAGAATCCACATAAGCCCCAACAGATTACGTATTTTTCCGATTGGAACAAGCTCAAAGAGTTAAAGCCGATTGTTTGCTGTGACGTGGAAACAACTGGTTTAGATGAATTTGAAGACCGCATTGTTACCGTAGGCGTGGGTGATAATGAAAGCCGAGTTGTCTTCGATGTTTCTGACTGCGCCGGGTATCCACAAATTGAAGCTCTGACCAAAGAGATTCAGGATGCCAGAAAAGCAAACGAAGATATTGAGAATGAGAATAAACAGATTCAGGTTGACAATAAAAAGCTCAAGCCCAAAGAGAGACTTCCTTTAAAGGACAAAGCCTACACGGATGATTATCTTGAGCAGCGCAGACAAAAAATCATCACCTTAATTGGGAAAACCTTTATCCCGCAGGTTGTTGCTAAGATGGTTCCCGAACTGAAGAAACGAAAAGTTATTTTTCAGAACGGAATTTTTGACTTGAAGATGTTTTTACGTGATGGATTTGATTTGACCGAGAGCTATGCCGGGGATACCCGACTTCTCCAATATCTAATTGACCCGATGGGTGCAACAGGGCTTGGCTTCATGGTTCAACTTTATTATGGAATCAATTATAAAGAGGCCATTGACCGTGGTTGTATTTTGGAGATGCCACCGGATGAGCGTAAGTATTATTGTAATGAAGACGTGTTTTATACTTACAAGCTCTTTCTGGATTTGTTTGCCAAGGTTAAGAAAATGGGCAGTGAATTAGCACACGCTGTCAAAATTAATTTGGCAAAAATGCTCTGTCACATGGAGTGCAAAGGTATCAAGATTGATTTGGTCAAGGCTGACCAGTTGATTGAATTTTATACCGAGCAAAAAGTCAAGGCAGAGAAAAAATTCAAAGAGAAATTCAGCTTGCCAGATGAGTTTAATTTGAACTCACCTAAGCAGCTTGGAAAACTTCTCTACCAAGATTTGCAGCTTCCGGTTCTTCGTAAAACGAAAGAAGGCAATCCGTCTACGGATGAGTACGCAATCAACATGTTGGCCAGTCGCAGGCCCAGCCTTTCTGTGCTGGTTGATTATCGTACCTTTAAAGGACATATTGAGAAGCTGGAACTTTACAAACGCAATACCCGCAAGGATGGTCGCCTTCGCTCTGAATTCGACATGTATGCGCAAGATTCTGCACGTCTCATGTCAAAGAAGCCGAACATTCAAAATGTTCCAAGAGATAGTCTCTATGCAATCTCGCAAAAAGATATTCAGGCTTTCATTGACAAGTACAACTGGAAGCCCGATTTGAAAGGAATTTTCGTCCCGGAAGACGGATACAGCTTTGTAAAATATGACTACAAGGCTATCGAATTCCGTGTTTGGATTGAATTGGCCAAAGACCCGGAAGGCACCAAGTTTATTATGAGTGGCCGGGACATTCACGCTTACATTGCCAGCCAATATTACCGGGAGCCCGAAGAACTTTTCTTGGATAAGAAGAATGAGGTTTATCAAGAAAAAAGAAACCGGGTTAAGGCCATCGTTTATGGTTCCATGTATGGACGCACGCCCGAGGGTATCGTTAAAGAGCATGGCGGAACGGTCGAAGATGCCGAACAGATTCAACGAATATTCTTCCGCATTTGTCGTGTTGGCTATTTATGGATGAAGCAGGTTGAGCAACAGGTTCTTGCTGAACATCACCTGAGAACGCCTTTTGGTGCTCACCGAGTTTTCCCGGATGTGGAATTGGCAGTCGGCAATAAGAAAGAAGAATTACTCCGGGAAGCGAAATCTTTCATCGTTCAATCGTGGGCAGCCGAGCTTGGCTTTATTGGAATGTCCAAGATTTGGAGAAAGATTCAAGAACTTGGATTGGATGCTTTCTATGTCCACCAGATTCACGATGCCGGAATTATTGAAGTCAAGAATGACCAGTTGGAGAAGATGCAAGAAGTGGTGAAAACATGCGCCACGAATCCTTACGGCAAGATGGCAATCCCGCTTGATGTTGATATGAAGGTGGGAAAATCATGGGCCGAGGTGGGTTAATATGAGAAAACATTATTGGAGAATTGGTGTATCTTTTTTGGATAAGGTCGCATGTGTCTTTGGTTGGCATATTGCAGACCGGAGTGAAGCCAATGCTTACCCGGATGGTTGCGGAAGACTTCATGCGTGGTGTAAAATCTGTGGTCAGCATATGCCTCTTTTTGGTGACCGGGAAAAGAAGATATTATTTGGAAAGGAGAGACAGGCCAACTTTATTACAGTCCTAAACAATCGAATTCGTCTTGATTCGTAAAAATAAACTTGACAAAGCATGATTTGTGTGGTATACTTGAAGTACAAAGGTTTAATCCTAAAAGGAGGATGAACGATGCAATTCCAATTGAAGAACGGTCAGATGTTCGACACAGATTATCCGGCTTGCCCCACTTGTGGTGGTGAGATGTGGGATAATCGCAACAACAAGAAGAATCCGAAGCAGCCTGATTTTCGTTGCAAGAATCAGGACTGTAAGGATGAGAAGGGTTTTCAGACAGGTGTTTACCTGCCCAAGCCCAAGGGTCAGGCCCCTGCTGCCAGACCTGCTCCGGCCCGCCCGGCTCCGGCTGCTGCAAAGCCCGCTGCCCCGGCTGCGACCGCTGCTCCCCGGCCCGCTCCTGTTGCTCCTGTGGCTCCTAAGCCTGCTGGTGGTAGAGGCGATTATGGCAATTCTGTTCCCCTGTCAATGTTTGGCGCATGGGCAATGAATCTCGTTGTTGCTCTTGTTGGCCAAGGCAAAGTATCGACCGTGGCGGAAGGCGTTGCTGCCTATAAAGAGGCCCTTAAGGGCGTCGGTGATGCCATGGAAGGCGAAAAGGCCATTCTGGACGCCAAATTACCCTCGAATGAGCGTCAGGTGCCCGTTGCCCCGGCGAAGCCCGCTGCTGCTCCTTCTAAGCCTGCTCAGGCTGCTCCCGCTCCTGTTGCCCCGGCTGTTGAAGAACAACCCACGTCACCCGAGGACATCCAGTTTGACCCGGCTGCCGAAACTCCGGTTGCTGACCCGCTGGATGCGGTTGCTGGTGGTGTCGAGGAAATCTCGATGGAAGACCTGAGTAATGTAGATATTTAAGGAGAAACACGATGCCACGAAAGAAAGTTAAGCCCCCAGTTGAAACCCCGGAAGTTCCCGGCATGACTGCTGAAGAAGTACAGGCAGTTGAGACAACCAAGGCCGAACGGCCCGCAAAGCCCGAGACTTCAAAATCTGAATTGAAGACCCTCCTCAATCAGATGGAGAAAGAATTTGGCGAAGGCTGTATTGTTACGGCGGAAGAATTTACCGAGGTCAAGAAAAATCCTACGGGCATTCTTCTTATTGACATCCTCACTCGTGGTGGTCACCCAGAAGGGTCAATCATCTTGAAGTGCGGAAAAGAAAGTTCCGGGAAAACTTTGTCTTCTCTTTATGAGGCAGCGGAGTTTACCAAGAAGGGCATTCCAGTTCTTTATGTGGATGCCGAGCACTCTTTCAGTAAAGAGTGGGCGATAAAACTCGGAAATGACCCGAAGTATTTATTCGTGGCCCAGCCCCAAGAGTTGGAGAAATGCGTTGACATTACCGATATTGCAGTGCGCAGTAAGAAATTCGGTATGGTCATTTTTGATTCTCTGACCGCAGCAATTCCAAAAGAGGCCGTAGAAAAGTCTGCCTATGATGTTCAGGTTGCTTTACAGGCTCGTATCAACTCCAAGCTGTGTCAGAAGATTACTTCTGCTTTGCAGCCGGAGAGTTTAGCCGACCCGACAACTCACAATAAAACGATTGTGATTTGGATTGCACACCTGAAAACAAAGGTAGGTGTAGTTTACGGTGACCCTGAAACTATTCCCGGTGGTAGTGCAATTTTGTTCCATGCACATTACATTGAGAAATATGCCAAGGGTCAAGTTCTGAAAAATGGAACCGACATCATTGGCCAAGAGATGCGGGTGAAAATTACCAAAGCGAAATATTCTCGTCCGCTCGTTTCCGGTGTTGCGGAATTCTTTTTTGACCCGCCTCGAATCAACAATGCCAAGACTCTGATTGTTTATGCAATGAATCTTGGCTTTATCCATCGTGTCAACAAAGATGGAGAAGAAAAAGAGAATGGTTTGTTTTATACGTATGAGGATTTAACAGCTAAAGGTCAGGGCGAAATGATTAAGCAACTAAAAGACCGCCCGGATTTATTGACCAAGCTGAAGCAATCCTTGATTATCGGGGCTCAAAATGCTGAGATTAAAACTGAGGCCGATAAAGAAAGCGATGACCTTCCCGTTGAGGCCGACGAAAAAGCCCCGGACGGTACCAATAAATCTGAGGAGTAATTCTCAGACTTCACTAATATAGTCCTGCTTAAGGAGTTACCAATGAGAAATCTTGTGTTGATGCTGGCTCTCACGCTATTACCGATGTCGGTAGTGATGGCACAGGAAGCTACTCCGGCCCCTGTCCAGACAACGGAACAAAAAGAAGGACAGAGATGGATGGAAATCATTACAGCAAACGAAATTCATGCTGTAAGTATTTTCTCTCTCGGAGATGGTTTGAGTTTTTGTTCTGGTGCGGTTATCGAAACGAATGATAAGTATAGCAAAGTTTTAACCGCAAAGCATTGCATTAACGTCACAGAAGAAATGTATGTGGAACAGGTTTTGGTGAAAAAAGTTGAAACCTCCACAGAAGATGACCTTGCACTTTTGACTACGGCTCCAATTCCTAATAAGACTGCGGTTGCTCTGGCCACTGACAATGAGCCTCTTTACAAGATGGTCTTTACTCTTGGGTATCCTGACGGCGAGAATCTTTATATCGGTTTTGGCTATACGCTGCGCAACACAAAAGACTGGCAGTGGGCCCGGATGAAAGTGAAACACGGCTGCTCTGGTGGTGGTGTTTACAATGAACAAGGTCTGCTTGTTGGAATCCTTTGGGGCGGATTGAATATGGAAGAAACAGATGGTAAAAAAGGTATGGCCATTCTGGAACCCATTAAAGATGTCCGCAAATTTCTCAATCAAATTGATTACAAGGTGGCGGAATGACAGCCAAGCAGATTCAAGATAAAGCGATTATTGTTATCGAGGCCCTGACCCTTATGTGGGAAAATGGGCCTCAAACGAAAGACAGAGCAGAGGCGTTTATATCTGGGATTTATCGGTATGCGCACCTTGCTCGTGGGGGCTGCAAAAATCCCCATGCGGATTGGCTGGTCGAATTAAACCAGACGTATGAATCATTTATTAAATTGGGCGTGATTGCCCGGCTCGATGAGGTGGAAGAATGAAGGTACTTTGGTTCGATACAGAGACAGGCGGTTTGAAATATGGCAAGAATCCTATCTTGACATTGGCTGGCATTGTCGAGATTAATGGGGTTATCAAAGAAGAATTTTACTTCAAGATTAAACCCATTGGTGGACAGATTATCGAGGATTCTGCTTTGGCCGTCAACGGAATTAAGCGTGAAGAAATCGCCACCTTTGAAGAACCACATCTCGTTCATCAAAAGTTGAATGCAATCTTGGCGAAATACTGCATGTCAAGCTGGAAACTATGTGCCAGTTTTACAATATTCCAATCAAGGCCCACAACGCCCAAGAAGATATTCGAGCAACCAGACAGTTGTGGAATACGATTGTTGGCCATTTAACATATACCCCTTGACAGCGCAAGGATTCTATGCTATACTTATTATAGAGGATAAGACATGTTCAACAAGACCACACCGGGATACGAATTGCTTCAGCGAGAACTTGACGATTTAGAACGTCTCGGTGTAAGGTCTTTGCCCAGTTTGAATGCGTTTTTAGAGAAGCACAACCTCTTTGTCACGCAGAGCGATTTAAAAGAACTGAAGAAAATATTAACACAGAACAAGAAGTGGAAAATGGTCTGTGTTTACGATAGACAAATCGTTCGGAGAGGAAAGAAAAAATGATTATCTGCGCACTCCTTTTCATCATCGGCTTTATCGAAGAATTCATTGCCATTCTCTATTATGGCTTTGTTCGTAAAGGATGGAAAGCTCCGTGCGCTTTTATGTCAATGCTCAGAAACGTGGTGTGGATTGGTGTCACTGCCGGGATGGCCACGAGTTTCTTGGAGCCCACGACATTAACAGAACAAATTTATATTTTCTTGTTTCGTGCAGCCAGCCATACGGTTGGTGTAGGGGTAGGAGATTATTGCAGTCTTGTTGTTGAACCATATTTGGATAAGGTTATTTTAAAATTGTCCCGCAAAGGAAAGCGGAGAGTAAGATTTTATATCAAAGGCTCCAACAAAACAGAATTGTGAGCCAAAGGAGAAGACAAAATGAAACGTGTATTGATGCTTGCCGTATTATGTTTTGCTTTGACGGGATGCTCGCTTTTGCCGAGAATCACGTTTGATAAAGCAGGCGTGACACCTACCAGCACTACGAAATCAAGCAATGTGACCAAGTGTGCCGGAGAGGTAAAGTACGATGCCGAGGGCAATGTTGTATCCTGCACCAAAGGCTATTATAATAATGAACAAAACTTTAAGCAGGATGAGCGCAAGTATACGCTGCAAGAGCGCATTGCGAATTTCATTCGTGGCTTGGCCGGATGGGGCTTTTGGATTTTCATCGCCCTTGTTTTCTTGTGCCCGAGCGTGGCAGGCTGGATTCTCAGTGAACTTTTTGGAGGAGCCAAGAGAGCCTTGACCACTACAAGAGACACGCTTGTTGCCACTGTTCGTGGGATTCAGAAAGCCAAAAATAATGGCGTAAAGTTATCACCCGAGGATAAAGTAAAGTACGAAGAATTGGTCACCGAAATGATGTCGTCAATCTCTGCCGAACATAAAGCTGACCCCGAAATGGTCAAGCTGATTGATGCCATTCGTACTGACCTGAAAATCGAGGAGAACCTGTAATGTCACTGACTAATCCTGACGCCAAGATTGTTAAAACAACCGGGGTTGACCGCCCAATCATGTATGTGTATTTGGCGGGTCGGATTGCCGGGGAATGTATCGACAAGTGTTTGGCTTGGAGACAGCAGATTGTCGATTATTACCGGGATTATAAAGGGAAAGGCGTTTACCCGATAGCCTTTTTGGATGCCTTGAATTCCAAAGAAGCTGATAGCATTGACGCCAAAGGATTAACATCGGCCATTCCCCTGAATCTGATTTATGACAAAGACCTACTCAGTGTGGAACGAGCAGATGTTGTCGTCGCAAACATGGATGATTATTTTGAAGCCGGAATTGAAAATGACTTATCAGATATTGGTCATTTAGATGGTGGTTTTGAAGGAGCCTATACTCGTTTAAAAGAAAAAATTCTTAATCGCCGTCCGAATTGGGGGACTGATTCTGAAGTAGCATGGGCTCTTTATCTTAAGAAGCCCCTTATTCTGATTGCAGGTAATGAGAGACAGAAAGTGATGTTAGAGAAGCACCCTTTTATGAAAAGAGCTTCGGTTATTGTGGGCTCCGTAGATGAGTTGCTGGAAAAGAAATGGCTACAAATTCTCTATAAATCAATCGCTTCTTCACTTTATTAATATGTACGATGACCGGGCTTGGCATAAGCAGTACCAACAAGAACATAAAGAAGAATTGGCTCAATACCAAAAAGAATATCGAGCCAAGCATAAAGACCATTTAAGAACGTGGAAACAAAACTACGTCCAGAAAAATAAAGCGCAAGTTGCAATATGTAAAATGCGCTCTCAATTTAATATTTCCAAAGCAGAGGCTGAACTTTGGTATGCAGAAAAATTAAAGGGTCTTTGTCACATTTGTGGACGACCAGAAGAATCGCTTCATTTTATGCTTTCGGTAGACCACGACCATAAAACTGGAAAGATTAGAGGCGTATTGTGTGGAAGATGTAATAAGGGCCTTGGGGCCTTTCGAGATGACCCAAAACTTTTAATGCAAGCGAGTTTATATTTATGGAAACAATAATCAATACCTACATCAAAACTTATCTGGTCGGGCCGATTGAAAAAACTTCGGCAAACGATTCAGGTAAGGGTTGGCGAGACAAGATTAAGCCCACATTGGAGAATCTAATTGATACCAAGGGAAATCCAATTTATGTGTTTAATCCTTGCGCCGAAGAAAGTAACAAGGTCGGAATGGAGCCTGCTCCATTTCATAAAAAATTAAAAGGTTGGATAACTTCGGGAAATAATGATAAAGTAGCAGAATACACTGATTTGATTTGGAGAGGTAAACATTTCATTGAAACCTCTGAGGATGGTAAAGCGAAACTCGTTACCATTCTTGGGGATAATGATTATGTGATGAATTCTAACTTTTTGATTCTTCGCATGGAGGAGGGAGATTCACCCTGTGGAACTTTCGGGGAAGCGTATGAGGCTTTTAAAAGACGAATTCCTATTTACGTATTACAAACAATGCCCCGTGAAAAATATCCGGTTACATTAACGGGCTGGGTATTTGCAAGCGGTGGAGATTTCTTTCCGAATCAGGCCCAATTGGTTGAATTCCTGATAAAAAAATATTCCCTCAAGAACAAATAAGGAGTGTTCCCATGAATGTGTGCTACTGCGACCTATGTGGTCTGCCTGTCCACGGCAAACGGTTTTATCTCGTTGTTGTTTCAGACGACCCGAAGCCGGGCGGTCAGCGTGTTCCGCAATCCAAGGAGCAGTACGAAATCGACGAATCTTGTTACAAGTTGCTTTGCATGATTTTTGATTTAAAGAAAGAGCGTATTGCTGAAGTGAAGAAGTTTCTGGATGAAACTTACAAACTCCCGGCCAATCGCAAAAAGAAGACCAAGAAAAGACGTGGTGGTAAAGTTTACTTCAGAATTGAACGTAAAAACGGAGGCAAATGAGATGTCTCACATTGGCGATGGTTTGAATGCCCCAGATGGGGTCAAGAAGGATACGAATCCGAAGGACGCTGTTGGCACAAAGAAAGTTCCGATTTCAACACTCCCGGCCCCAGTAATAATGGAGCTTGGGTTGGCTCTTTTAGAGGGTGCCCGTAAATATGGGCGTCACAATTATCGTATTGCTGGCGTGCGTGCCAGTGTTTATTATGATGCGTTTTTTCGGCATATTGGCGCATGGTGGGAAGGTGAAGACATTGACCCGGATTCTGGTCTGAGCCACATCGTGAAGGCAATGGCTTGTCTGGTTGTGTTGCGTGACAGTATGCTTATTGGTAATTGGAATGATGACCGTCCTCCGGCTCTCAAAAAAGGCTGGGTTCAGGAATTGAATAAGAAGGCTGCGGAAATCATTGAGAAATATCCCGCCGCCAAAGCATCGTACACAGAAAAAGGCCCCAAGGAGCTTCAATAATGAATATTTTATCTTTATTTGATGGTATTTCATGTGGTCAACTTGCTTTGAAACGAGCAGGTATTTCTGTAAATAAATATTATGCCTCTGAAATAAATCCACACTCTATTAAGATTACATTAAAAAATTTTCCTAATACTATATGTTTAGGCGATGTGACAAAGTTAATAATTTCAAAAATTGAAACTCCAATTGATTGTATTATTGCGGGTTCACCTTGTGAGAATTTAAGTATAACGGCTTGTGATAGAAGTAATGTTTATTCTGGATTAGCGGGACAAAAATCTAAATTATTTTTTAATTTTTTGAATATTTTAAAATTAGTTAATCCTAAATATTTCATGTTAGAAAATGTAGCAAGTATGACAGAAGATAATAAAAAAATTATATCTGATATGTTAAATATTAGTCCAATATTGATTGATAGTGCAGATTTTTCCGCCCAAGAACGTAAGCGTCTTTATTGGACAAATATTCCTATTATAAATTTTCCAAATAAAAATACTTTAGTTTTAAAAGATATTTTAGAAACGACTGTAGACTCTAAATATTTTTATAATAAACCATTTGAGATACATCCAGATAAAAGAGTCATTGCAACTTTACAGGTAAACACAACAGAGATGTGTAAAAGAATTTATTCACCCAATTATAAATGTGCCACATTAACGGCTGTTCGTGGTGGTTATCAAGAAAAGAAGATTTTACTTAATGATAAGGTAAGAAAATTAACCCCGATTGAATATGAACGTTTACAGACCTTACCAGATAATTATACTGAAGGAATTTCACAAGGAGCTCGCTATTCTTCCATAGGGGATGGTTGGACAGTGGATGTTATTGCACATATTTTTAAAGGGTTAAAATAATGCCAATGCCCGCCTACTTTAATAAGAACGAATCCATTAAAAGTAAGGCTAATAAGCGAGAGGCCAAAGTATTCAAGCACCTCGTAAGTGGGGCTTTGTCATGGAAGGGAGATTTCTCTACGGATGAGGCGTGCATTGATAATAAGAGCACAGATAAACTCTCTATTCGAGTTACCGAGGAGATGTTGGAGAAGCTGGTAGAAGATACGCTTACTATGGGAAAAAAACAGGCAATCTTAATTCTTGATTTGCCTCATTTTTATGGGGTATGTCATGTCACAAAAAAACCAACAGAGAATTAAGTATTGCGTTGATTGCGGTAAAAAGAAAAGTTTTCCTTCCAAGTCGCCAAGATGTAAATCTTGTGCGATTAAACATTTAGGTTGGATGGGCCCCAAGCATCCAAAATGGAAGGGAGGAACATATCGAATTAAATCGGGTTATATAGTTATAACAACCAACAATAACCGAGGTTATGCTTTCGCCCATCGAATGATTTTGGAAAAGAAATTGGGTAGAAAATTAACCGCCAAAGAGCGGGTTCATCATATCAATGAGGATAAGGCAGATAATCGAATAAAAAATTTATATCTTTGTAAAAATGTAAAAGTGCACATGACTGTGCATAAGCAATTAGAAGCATTAGCTTTGGAGTTAGTACGAGCAGACTTAATTCGCTTTTCAAAAGGAAAATACCATTTGACAAAGCAGTTAAAATGTGGTATACTTAATAAAAGGATAGGATGATGATTCCAGTTAAGACCTTTGACCCAAAGAAACAGACTACGGTGTTGGCCGGGATGCTTGATGGGGTAGTTTTCCACAAGGATTGCACAGACAAAGCACATTATATGGTGGTATACCGTGGTTATGGCATACAAGCTGTTGTGGTAGACAACTTGAAACGGGCGGGTTGCACAACGGTCGTCATCGAGACAAAGACAGAGATTCTTACCAGCACCCTTGAAGATTGGATAAACTTGGGTGTGCATGATAACAACGTCCGGGCCCACGGTCACCAGATTTTCCTTGAGGCCTGTTTAATGCAATCGGAGCCCAAGAATGCCAAGAAATAATCCTAGAATTTCTTTATTAACAAAAGACTTTTTTCAAATACAGTATTATCAAAATAATAAAATTGAAAATTTAATGTTATTTCCATCTATATCTGCACATAATAAGTTTAGACATTATGCTCACGATACTTTTATTTGTAAATTCTGTGGGAGAGTTCAAAATGAAAAATAAATCGCAGAGTATCCTCATTATTGGAGATATTCATGAAGATGAAAAAAGAGAAAAGGCTCTTAATATTGCTAAAGAGTCTATACTTAACCAGATTAAAGATAAAAAATTTCAGTCTATTATTTTATTAGGAGATTTATTTGATAAAAAACCTACCACCAAAGAACGTATTAGTCTATCGAATTTTTTAAATAGTCTAAGGAAACATTTAACAACTGGTTTTATTCATTTTATTATTGGTAATGGTAAACATACGTTTGAAGATGGTATGATTTATGAGCAAGACTGGATAAATTTATGTACCGATTTTAAACAACATGAAGAATTAAATGTGGATAACTTTTGTTTTGTTCATGCTGAATTTAAAGGTACAAAATATATCACAGGTATAGTATCTCAAAGTGACCGAATAGCGGATAAATACAAAACCTATATTTCGGGTCACATACACTCACCCCAGTGCTCTTTTAAAAATGTGAACTATGTTGGTTCTGTATATAAAACAGATTTTGCAGAGAGAGATGACCAAAAACGGATTGCCATTATTGAGGTTGGTAAAATCAATTGGTATCCTATTGCCTCCAGACCAATGTATCAAATTAAGCTCAGCGGAAAAGATGGTGGAGTAAAAGCCGATAAAGCGACTGCTGAATTTTTGAAAACTACTCCGGCTGGAACCGAGATGGATTTGAAAATCGTAGTTGATACTGATTCCTCAAGTCTTGGAACCATCGACCGTCAGATTGCAAAGATTAAAGAGAAGTTTGCCATTGAGTATTATGTGCAAGAAAAGAATATCAAGGAAGTTAAGGTAGACATTCCAAAAGAGTTGAATAAGGATTATCTTTTTGAAACCTTTATCAAAGCCAAAAACATTCCTCTGGATTTGGCCATGAAGGAGTATAGAGCATGAGACTAATTATTAGCACCCGGTATGTTTATAGCTGGGTCGAAATCAAAAATGGAATCATTGTCGCTGCGGGCGGGGCTTGGCACAATTGGCCGGGACGTTCCTTAGTGGCATTATTCACAACGTTTGAAGACAAGAAATATCCAATTCGGATTACTGCCGAAAAGAGGACGATGGTTGTTCAAGAATTTTATCAGCAGTTTGCTGAGGAGTTCACAATGAAGGAGGAATCCAATGGAAGCAGCCAAGTTGCCTGAAAGAATGACCGTTCTGAAACAGGACATCAATAAGCTCTTGATTGAGTTCAATCAGGAAGTTGGTTTGGAAGTCTCCGAGGTTCACGTGCAGGCTTTGAATGCTCACGCCCCGGATGGTTCCAAAAAAACAATGGCTTATGATGTTGCTATCGGAATGGACTTCTAATGCAGAAAAAATTTGATATTGAAGACATCGTTGATGTTGTTGGCCGTCCCCTCAAAAAGAATGCTTTATGCTTGGGGATTGACGTGGCTCAGATTAAGACTGGGCTTTGTCTTTTGCGCACTGATGATAAGTTCCTCTATATTGAGGGCCTGTATACCTTAATTGCCAAGAAGCAGAAGAACACACTGCACCAGATGGTCGATAAATATGTTCACGAAGCAGTGAACATTCGAGAGCAAGTGAACAAAGATAGCAAAGCCGAAGTGAAAAGCAGAATCCTTATCATTGAAGATTGTTGGTTTGGAAAATCTGTTTGGACTACCAAGATTTTGGCAAAGTTTGCTGTCATCGTTTATTTGGTGTTTCGGAAATGGGCAACAGAAGCCCCAGACCCAGTTCAACCAAATACGGCCCGGATGCGTATCGGATTCAAAAAAGATAAAACAGATTCCGATGATGTGAAGACGCAAGTCAGGGGTTATCTGGCCGATGAGTTGGGGGTTGAAATTGAGGATGAAGATTTGGCTGATGGATTTGTTTTATCCTTGGCAGGTTTAGTGGAGATGGAAGAATGAAGACGATGCTTGTGGAAACTACCGGGTCGAGACAAACAGACGTAAAATATACACGCCTCGATGATTTCCGCAAGAAATTAATTCTGGCTCTTTTGAATGCAGGCAAAGGTGAAGTCATTTGGACAAAATGTTCCCCGCAGCAGCCGGATAAGTTGAGACAGATTGTCCGATTGGAGAACAAGAAGTATATGGTTCATTTTTGGAAAAATAAATTGACCGATATTTATTTGTTGGAGAAAAACAATGGACTTTCAAAAATACCAACACGTTGAGAAGTTTGGTTCTACCGAAGTAGAGAATATCGAAGTCGGCACATGCTACGTCTTCCCAAAGATTGATGGCACGAATGCTTCTGTTTGGCCCTCTGATATTGGTTTACAGGCGGGCTCTCGTCAGCGTTGGCTGACCGAGGGACAGAATGACAACGCAGGCTTTCGTGAGGCTTTAAAGTCTGACACGCAATTCGATAGTATACGTCAGGCGATGGCCGACAATCCTAAGTTGCGCTTTTATGGGGAATGGTTGGTTCCGCATACTCTGAAGACATATCGACAGGATGCGTGGAGAAAGTTCTACGTGTTCGATGTCATGGTCGAGACAGAAACAGGGGAACGTTACATGCCATACCCGGAGTATAAAGAACTCTGTGACAAGTACGGAATTAATTATATTCCGTGCATTGCCATTATCAAGAATGGTTCTTATGAAGATTTCATTCATGTTTTGAATCAGAACAATTACCTCATCGAGGACGGAAAAGGAATCGGCGAAGGGATTGTCATTAAGAATTATGACTTCGTGAACAAGTGGGGTCGTATCACATGGGCCAAGATTATCACTGCGGAGTTTAAAGAGAATTTCCACAAAGTGATGGGCCCGAATGAGCGTGAAAACAAAATGGTGGAAGATGAGATTGCTACCAAGTTTTGCACCGGGGCCTTGGTTGAAAAGACCTATGCAAAAATCGTCAATGAGACAGATGGTTGGAATGCTAAGATGATTCCCCGGTTATTTGAAACTGTGTATCACGACTTAGTGACGGAAGAAATCTACAATATCTTGAAGGCCATGAATCAGCCGACCATTAATTTTAAGACGCTGCGGGTCTTCGTTATTTCAAGGGTAAAGCAAGTGAAGCCTGACCTCTTTTGATAAGGAGTTTCCCATGACTCGGAAGCAGCAGATTGACAACGTGACGGATGTTCTTATAGGTCTGCTGGGCTATTGGAAGCGGAAACTTAAAGTACCGGATTTTGTGATTATAGTCACTCGGATTACTGGAATGCAGTCCGAGGCTTTTGTGATGAAAGACAACCGAGGTTCAATTACCTGCACGATTGACCCGGCAAAATTTGTGAAGCACAAGTGCGATAAGCACGATTTTGTGGTAGCAGTGTTCCACGAGTTGGGGCACATCAAAACTGACAGTTATTATACAGATAAGATGACCCCGGAGAATGCAGAGTTCAATGCAGAAACGCAGGCGTTGAAGTGGCTGAAAAAATATTTGCCCAAGAGATACCGGGAACAGGTCAAAAGAATTAAGCGAGTTCTGAAAAATAATCCGTGGAAAGGTAAGCAGGCCTACTACACGAAAGCCTTCAAACGAATAAAGGACTATAATGATTAAGCAAATCCATCTTAAAGGTTTTGGCATTCATAAAGACCTCACGGTTCAATTCGTGAAAGGTCTTAACGCTATTATTGGACGCAATCAACATGGCAAGACCAATATCATGGAAGCCATTTGTTTTGCGCTTTATGGCAAGACCCAGAACTCCACATTGGATAAGGTCATCAATTTTGAGATGGAGAGGGCCACAGTTGAAATTGAAACCACAGAGGCAGCCTTCTCTCGTACTCGCTCACCTAATTCTTCCAAGCTGGAAAAAATCGACAAGCTCACATTGGAAAAAGGTTTGGGGATTGGGTATCCTGAGTTCTTGAGTATTTTTTATATTTCCTCCCACGAGCAAAAAAGTTTGTTCGACCCTTCATATTTCCGCAATTTTCTCATCTCATTGTTCGGCCTTGAGGTGTATGCCAAGAAGTATGAAAGACTTTCTGCTGAATATCAGGGCTTGAATGCTGCTGTTCAGTCTTATAAGAAAGTCAATGTTCCCTTACTGCAAAAGAGGGTTGCTCGTTTAGAGGCCTACATTCAGCGATATTCCAATGACCGCTTGCCCCATGCCGACCGGGCAGTGAAATGCCAAACAGTTTTGAATCAGTTATCCGGTAAAAGTGGAGAAGTTCGGGCGGTTTGGAATCAGATTCTCAGAAAAGAATCTCTCCTGAATCAGGCTAAGTGTACTGAGTGTGGCCGACCGATTACGCCAGAATATATTCAGGCAATGCGGGCCAAGCTGGCTGAAGCCAAGCAGAAGTGCCAAACAAATAATCAAGCAATCGTAAACAAAACCAATGAGATTCGTAAAATCCAGCAAGAGGTTGATATTCAACTGAATGCCTATGATTATCGCATTGAGAAGGCCCGGAATGCTATCTATCGTTTACAGGAGAAGGCCCGGCAGCAGACTCCGACTGTCAATGTAGCTCGAATAAAAGAGCTTGAACTTTTGATGCCGATTTTTAAAGCAAGTGGTTTTCCTTCATATCTCTTGCAGATTTATGTTCCTGTCATTGTTGAATCCGCTAACAATCTTTTACAGATGATGTTCCCGGATATGAAAGTGAGTATTCGGACTGAAAAACCGGAGAGTGGCCGACCAGACTTTAAGGTATTGGTTCACAAAGCCGACAAGGTGCAGGAAATTTCTGACCTTTGTGGGGTAGAACGTGTGATGGTGAACTTGTGTTTCCGTCTGGGCATCATGGTTATCTTTAAGCAGCTTTCAAAAACGAATATTGATTTCTTTATGGTAGATGAGGGCTTCGAGAAGGTCGATGATGTTAATGCGCTCGAAGTCCTGAAACTTTTCGAGAATTTTATTTCTCTGGGATATTTGTCTCAGGTGATTCTTGTTACGCATAAGACAATTTTAAAACAACAGAAAAATATAAATTATATTGAATTATGAAACGCTTAAAAGTTTGGATTTTAGCCTACGAAAAATACGTGTATCTAATAAAAGGAGCCTTTTATGAAATTGGATAAAGTCGCTAATAGCGGGAATGATGAATTTTATACGCCAATGTATGCGGTGCTGCCAATTGTAAAGTATCTAAAACCTAATTCAAAAATTTGGTGTCCTTTTGATACTAGAGAAAGTAATTTCGTTAAAAACTTTGAATACAATAATCATAATGTAATTGCTACGCATAAGAATAATGGTGTAGATTTTTTTAATTGTGAAATTCCAGATTGTGATTATATTATTAGTAATCCACCCTATTCATGCAAAGGCGATATTTTAGAATATTTATTTAAAATTGGAAAACCATTCGCAATGTTAGTAGGTCTTGTTGGCTTATTTGAGAGTCAAAAAAGATTTGAAATGTTCAAAAATAATTATTTTGAAATTATGTATATGAGTCGTAGAATTGCATATTTTAAAGATTATAAAGAACAGAAACCATCATTAAATCCACCCTTTTCTAGTGTTTATATATGTTCAAATATTTTGCCACAACAAATTGTATTTGAGGAAATTAAAAAATAAATTATCTATTCAGGAGATAACTTATGTCAAACATTGCAATTAAAAAAGATGGCAAATCTGTTTTGGTCGGCGCATTTGTCCCGGTAGGCTCCCGAGATGAAGACCCAACTTATAAGGGCATTTCTCATTTCGTGGAGCACATGCTTTTTAAGGGCACTAAGACTCGCACAAAAGACCAAATTAAGCGAGAGATTGAGCAGTATGGCGCAACTTTCAATGCGTGGACTTCTGAGGAGCATACCTTCTATTATGTCCAGATTGCCAGCAAGTACCGAGATGTTGCCCGGAAGGTGCTTGAGGACATGGTTCATAATGCCACTTTCCCGGAGAATGAGGTGGATAGTGAACGCTCGGTTATTCTTCAGGAGCTTCAGATGTACGAAGATAATCCGCAGGCAGCCGTTTTTGAACAAGCCCAGCGGGCAATTTTCCAGCCGGAATCCGGGCTGCATCTTCCCATTGTGGGAACCCGTGAGACACTGGCAAACATCGGTCAGAAAGAACTGGCCTCGTACTATGCCCGGATGTATAAGAACCCGGTATCTATCGAGGTTGGAGATACTGACGAGGCAGAAGCCCAGATGCTTCTCCCTAGGAAGTTTGCCTTAGAGGTGCCAAATCCTGACCGTAGCGACCTTCTGGTGCCCCGTAAAGGCATCAATCAAGCCAACATGACCCTTACAGGGCTCCTGCACTTCGATGACCCTATTCGGGCCTACCATGACCTTGACTTATTTGCAGGTCTTATGAACGGATTTACGGGTAGGTTGTTTGATACCGTCCGTGAGAAGAATGGTCCGGTTTACCATGTTGGATTTTATTACCAGATTTTCAGTTGTGGAACCGTTCAGTACAATGTTTATGCTGCGTGCTCACCTGATAAAGTTAAGAAGGCGCAGGCCCTGATGATTCAGGAATTGACCCGTCCGGCCACGAAGGAAGAAATTGATTTTGCTAAGGCCAAGATTATTGGTGAAACGAATCTTGCGTCTGACAGCAAACAATACGTGGGCAAGACGATTATCAATTCCACGGTGAATCATATGAATTATCAGGAAGTTCTCAAGAATTATGAGCAGAATCTTGAGACATCGGTTAAAACACTCAATTCCTTCATCGCTAACGCCCAGTTCAATCAGTCTAAACTGGTAGCAGTGGTGCCGGAAAAATAATGGCGAGTACCAAGGAGTTCAACTATGGAAAAATACCAGAATCTCGCTCAGTTCCAACAGGAAATGCACCAGTTCTTTGAAGATTATAAAAAGAAACTGGGAATCAATCCAGCATGGACTATCAGCATCGAAGAAAAGCAAATCCGAGGAACGTATGGAGAAGTTGAATGGGACTTTCCAAAAAGGCGATTCTGGGTTTATATCAATCCGAAGATGAATCAAGACTCAAAAGAACTTCGTGATAGCATTATCCATGAACTCTTGCATGTGTTCTTAATGCCGTATACTCAGCGGGCTGAAGGCATGTTGCAGTTTCTTCCCGGTGATAAACAGGTCAAGATGAATAAGACCCTTGACCGAGTTGAAGATATTTTAGTTAAAAAATTAACGACCAGCATTCTTGGTCTGGATATTAAAGGAGAACGCTGTGGAAAAAATATGCGTCGTACTGATAGGTAATATTGGCAGTGGAAAGTCCACACTCTCCAAGGGATTAATTGAAGCAGGTTACGTTGCTGTTTCTCATGACCAGATTCGATATGCAATTGGAAATGGACAATACACTTTTAAGCCAGAATTTGAACAGGCCGTGCATGATATTACTATGTGCACCTTTTACAAATTTATGGGCTTGGAGCAGAACTTGGTTATTGATGAAACCAATGTTACTCCAAAAATTCGAGAAAATTATATCTGGGCTGCCAAAAATCGTGGGTATACCGTTATTGCTATCGAAATGCCCAAATTATCTCGGGAAGAATCTTTGACCCGGAGAATCAGCAAGAATCACTGTGAGAAGTATGGAGAGGATGTCTGGGGCCCTGTATGGGAACGTTTTAATGGTCGGTATCAGGCTCCAACTATCGAAGAAGGTTTTGATGTGGTGGTAAAACTCACCGGAGACTCTGACCCCTCCGACGCCATAAAAATCGTTGAAACATCTTTAAAGGGATTACAAGAACATGGCGGTTAAGCAACC
>AMWB02086117.1_pt1 | contig 20139 bp, 14 predicted proteins | sample 200311 | NCBI WGS metagenome assembly AMWB02 (sample SAMN02737377, study PRJNA173069) | bioreactor metagenome | biome: anode biofilm in microbial fuel cells | place: USA: California | collected 2010-12-16 | reverse complement strand
GTCAAACTCACATTTGAAAGCAAACCACAACTCCGCCCCATCCTTGAGCAACATTTCTCAAACTCTACAAAAAATCGTCAAACTCACATTTGAAAGCAAACCACAACGAAATTTGGACTCGGATAAAAAAGTCATCGACTCTACAAAAAATCGTCAAACTCACATTTGAAAGCAAACCACAACATAGCCGGTGGCAGGAAGTTTATACAAGCCACTCTACAAAAAATCGTCAAACTCACATTTGAAAGCAAACCACAACCGGCAGTGAGTTTTCCCCTGATTCCCGTATACTCTACAAAAAATCGTCAAACTCACATTTGAAAGCAAACCACAACGAATGTCAAGTGGAGGAACAGGAAAAAGAAACTCTACAAAAAATCGTCAAACTCACATTTGAAAGCAAACCACAACTATCGGCGTATTTCTCGCAATGTCCTACGGACTCTACAAAAAATCGTCAAACTCACATTTGAAAGCAAACCACAACAAAGTCTGGTACGATTATGTAGCGGACTACACTCTACAAAAAATCGTCAAACTCACATTTGAAAGCAAACCACAACGGGATTCGTTTTGCTTGTCGATATTCGAAAACTCTACAAAAAATCGTCAAACTCACATTTGAAAGCAAACCACAACGGTTTGTTTGCTTAATCCGTCAATTACGGCACTCTACAAAAAATCGTCAAACTCACATTTGAAAGCAAACCACAACGAGCCACACCATAACGGCAGGCTTGAAAAAACTCTACAAAAAATCGTCAAACTCACATTTGAAAGCAAACCACAACAAGTGTGAAAAAACTGTCAACAGTCTCAATACTCTACAAAAAATCGTCAAACTCACATTTGAAAGCAAACCACAACGTATCCGTCGTGTCCAATCGCCTGAAGTAAACTCTACAAAAAATCGTCAAACTCACATTTGAAAGCAAACCACAACTTTTAATTTTATCTTCCACAATCAGATTCTACTCTACAAAAAATCGTCAAACTCACATTTGAAAGCAAACCACAACATACAGCGCGAGATAATCGCTGTACGTGTAACTCTACAAAAAATCGTCAAACTCATCCCGAGAACTCGGGAAAAGCAAACCACAACGCAACTGTGCCTTCTTTGCAACAGTTCGCACTCGGCAAAAACTAACCACGACAAAATGCGTATGCGGAGTGATTCAACATCTCCATTCATTTTGAACCGTACAACGGTTTAGAAAACCGTTGTATTCTCTTCCAAACCAAAATTTTATCAAAACAGCAAAAATTGGTGTGTCCCTACAAAATATTTCATCTTTATTCTTAAATTATCAATAACTTATCGTCTTATTCTCAGTCATAATTCAATCCGGTTCCCGATTAACAATCTGTTTTCCCCTCACTTACCGGCCTTCTCGGTCATTTATTGAATAATTTTTCCCGTCCGTATTTATATTTGTATATGAAATATATTCATTATGGAATTAAGAAGAATTAAAGGTCTCGGCTCGCTCGACGAAAATTATGACGGGGATGAAATCCCGCCGCCCCCGCCGTGCTCCGGTAACACCGGCGCGGGCGTCGATGAAAATTACGATATCGAAAGTCTTCAGAAAAAATATCCCGACGATGATGATATACCTGACGATCTCGATGTGAATGCTTCTCGCGCAGATAATTCTGAACCGGATGAAAATGAAGATGAATCAAAACCCGTCGAAGACAAAATCGCTTTCAATTATGTCCGCGTCGAGGAAATCACCCGTAACGACGACGCCGTGAATGGCTTCATCTCCAATACCCTTATTCCCGCCCTCCTCGATTACACTAAATCGAGCGGGTCTAACAAGTACGATTATTCTCTCATAAAATTCATTCATAAACTCGGATGCTCCGTCTCGTTTGTCTTCGCCCTTGCCGACGTTTTCTGCGACGTCTCTAACGCCCTTCAGATGGCTGTCGAAACCTCCGAAGAGCGTATCGTTACTATGAGCATTGACCTCCGCGAAGCCTCCCGCATCATCGAATACTATCGTAAACTTTTTTATAAGTATGATAAGAGAACGATTTTCGCTTTCAATAAAATCGATAAGTATAATACACATAAGGAACCGCTTGACCTTATTTCTTATCTAACCCCTTTATATAAATTTGATGACATTAAACGTGCAAAAGGACTTAAGTAAACAACTGGCATTTATTAAAATGCGCATAGAGGGCGTAACGCTCCTCGAAATTTCCAACCGCCTCGGCATCTCTTTCCCTACTGCCGTCCGCTGGAATAAAGCCCATAAATCCGACGTTCTTCAGGCGCGTAACGCGCAGGTCGAAAACCTGAGAAAAAAAATTATGGACCGCTATAACTCCTATTTCGATTTCCTCGACTCGCAGCTCGAACGCCTCAAAGCGGAAATCGCGCTCCATAAGGAAATCGCGATGACATATCCGAACCTGATAAAGTATTCTATCAAAATTCTCGAAGCCCAGAACCGCATAAACATATTCCGTAAATATTCCTATAAACCGCCCGACCAGGATATTACACTCGATATTGAAGACATCCCCGCGGATCAGGAATCACCTCAGGAACAAAATTCACCTCCTGAACAATCCGCCGCCGATATCGAAAATGATCCTCCTGAACAATCCGCCGCCGATATCGAAGATGATTCTCCTGAACAATCCGTCGCCAATATCGAGAATAATACACCTGAACGATCAGCCGACAATATCGAAAAATAATTGCGCGTAAAAATATTGAAAACGCTGAAACACATAACACAAAAGTTCTTTGACATTACCGCCCCATTCAAATCAGCGACATAATAATCACCCGTATTCCTCTTGCTCTAAAATCCGCGAAATCCCTTCTTTCTGTTATATCCCGCGGGAACCCTAAAAAAAATCTCTTGCTCTTCTCTGTGCTCTCTGTGCCCTCTGTGGTAAACCGCTCTCGCTCTTCTTCGTGTCCTTAGTGTCTTAGTGGTGAATCTCTCTTTTCTGCATTTGATAACTTTTCGAAACTTTCTGATAACTTTTTTTGCAACGCATTGCTAAGTATCTGTTTTCCTTATTCTCCCGAAAAAATATTCGCGAAAAACTTATCAAATCTGATAACTTTTGATAACCTCGTTATCAATAATCCCCCGCTCCTTTATCTAAAAAATCTCTTGCTCTTCTCTGTGCTCTCAGTGGTTCCGCTTATGGATACCGGCCTTCGCCGGTATGACAAAGAAAGAGGCTCTTGCTCTTTTATAAATGTAAAATCTCTTGCTCTTCTTCGTGTCCTTAGTGCCTTAGTGGTGAACGCTCTTGCTCTAAAATCCGCGTCTCTCTTTTCTTTCGTTCTTTCACGCGGGAACCCTAAAAAAAATCTCTTGCTCTACTCTGTGCTCTCTGTGGTGAAAGCTCTCGCTCTTATACCTAATAAATTCTCTTGCTCTTCTCTGTGCCCTCAGTGGTGAACGCTTTTGCTCTTAATTGCTAATTGTTAATCGTTAATTGCTGATTGTTTCCCCTTATTCCATTTCGATTAAACTTAAAAAAACATAATTTTAGGCGTGAGCGCCTCCGCATACAATATTAGAAGATTTTCGCTTCTCAAGCCAAGGTATGTTATTATTATCTCCGTCGTCCTCGTGCTCATAATGATTGCCTCGACGTTCTACGAATACAATCTTAACAAGAAGGAGATTTACCGGATTCTCAATGAATACGCGAACTCGATGATTCACACAGTTTCGATGAGCAGCGCCAACTCGATAATTTCCGACAGGGAAATGGAAAGTTTGCTCGCCCAGCACCTGCTCAGCGCGGCGAAGAATACGGCGAGGGTTGACAGCCTCGGATATCTTTCGAGCGACGCGCTCGTACGGCTCGCGGAAGAGAACGACGTGTTCAGGATAAACGTGTTCGACAAAAGCGGAAAAAGGGTGATGAGCAGCAACGTTCACGACGTTCACACGGGCTCCGTGCAGAAATACTCGCAGATTGATTACATCGACCCGATTCTCCGCGGGCAGAAAAGGGAAATGATTATCGGTCTGAAGGAAGCGCGGATGGAAAAGGGAAACCGCTTCGCCGTCGCGGTCGCGCGCCCGTACAACAGAGGCGCGATTGTCGTGAACCTCGACGCGGAATCTTACATCGGATTCAGGAACAGAATCGGTTTCGGCAAACTTGTTCTCGACATCGGCTCCGCCACGGGCATAGAGTACATAATTCTCCAGAACCCGAAGGAAATTCTCGCGGCGAACAAGAACGTGAACGAACTTCCGCCGTACGAAAGGGACGACACGCTCAGAAAAGTTTTTGAAACAGGCGAGACGATGTACAGGACGACCGTGTTCGAGGGCAAGGACATTTACGAGGCGATAAGTTTATTCAAAATTGACAACGAGAAAATCGGGCTTTTCAGGATTGGTCTCGGAATGGAGGAAATAAACTCCGCCGAGTCGAGAATGTTCAGGCGCGGAATAATCACGTCGCTCGTGGTTATAGTGATTTCCGTGATTGTTCTTTCTGTGATAATCTCGAATCAGAACTACAGCATAATTTCGAACGAGTTCAGAAAGATAAAAACCTTCACGGGAAGCGTGCTTGAGAATATGACGCTCGCAATCGTTACGGTTGACAACGACGGGCGGATAAAGATTTTCAACAAGTCGGCGTTTGAAATATTCGGCATACCTTACGCGGATTACGAGAATAAAAGTCTGAACGGTGTCGAGAAACTTCCCGGATTCATAAAGGAACTTCTGGGAAACAAGAATCAGGTAAAGAATCTCGAAGAGGAATTCGAACTCAATTCCGAGAAACGCTCTCTGCTGATAAACTCGGCGATTGTAAGAAACGAAATCGGAGAGACAGATACTTATTCTCTCGTTATCGAGGACGTTACGGAGACGAGGGATATACAGAGGCATCTGGCGCAGAGCGAGCGGCTGGCTTCGATGGGCGAACTCGCTTCGGGAGTCGCGCACGAAATACGAAATCCGCTGAACACGATAAACATGATAGCGCAGAGAATGGACAGGGAATATTCCGGAAGGCTTTCGTCGGACGATTTCAACACTTTGGTCGAGATTCTCCGTTCGGAATCGAAGCGCGTCAACGGAATTATCGAGCAGTTCCTTTATTTCGCGCGCCCCGCAAAACCGAACGTAACGGAGTTCGAGGTTGCAAGTCTGTTGAACGCGGTCGGTAAGATCGCGGAAATTCAAACCGCGGAAAAGGGAATCGCTTTCTCTCTCGAAGCGGGCGAAGGCGCCGCGATGACGGCTGATTACCAGCAGTTGAAACAGGTGTTCATAAACCTCATCAGGAACGCCGTCGAGGCGACCGATTCGGGCGGCAGGATTAAAATCGCGCACAGGCAGGAAGGCGGAAAAAATATTTTCGAGGTTAGCGATACGGGATGCGGAATCTCGGACGCGAATCTCGACAAGATATTCGATATTTATTTCACGACTAAATCGGGCGGAACGGGAATGGGGCTGAGCATAGTGCGGCAGATATTAATTCAGCACGGCGGAACGATTACAGCCGAAAGCAAACTTAAACACGGAACAAAATTTACAATTACAATACCATAGATGAAAACGACAGTATTAATAGTCGAAGATGAAAAAGTCCAGCGGGTGGTGCTCGCGGGAGACCTTCAGGGAAGGGGGTTCAGCGTTCTCGAGGCGGATTCGGTGGAAAAAGCCCTGAGCGTTGTTTCGGCGAACACGGTCGAAGTGGTTTTGTCGGACCTGAAACTGCAGGGCGAGTCGGGCATTGACCTCGTAAAAAAACTTCGTCTCGTCAATCCTGAAATTTCGGTCGTTATAATGACGGCTTACGCCACGGTCGAGACCGCGGTCGAAGCGATGAAAGAGGGCGCGTACGATTTCGTTACGAAGCCGTACAACCTCGACGAGATGGAAATGATAATCAGGCGGATTATCGAGAAGAACAACCTGACGTCTGAAGTGCGTTATCTCCGCGAGCAGTTGTCGTCAATCAACAGGCTCGAAGGGTACATAACGAATTCCGAAAAGATGGAGAAGGTGCTCGACGTGGCTTCGCGCGTAAGTCCGTCGAAAGCGTCCGTGCTGATTATCGGCGAAAGCGGAACGGGCAAGGAACTTCTCGCGCGCGCGATTCACTATTCGGGAAAGAGAAAAGACGGAATGTTCGTCGCCGTCAACTGCGCCGCGCTTAACGAGAACCTTCTTGAAAGCGAACTGTTCGGACACGAAAAAGGCTCGTTCACGGGCGCCGACAGGCAGCATAAGGGAAGGTTCGAGATTGCGGACGGAGGAACTATTTTTCTCGATGAAATCGGCGACCTGCCTCTTCACACGCAGGTTAAACTTCTAAGAATACTGCAGGAAGGCGAATTCGAAAGAGTCGGCGGCAGCGTGACTCTCAGCGTTGACGTGCGCATAATCGCCGCTACGAACAAGAACATAGAGGAACTGATTAAAGAGGACAAGTTCAGGGAGGATTTGTATTACAGGCTTAACGTGGTGAACATAAAGATTCCGCCGCTTCGCGAAAGAAAGGAAGACATACCGCTTCTTATAGATTCATTCGCGGCGAAATACATTAAGGAAACAGACAAGAAGAGAATTGAATTTTCAAAGCAGGCGATTGACCTGCTTATGAAGTATAATTATCCGGGCAACATACGCGAACTCGAAAACATTGTTCATCATTCGATTGTTCTCGCGCGCGGCGAAATGATAACGTCCGAAGACCTGCCGACGGGCATCAGGCATCCGGGAAGCGAGCGCCCGGGCGGCTTCGCGGAAGAAGGCGGCACGCTTCACGAGAAGGTCGAGAATCTCGAAAAACGTCTCATCAACGACGCCCTGCACGAAACGAACGGAAACCAGTCGGCGGCGGCGAAACTTCTCGGCATGTCGGAAAGAAATCTCAGATACAGGCTCGAGAAATGGGGCGGAAAATAGTTCTCAATTAGCAGTTAACATTTTACATTTAACAGTTAACAGTTAACAGTTAACAGTTAGCAATTAAGAGCAAGAGCGATTCACCACTAAGGCACTAAGGACACGAAGGAGAGCAAGAAATTTTCTAGGGTTCCCGCGTGAAAGAACGAAAGAAAAAGACGCCGCGGTTTTAAAGACTAGATTCTAGATTCCGCGCTCGTCGTTTACCCCGAGTCACTCGGGGCGTCCCGACTTGTCTGGATTGATTCCGCGCTCTTTGCGTCCCGACTTGTCGGGATTGATTCTTGATTCTTGATTCTTGATGAAGAGCAAGAGCGTCAGCCGCTAATTGACACTAATTATCACGAATTAGAGCAAGAGATTTTTTAGGTATAAGAGCAAAGATTTAACCACTGAGAAGACAGAGAAGAGCAAAAGATTAGATTCTAACTACTAACTACTAACTACTAACTTCTTGCTCTTCCCCCCCTCATTCCAGCAGAGCGCTGCCGCTCCGAGAATCGCCGCGGTGTTCTCTTTCAGGCCGGAGGGAAGCAGTTTAACGGTGTTTTTGAAATTGTTGAGAATGTTCAATTCCATGTGACGCTTGGTCGGTTCGAATATATATTCGCCCGCGTTTGCAAGACCGCCGAAAAGGAAAATCGCTTCGGGGCTGGAGAAAGCGGCTGCGTTCGCCAGCGCCTTGCCGAGCACTTCGCCCGTGAACTCAAACGCTTCAAGCGCGAGTTTGTCGCCCTTCATAGCGGCAGCGTGTATTGCGACTCCGTCGATGTCCTCTTCCTTATATTCGCGAAGCAGGCTGTTCCTGTTTTTGTCCGAAAGCATTTCCAAAACCGTTTTCTTTATACCCGTAGCCGACGCGTACTGTTCGAGACATCCTCTCCGCCCGCATCCGCACTGCCTTCCGGCGAAATCAACAACGACGTGGCCTATCTCGCCCGCGAATCCGGTCGAGCCGTAAAGCAGCTGTCCGCCGCAGTAAATTCCGCTTCCGAGACCCGTGCCGAGAGTTATTATTATGAAGTCGTTCATTTCCTTCGCGTTGCCGAAAAGTTTTTCGCCTATCGCAGCCGCGTTCGCGTCGTTCGTCAGAAAAGCGGGAAGTCCGGTTTTATCTTTCAGCATCTTCACGAACTCGAGTTTCCCTTTCCATTTAAGATTAGGCGCGTCCTGAACAGAACCGGTGTAATAATTTCCGTTGCACGCTCCGATTCCGAAACCGACTATCTTCGTTTCCTTAAGACCGCTCTGAACTTTTCCGATTTCCACGAGCAGCGCGTCAACATACTTTTCAAACGATTCGAACGCCGTCGTTTTCACCGAGCCGCTCGCCGTAATGTTTCCGTCTTTTTCAACAAGACCGAAAGGCGAGTTTGTACCTCCGAGGTCTATTCCGCAAACTACGTGTTTCATATTGTTTTCTTTTTATAACCGTTGATTCCGTAAAATATAAGATAAAGATACGCGAACAAAGGAACGAACAGCGAGTAATGAACTCCCGACAGGTCCGCGACGAAACCCTGTATGAGCGGAAGTATCGCGCCGCCGACAATCATCATCACCAGCAGGGAAGAGCCCTGCGACGTGAATCTTTCAAGCCCGTCAATCGCGAGTGTGAATATATTCGACCACATTATCGAATTGAACAAACCGATTCCGATTACAGCCCACATCGCGGTTTTTCCCGTTCCGAAAATTCCCGTCAGCAGAAGCGCCATCACGAAGAAAGCGAAAATCGTGAGCGTCCGCGCCGGAAGCGATTTCCCGAGAATGAATGCGAGATAGTTTACTGCGAGGAAAATCAGAAAATACCAGACAACCGAGAATTCCATTTTCGTAATCGCGAATATTAGAATAAATAATACCGCGGCGATGCACGGCATCAAAAGATATTTTGTCTTCGTCTTCATTTCGCTGAGCGAAACGGAGCCCATAAATCTTCCAATCATCGCGCCGCCCCAGTAGAACGCAACGAACTTGCTAGCGTCTATTTCTGTCAGCGATGCGATATCAGGCAGTTTCAGAAAAGCGATGAGGTTGCTTCCGATTGAAACTTCCGCGCCGACGTAGAAGAAGACTGCGAAAATTCCGAAGAGCAGGTTTCTGTGTTTCAGCGCTTCGGGTTTCCTTTCGATTTTTTCGCTTCCCTTGAAAAGAGGAAGATGCGCGAACCTTATGAAAACAGCGAGAAGCAGGAAAGCCGCGCCGAATATGAGATACGGAACCTTGACCGAATTCGCTCCCGGATTTTCGGAGGTAAGGAAATATTTGAATATAAGAAATCCGCCTATGACGGGCGCGAGCGTGTGTCCGATTGAATTAAATCCCTGCGCTAGATTCAGGCGGCTCGAAGCAGTTTCCGGCTTGCCGAGAAGCGCGACATAAGGATTCGCCGCTATCTGAAGTATCGTAAGCCCGAAACTAATGCAGGCGAGCGCTCCGAGAAAAAACCCGAACGATTCGTACTGCGCCGACGGATAGAAGAGAAAACATCCCGCGGCGGAAAGTATAAGCCCAGTGATTATACCGTTCTTATATCCGACTTTCGCGATAGGGTCGCCGATTGTAACCGACGATATGAAATAAAGGAGCGAGCCGATGAAATACGCGCCGAAGAACGCGAACTGAACGAGATTTGCCTCGAAATGGGACAACTGAAAAACACCTTTAAGAAAAGGAGTAAGAATGTCATTCAGGCTCGTTATGAATCCCCACATAAAAAAGAGGGACACGAGAACAGCCAATGACGACTTGAAACTAACCGGTTTATTTTCTGTCATAATATTAATATTCAGAACTAACCAAAATGTCCGCGTTTGCCGGATATTGCGAAAATGCAAACGGTGAACATTTAGAAAAATATTTTCCGCTTAAATGTTTTTATTTTTACGAAGCGGTATCGTTATCAGGAATACGCCGAGCAAAACAATCGCGACTATGCTTCCGAGGAACGACGGAGTTTCGAAGAAATGGAATATCTTGATATCCGCGAACGCCAATCCCGCGAAAAGCAGTCCCAGCAAGGCTTCACCCGCTATCAATCCCGAAGAGAGCAGTATGCCCGTGTTTGTAATTTTTTCCTTTGTTTTTTCGTCATACTTCCGCTTCGCGATTATTTTATCAATTATTCCCTTCATAAGCCCGCCGATAAAAATCGCGAACGAGGTATCGAGCGGCAGGTACATTCCAACGCTAATCAGCATCGGGCTTTTCACCTGCATCAGAATCAGAGCGGCGCCCATGAACATTCCGATTATTATCATTATAAGTTCCGTTTTTCCTTCGACGATGCCGCGCGCCATTATAGCCATCAGACTTGCCTGCGGTGCGGGGAGTTTTTCTCCTCCGAATCCCGCGTTCGTTCCGAGAACGTCGTTTTGAATTTCGGGCGACAGAGCGCTTAGTTCGGCGAGCGAGAATGTTTTTCCCGCGAATTCGGGATTCTTGCTTTTTGATATTACTGATGTGGTATTCGCGTTTTGAAGTTTCGTAATTTCTGTTGATGTTGTCTGCTTAATATCTCCGAGATGAAGGAGCGACAATACGAGAAACATAACGAGCGACGCTGATATTACTCCGAATATATCGCCGACCTGCATTTTCCAGGGTGTGCAACCGAGTATGTGTCCCGCTTTCAGGTCCTGCATCATTTCTCCCGCTACGGAAACCGAAACGCACGTGAACGCCGCGACTCCGAGCACGGCGGCGACACCTGCGTTGCCCGACATGCCGAGGGCAATCATCAGGAAAGCTACCACTATTAAAACCGAGACCGTAAGTCCGCTTGTCGGATTGTTGCTTACGCCGATTATTCCGACGAGATATCCCGAGACTGCGGCGAAAACGAAACCGAGAAATATCATTACGACGGTCGCTACCGCGGCGGGAATTACCGAGCCGGTGAAATAATTAAATATAAAGAACATCACGACTGCGATTACGATTAAGATTGGAAGGACGTATTTCATATGCAAATCTTTTTCTGTCCTTTCGGAAACGATTCCGCCTGCCGCCGCTTTTCTCAGATTCGCGAATGAACGGGTTATTCCTTCGAGCAGACTCTTGTGCATCTTGTAAAGAGTATAGAACGCTCCGACAAGCATTCCGCCTATTGCGATATATCTTACATACGCTTTCCAGACGCGCGTAATTTCGACAGCCCAGTCCGGAATCGCTGACGGGTTCGCGTAGTTAAGAAAGTAAGCGATAGCGGGAGCGAGAAGGCCCCAGGCGAGCACGCCTCCGCTGAAGTTTATCGCGCCGAGTCTCGGACCTATAATATATCCGACGCCGAAGTAAGCGGGCGCCATTCCGGGAGAGCGCAGCAACAGCGAGCCTTTTGAGAAAGTAACGACTTTCTGCCAGGAAGCGGCTATGAACTTAAAATCGACGAGAGCGGTAAGAAGCGCTCCGACGCCCATTCCCGAGAGAAGAAATTTCGAACCGCCTGTTCCTTTCTGACCCGACTTGTGAATTTCTGCCGCGGCGATCGATTCAGGAAACGGAAGGTCCTTGTCTTCAATCAGAACGCGTCTTAAAAGAGTAACGAACATTATGCCGAGTATTCCGGCAAATATAAGTATAAGCGTGGAAATAATATAATTTGATGTCGAATAAAACGGATTCCATATTCCCGATATGAAAAACGCGGGAAGAACAAATATCGCGCCCGAGGCGATATTGCCGCCAATCGAGCCTACGGTACGCGCGGCGTTTTCTTCGAGTATCGTTCCCTTCAGCGCTTTTAGCACGGCCATCGCGATAACGGCAGTAGTGTACGTAGCCGCTATTGTCATGCCTGCTTTAAGACCGAGATATGCGTTCGCGGCGCCCATAAGCATTGCCATAAAAGCGCCGAGAATGACCGCGCGAAGGGAAAACTCTTTCATATTAGTTTCGGAAGGAACAAAGGGAACAAAATTTTCACTCATAAGTATGTTTTGTTTTATTTGTGCTTATGCAAAAATCAGAAATGAATCGGGAAAAAGAAATACGCTAATACGCCCCGAGGTCATTCGCGCACGGGCTTTCATAGTTCCGGGAATAACGGATTCGTGATAGTTTTCGAAGAAATTCTGACTAACTTTTCACGTTTAAAATTCATAATTTTTATTTTAAGAACATACCCCATTTACAATGAGCAATTGCATATTATCGAAGACAGCGGCAGAACTTATTCCGTCCGGGATAAGAAAAATTTCGGATAAAGTTAACGAAAGAATCGAAAAGGGAGAAAGAATTTTCAATCTTACAGTAGGCGATTTTTCTCCGAAGGTGTTCCCGATTCCGCAGGGACTTAAAGACGAAATCAAGAAAGCCTATGACGAAGATCTTACAAACTATCCTCCTTCGAACGGCGTGCTCGTACTAAGGCAGGCAATTTCGAAGTACATAAAAGAGCGAGGCGGGTTCGATTACGGAACGGATGAAATTGTTATCGGAAGCGGCGCGCGTCCGCTTTCTTACACGTTTTTCAAGGCTGTTGTAAATCCGGGAGAAAAAATAATTTATCCCGCGCCTTCCTGGAATAACAATTGTTACGTGCAGTTGATAGACGCGGTGCCTGTTCCGATTTTAACAAAGTTTGAAAATAATTTTGTAGCAACAGCGGAAGAAATAAAACCGCACATAAAGGACGCGGCATTAATCGCGATGAACTCTCCCTTGAATCCCTCGGGCACGGTTTACACGAGGGAAGCCCTGAAGGAAATTCTCGACCTGATTGTTGAAGAAAACAAGAGGCGCGAAAAGATAAACGCGAAACCGCTGTACATATTTTATGACATGATTTACTGGATTCTTGTTTACGGCAAGACAAAGCACGTGAATCCGCTCGAACTCAATCCCGCAATCAGGGATTACACCGTTTTCATAGACGGTATTTCCAAGTGCATGGCTGCAACGGGCGTCAGGCTCGGATGGGCTTTCGGTCCGAAACCGCTCATCGCAAAAATATCCGCGATGCTCGCGCACATAGGCGCCTGGTCGCCGAGACCCGAACAGACCGCGACAGGAAGATTCCTGAACAAGACCGAAGAGGTTGACAAGTACTTCGAGCATTTCAAGAAAGAATTATTCGGCAGAATGAATATTTTCTACGACGGAATTATGGAAATAAAGAAATCGGGTTATGATGTTGACGCAATTTATCCTCAGGCGGCGATGTACCTGACGGTTAAACTCAATCTTATAGGAAAGAAAACAAAAGACGGAAAGACGCTGAAGGACGTTGACGACGTGCTCGCATACATACTTGAAGAGGGTAAAATCGCGCTCGTGCCGTTTTACGCGTTCGGAGCGGATCCGAAATCACCGTGGTTTAGGCTGTCAGTCGGAACTTGCGGTATGGAAGAAGCGAAAGCGGCGGTAATAATGCTGAAAGATACGATTGAAAAACTGAAATAAATTTTTTACGATTGTCATACAAAGGACTGCTTCGGGCAGTCCTTTTTTTTAGTCAATAATAATTTCTTTGGCGGGAGCGTGAGACAAAAACAGAGGCATGCTTTCGGTGTATCCGTAAGCGCCCGCGTTTAAGAACACGATTATATCGCCCTGCTTTGTATCCGCAAGTTCAATGTTTTCCCCGAAAGAATCGATAGACGTGCACAAGGGTCCCGCAATCATATACTTTTTATTTCCTTTTCTTCCTTCGAGCAACGCCGTAAGATTAACGGCAGGGTGCGATTGCCCTATCAGCGCGGGTCTCAGCAGGTGGTGTATTCCTCCGTCCGCAAGCAATATTTCCGTTCCTCTGGAATTCTTAGTGTACAGTACTTTTACGAGATACATTCCCGCTCTTCCGCTTAAATACCTTCCCGGCTCGAAAATTAAATCGACGCCGTCAAGAAACACGTTGTGTTTTTTATCCGATACCAGAGAATTCAAACCTTCGGCGAGTTTTTTCAAATTAAACGGTGCTTCATTATCCGAATACGGTATTCCGAAGCCGCCGCCGAGGTCTATGGTCTTAACTTTGAAAGAAAATCTTTCGCTCAAATCCATTGCAGTATCGATTACATTCTTTGTGTTGGAGAGAATTTTTTCCGCATCAAGTATCTGCGAAGAGTTAAAAATATGTATTCCCGTTAAAGACACGTTACCGCAGGATTTAAGCATATTAAAAAATGTTTCTATTTGCTCCATATCAATTCCAAACTTGCTCACTCCCGTTCCGCCGATTATCCGCGTGGTTTCCGACGAATCATACGGAGGATTAATTCTGACGAGTATGTTTTGTATTTTATTTTTTTCGCGGGCGATTTCGTTCACGAGATTCAGTTCCTGAACAGATTCGACATTGACGGAAAGAATGTTGTTGTCAACGGCGAACCTTATTTCTTCATTTGATTTCGAAGGACCAGTGAGCATAATTTTTTCAGGCGCAAATCCCGCCGCCAGAGCGGATTTCATCTCTCCGAGGGACGCCGTGTCGCAACCGGCGCCGAGTCCGTTTACGTGTTTGAGTATTTCACTGTTCGGGTTACTTTTTTGCGCATAGAATATTTTGAATTTCGGAGGAAGAATATCGCGAAGCTGATTAAATGATTCCATCACCGACTTTCGCGAGTAAAGAAAAACAGGAGATACGTAATTCTCAACGAAAGGCTTAAGATTTTCAAAAGCGATTGAGGTATATTTGCAATATTTAGATTCAAAATTATTCATCTGAGCGCGTCTTCGAGTGTAATAGATTTACCGGTTTTATCGTCGCGGTATTTTATAATCACGGGACAGTAAACGTGTATTGATTTTTCGGGTCCGTGTCCGCCCGTTATTGGTCTGCTGCCCGCTATCACGACGGCGTTTTCCGGAATTATCAACGGAATATCTTTCTCTTTCTTAATAAACTCACCCGTCGTGTTGTCGAACACCGGAGTCGCTGCGTTGAGAATAACGCCCGTGCCAATCACGGCGTTTCGTTTAACTATCGTACCTTCGTAGATGCCGCAGTTACCGCCAATGAACACACCGTCTTCGATAATAACAGGCAGGGCGCCCACCGGTTCAAGTACGCCGCCAATCTGCGATGCGGCGGACAGGTGTACATTTTTTCCTATCTGCGCGCAGGAGCCGACAAGCGCGTGAGAATCTATCATACAGCCTTCGTCAACGTAAGCGCCGATATTTATGTAAGAAGGCGGCATAACAACCGTTCCTTTCGCGACGTAGCATCCGCTTCTTATTGAAGTACCGCCGGGAACTAGCCGGACTCCGTTTTCAATGTTCATTCTCCGGACGGGAATAGTATCCTTGTCGAAATAATTCCAGGCTGCGCCGATAATTTCAGAGAGCGCGCCGATGCGGAAGCCCCATAATATCGCTTCTTTAATCCAGACGTTAACAGTCCATTTACCGTCAATTATCTGAGCGGTTCTTATTTCGCCTGATTCAAGCGCTTCGCGTATTTCGGTAAAAGTTCCGATAGAACTTTCCCTGTCATCACTTCCTACCGCCGATTCATATTTCGTTTTCAAATCGTTCATTTTATAAAAGGTTTAATTCTTTTAAAGCAGCCTCCATTATTCCAAGAGTTTTTTCGGTTGACGTGTAAAGCGGAGGGCGAAGAACATTTTCGAGAAGCCCCATTTTATGCATTCCCGCCTTAACCGGTATCGGATTGCTTTCAACAAAGCAATTCTTGAACAGCGGAGACAGCCTGTGGTGAAGTTCTCTCGCGCCGTCAATATCTCCGTTCAGGAGTTTATTCAGAAATTCCGACATCAAATGAGGGGCTATATTCGAAGCGACGCTTATCACGCCTTTCGCGCCTGTCGATACGAGTGAGAGCGTTTCGTCGTCATTGCCTGAAAGCACAGTAAATCCTTCGGGGGCGTGTCTGATTATTTCGCTAATCTGAGCGTAGTTACCTGAAGCCTCTTTCGTCGCTACGATGTTTTTAATTTCAGCAAGTTTAAGGCAGGTTTCCGCCGTCATATTGACGGATGTTCTGCCGGGAACATTATACATTATAATCGGTTTATCGGTTGATTCCGAAACGGATTTAAAATGGTTGTACAATCCGTCCTGCGTCGGCTTGTTGTAGTAAGGAGTCACAACAAGAAAGGCGTCGATGCCGGTTTTTCCAAGAGCCGCGATATTGCTGACAACCTGTTTCGTGCTGTTCGAGCCGGCGCCTGCTATCACCGGAATTCTTTTGCCCGCCTCCTCGACAGTGATTTCGAGCAGGTGGATTTTTTCCCTATCGTCAAGACAAGGAGTTTCTCCTGTCGTACCGAGCGGAACGAGGAAGTGTATACCTCCCGCGATCTGTCTCCTGACCAGTTTCCTGAAAGCAACGAAGTCAACTTCGAGGTTTTTTTCGAACGGCGTTACGAGCGCCGTTCCGCATCCGTTTAAATTAATCATTTTAATATATGTTTAAATTTGTTCTCCAGCAACTCCTTGAATTCAAAGACACCTTTAATGTTTTCCGTCCATTCGGCCGCGGTTATTGCCCCTTCCGCGAATCCTTTTCTTGAAAACGCTTCGTGCCTAAGGGTTATTCTGTCGACTCCCGACTCGAAGCCTGTTTCGTGAATCCCGGGAATTTTTCCGCTTCGTATTGATTGTATGTCAATCTCTTTCCCGAACACCTCATTAAGAATGCTACCGATTGTCTTTGCTGTTCCGGACGGAGCATCGAGTTTTTGGTTATGGTGAAGTTCCAGAATGTAAGAATCGTAATCCGCAAGACCCGAAATAAGTTTTGCCGCCAGTTCGTTTAACTTGAAGAAAATATTAACGCCGATAGAAAAATTCGTCGCGTAAATCAGTGTTTTATTTTTCTTTTCGAAATAGTTTTTCACTTCGCCAAGAATTTCGTACCAGCCTGTTGTTCCGACGACAGCAGCCTTAAAGTTGTCCGCTATTGTTTTGTAATTCCGCATGAACGCGTCGGGAACTGAAAAATCCACGCAGACCGCGTCAGCATTCGCAGCTGTTATAAGGCTTTCGGTGTTGTCGGGAAACGCTGCAATTTCGTGTCCTTTCGCCATCGCCGCGTTTTCAATCTCGCGCCCCATTTTACCGTAACCTGAAATTACAATTTTCATGTGTTTGTTTTTGATTCAAAAAATTCGTCGTGCAATATTTGAAGTACGTTTTTAAAGTCGCTTCTGTCCACAACGAAACTTATGTTAATCGCCGAAGCTCCCTGAGAAATCATTGTTATGTTGTATTCGCCCGCCGCGCCGAATATTCTCTTCGCCACGCCTTTGGTGTATTTAAGGTCCTTGCCCACGACGCAAACAAGCGATTTGTCCCTGCTCACGCTGACTTTAGAAAACGCGGATAAGTCATTCACAATTTCCTCAAGGCGATCATCGCTGTCAAGTGTCAGCGAAACATTGACCTCTGACGTAGTTATAAGGTCGACGGAGGTTTTATACTTATCGAACACTTCGAATAAATTATGAAGGAACCCGTATGAGTTCAGCATTTTCGTCGAAAAGATATTAAGCACGGTTATGTTTTCCTTGCAGGAAATCGAGCGCACGCCCTGTTCGTGCTTATTATCGGCATTAATGACGAGGGTTCCCGGACTTTCGGGAAACATCGAATTAAGAATTCTGACGGGTATATCTTTTTCGACAGCGGGCTGAATCGTTGATGGATGAAGCACCTTCGCCCCGAAGTAAGCGAGTTCGGCGGCTTCTTCGAATGTCATTACGGCGACGCTTTTTGTTCCTTTTACGATTCTAGGGTCGGCAGTATGCACACCGTCAACATCCGTCCAGATTTCAATCTCTTCCGCGTTGAGCGCCATCCCAATCAGGGAAGCGGTATAGTCCGAGCCGCCCCTGCCGAGTGTAGTGGTTATTCCATCCAACGTATTAGAGATGAATCCCTGCGTTATTACGGCATTATATCCCTTTAGAGCATTTTTAGTCACTGCGGGAGTTTTTTCTTTTATTGATTTCAGGTCCGGTTCGCCTTTTAAATAATTTCCGTCCGTGAAAATGAAATCGCGGGCGTCGATAATATTACATTTAATTCCGTTCGCGTTAAGGGCATCATTTATTATAGTGGAAGAAAGCAATTCTCCGAATGATATAATTTTCGCGAGACTTCTATCGGAAAGTTCGGACAGAAGATTAACGCCTTTAATCAGGTCAAGTAAATCCGAAAAATATCCGTTCAGTTTTTCCGCGGCAACCGAATTTCTTTCTCCGGTATTTCCTAAGAGTTCGGAGAGCATATTCAGGTGCCGTGTCTTGAGTTCATTCAGAAGTTTTTTAGAGCGGGCAAAATCCCCTGATGAAGCCAGTTCCGCGATTTCGTGAAGTGTATCGGTCGCCTTCGATAAGGCAGAAACAACAATGACGGGACTTTTTTTCAGTCTCGATTTTACAATTTCAACCAGCCTTTTCACTGCGGCGGCGTCTCCGACCGAAGTGCCGCCGAATTTCATTACTATCATTTTACAAATTTATTTTTCACAAGATATTCCGCATTTAAAATTGTCGCGCCAGCCGCTCCGCGTATCGTATTGTGCCCGAACGCGTTTATTTTCCAGTCCAGAACTCCGCATTTGCGAAGGTTTCCCGCGGAAACCGTCATACCGGCGCCCGAATTCAAGTCCAGCAATGGCTGCGGTCTGAACGAATTATCGAAATACTTAATCACGTTTTCGGGAGAAGAAGGCAGATTCAGTTTTTCAAGGTCACTGAACGAACTTATTATTTCGTCTCTTGAAGCTTTTTTATTAGTTTCAAACGAAATCGACATCGTGTGTCCCTCTCTAACCGGGACGCGGTTGCAGGAAGCGGAAATTCTGAAATCCGCGAATTCGATTTTCCCGGATGATAGTTTACCGAATATTTTCAACGGCTCCGTCTGCATTTTTTCCTCTTCATCTTTAATGTGGGGCACGACGTTGCCGAGTATGTCCATCGACGGTATGCCCGGATATCCCGCGCCCGATACCGCCTGCATAGTGGTTACAATTACTTTTTTCAGTCCGAATTTTTTATAAACGGGAAAAAGCGTCAATGCCATTACAACCGTGGAACAGTTCGGATTCGTTACGATGAAGCCTCCGCTTTTTTTGTACGAATCCTGATCTTTAATAAGTTCGAAATGCGATTCGTTCACTTCGGGAATAATCAGGGGAACGTCGGTTCTCATTCTGTGATTTTTCGAATTGCTCACAACGGCGTATCCGTTCGACGCGTAGAATTCTTCTATCTCTCCCGCAACGCCCGAATCGAGCCCCGAGAAAAGTATTTTCGCGCCGAGTTCATCGCTGCATTTTTTTATTATAAGGTCCTTAATACTTTCGGGAATATCCGACGCTTCTTTCCAGTTAACGCGCTCCGAATATTTTAATCCCGCTGAATTGTCGGAAGCCCCGAGTTCTGTAACTTCGAATAACGGATGATTTCCGAGCAGCGATATCAGTTTTTGCCCTACCGCGCCGGTACATCCCAGAATTCCGGTTTTTATTTTATCGCCCAAGTTCTTTCTCCAGTTTATAATATATATTTTTCAAATCCTTTACCGCTATATCAAGGTCTGCAATTTTAACGTGCTCTTTATCCGTATGGGCAACAAGTATGCTTCCCGGACCGTACAGCAGGCGTTTCCCGAGGTTGTAAAGTTCCGGAGCGTCGCTGCCGTAAGAAACTATTCCTTTTTCGAAACCGTCGAGAGTATGAAATTTAACGGGTCTATCTCCGTATGCAATTTTGAATTCCGTGTTTTCGTCTGCAATACTTTTTAATATGTCCGCAATGCCGTCGTGAGTTACAAAGGTTGTCCTGAAAAATATTTTGAACCCGACCGAGGCGGAAACGACATTATGGGCGTTTTCTGACGACAGCATTCCAACGTTATAAGTTGTATACCCAAGAACATCGTCTATGGGAAAATTCAGTTCAGCAAGCCTGTTAAGAAACAAGCGCATCCTTTCCACCGCGTTATCGCCGTGTTCGGGATAACCGGAATGGCAGGATTTGCCTTTAATAGTAACCTCAACGAGGATATTGCCTTTACCCGCTTCAATCATTTTATTTTCCGTCGGTTCGCCGACAACAACATATTCGCAGCCGGCAATCAATTTATTTGCAGTTATTGCCCCGTAAGAGCCGACTTCCTCGCCCGCGAGAATCAGCAGTCCGAAATTATTTTTCCCTTCCCGCTCCAACTGTATGCACACTTCATACATCGCGGCGATTTGCCCTTTCGCGTCGCAGGCGCCGCG
>AMWB02104051.1_pt1 | contig 20152 bp, 15 predicted proteins | sample 200311 | NCBI WGS metagenome assembly AMWB02 (sample SAMN02737377, study PRJNA173069) | bioreactor metagenome | biome: anode biofilm in microbial fuel cells | place: USA: California | collected 2010-12-16 | reverse complement strand
CGCCTGTATTATTCGTGACGGTAATCATGCAGACGGGAATTTTTTCCTTGCCGTATTTTTTAATAAACGCCTCGAGTTTTTTCAAGTCCATATTTCCCTTGAACGGATGAATAACTTCGGGATGTTTGCCTTCTTCGATTACGAGGTCAACCGCTTCGCCGCCGTTGAATTCAATGTTAGCCCTGGTCGTGTCAAAATGGTTGTTGCTGGGAATGTATTTCCCTTTTCCGTCGTTTATGTATCTTCCCTCTTCATCGATTTTGCTCAGAAGAAACTGGAAGAGAATTCTTTCCGCCGCTCTTCCCTGATGAACGGGGATAACGTGTTTGAAACCGAAAATATTCTTCGTGGCTTTTTCAAATCTGAAATATGACTTGGAGCCGGCGTAAGATTCATCGCCGTCCATAATAGCCGCCCATTGTTTCGCGCTCATAGCGGAAGTTCCGCTGTCCGTGAGAAGGTCTATCAGTACGTCTTCCGCGGGAATCAGGAAGGGATTGTAATATGCTTTCTTCAGTATTTCCTCTCTCTGTTCAACCGTCGTCGTTCTGACCGTTTCGATGGATTTTATCCTGAATGGTTCAATTATTGTCTTCATATAAGTTAATGTTGAATTATTCCCTAAAATACTAAATCGCTTTTTAAAAAATTATTCCAAAAAAAATGCTTTACTGAACGACCTCTCTTGAATAATTGCCATTCGAGATTTCATACGCTGTCATATACGCGAGTTTGCAGATTTTTTCGAACAGGTTTCTGTTCAGGGTCTCGGGCTTGTCGCTCTGCAGATGCAGGTGCGCGTAACTGAAATAAGTCACGAAATACAGGCACGGAATTTTCATTTGATGAAAAGGAGTCGCGTCCGCGCCGCCGCCGTTCCAGGTTCTCATAATCATCGACTTTGTATAAAGCGAATCCAAAGAGCGGGTTATCTGCCACAACTCCGGAGCGCTCCTGCCGTTGCCTATCTGAATGCTGTCACCCGAAGCGATGCAGTCGTTGTTGAGCATCGCAACGGTTTTTTCGACGGGAACGAGCGGATTATTGCAATAGTAATTCGCCCCCTGCAGGCCGGATTCCTCGTTTGAGAAAAGGATGAAGAGTACAGACCTTTTCGGCCTGACACCCGCTTTAACGAACGTCCTCGCGATTTCGAGCACGGACGCGGAGCCCGAAGCGTTATCATTCGCGCCGGGAAAATAAATCTCGTCCGCCTGGCTTCCCGCGTGGTCAAGGTGCGCTCCGACTATTACGTATTCGTCTTTCAGTACAGGGTCGGAGCCTTCGAGTATTCCCGCCACGTTCATCGTCTTGCGGTCTTTCGTATATTTCGCCGTCACTTCGAGAAGGACTTTCGAGTTTGTGTTTAGCGACGCGGGTTTTCTTGCGTTATCAATCTCAGTCTGAAGTTCTTTCAGGTTTTTTCCGGTACCGTTCAGTATTTCATCCGCCGCGGAAATGCCGGCGTGTATCATAGGCAGATTAGCGAGGTATTCGCCCTCGCCGTCCATAACGCTTCCGATAGGTTTTTGCGGATTTTTGTCATTCGGCTTAGAAACGAAAATGACACCGACCGCGCCGCGTTCAAGGGCAAGCGCTCCGCGGTAACGCAAAGACTGGTTCCAGGCTTTATCGCCGAATTTCCAGTCGGGAGTCTGCTTGAACATCATTACGATTTTACCTTTCACGTCCAGATCGGCGTACTCGTCAAAATTATTTTCGGCGTCCGAAAAACCGTAACCCGTGAACACAACTTCGGTCTCGGCTTTTCCCGAGCCTGTGAATCCGCGGCACACGTAGTCTCCGCCGAGTTTAAAAATTTTCGCGAGTCCGTCCTTATTTATAAGGGCGAAAGTGCAGGGCGCGGTAATTTCGTTGTACTCTGTCGTGAACGTCTGGTAGTATCCGTCGTTTCCTGCGGGTTTCAACCCGATGGATTTGAATTCGTCCGCGATGAATTCCGCCGCTTTGTAATAGCCTTCGCTTCCCGCGAGGCGTCCTTTTAGTTCGGGTGAGGCGAGAAACCCGACCGTCTTCATCAGGTTATCCGCTTTTATGAGTTCGATTCCCGGGTATTTCGGGTCGTCGTTTTGAATAAAACCCGATAATAAAAATAAAACAGCGAATAAACAGAATATTTTTACAATTTTCATTCAATTAAATTTTCTTAAAATACGAAACTTATTCCTTAAATACTTTAAAGTAAAATGTTTTGTTTTGAGATGATTTATTGCTATTTTTAGTAAAATGGAAGGGTTGTCCTTCAGGTTATCGCTATCAGAAAGTATCGAAAAATTCTTGTACGATTCGTTCTATTCGAGCGTGAGGTTATTTTTCATTTAAATCGGCGATAAAATAATTCGCATTATAAATAAAAATCATTTTGATGTCCAAGTTCACGAAAATATTTCTGTCATTGTTCATATCCGTTCTGTCCGTTACGGCTGCCGCGCAGGATAAAGAGGTTACGCTTGAGTCGATATACCTGAAGCCCGAGTTCACTTCATCGGTGCTGCCCGATTACAGATCAATGCCGGACGGAATTCATTATTCATATCTCGAAGACGACTTGTCGATAAATATTTACGAATACGAAACGGGGAAGTTTATCCGTACGCTTCTCGACGGCAGCGAATTTAAAAGAAAAACCGGCAGGAACAATATAGATATTTCCGATTACAAAATTACCGGAGACGAAAGGAAGATTCTGATATCAACCGATGCAGAGAAAATATACCGAAAGTCAGTCGTGTCGAATTATTACTTGTTCGACGCGTCAAAAAATTCAATAATCAGTATAACAAAGACGGGTAAGGCGCGTATGGCAGAACTTTCGCCAGACGGGAATTTCGCGGCATACGTGATGAACAACAATATTTTTCTGGTTGACCTTGCTTCAATGGAAGAAAAGCAGGTTACAAAAGACGGCGAGCAGAATAAAATCATCAACGGGGTGCCCGACTGGGTTTACGAGGAGGAACTCGGATTGTCAGAAGCGATCGAGTGGTCACCCGACGGCACAAAGCTCGCGTATATCCGTTTCGACGAATCCGGCGTCCGCGAGTTCAATCTCACTTATTACGGCGAACTTTATCCGAACGAATCGAAGTACAAGTATCCTAAAGCGGGAGAAAGCAACTCGATTGTTACGCTTCACGTTTATGATTTGAAGAATAGCAAATCCGTAAATGTCGATATCGGAAAGAATCAGGATATTTACATCCCTAGAATTAAATGGACTCCTCAAGGCGTCCTGTCCATAATCAGGCTCAACAGGCAGCAGAACAAACTTGATATTCTGTTTGCCGACGCGGAGACGGGCTCGTCGCGCACGGTTCATACGGACGAGAACAAATATTACATAAGAGAATCTTATGAACTTCACTTTCTTAAAGACGGAAGATTTCTGCACATTACGGATAAGGACGGAGCCGCGAACGTTTACCTGCACGCGAAGGACGGAAGCGTGATTAACCGCGTGACGGATGAAGCCAGCGGCGTCAGCGAGATAAAAGGAACCGACGGAATTAACGGCATTCTATACTACTCTGCGTACGCATCTACGCCTTATAACAGGGACGTATTTTCCGTAAAATTCGACGGCTCGGATAAGAAAAAGATTTCGGATAAAAGCGGATACAACAATTTACTTTTTACAAATAATCTTAAGTATTTTATACTTAGCAACTCGGACGCGAACACGCCTTCCTCGCAGGTGCTTTACGACAACGCGGGCAGAGAAGTAAGAACTATAAATGACAACAAGAAATTAAAAGAAAAACTGAACGAATACAGACTCGTAAAAAAGGAATTCTTTACTTTCAAAACGTCCGACGGGATTGAACTGACAGGCTGGATAATGAAGCCGCATCAAATCGACCCGTCGAAAAAATATCCTCTTCTCATGTATGTTTACGGCGGTCCCGGCTCGCAGTCGGTACTGAACACCTGGGGCGGGAATGATTACATGTGGTATCAGATTCTCTGCGGCAAGGGTTACGTAATTGCCTGTGTTGACGGACGCGGAACAGGCGGACGCGGAACGGATTTCGAGAAACAAGTTTACGGGAAGATGGGAGAACTCGAATTAAAGGACCAGATAGAAGCGGCGAAATATTTCGGAAGCCTTGATTTCATAGACAAGGATAGAATCGGAATATGGGGATGGAGTTTCGGCGGATACATGTCTTCTCTGTGCATCACGGAAGGCGCGGAATATTTCAGCCTCGCTGTCGCCGTCGCTCCCGTCACGTCTTTCAGGCTATACGATAATATATACACCGAGCGGTATCTCGGTCTTCCTAAGGACAATCCCGAAGGCTACGACAACAACGCGCCACTGGTTCACGCGAGTAAATTAAAGGGGAAACTCCTTATCGTTCACGGTTCGGCAGACGATAACGTTCATTACCAGAACACAATGGAATTCGTAAAAGAACTTATAAGTTCAAACAAGCAATTTGAAATGCAGATATATCCCGACAGAAATCACAGCATCGTCGGAGGCAACACGCGTTATCATCTTTTCAAAAGGATAACGGGATTTATTTTAAACAATCTTTGATATGAAAGAGGCGTCATTTTATTTATCGGAATCGGGCGGAAAGGTCAAATGCCTGCTATGCCCGAAGTATTGCAGGATTCCCGACGGAGGAGTCGGGGTCTGCGGTACGAGGGAAAATTTTTCGGGCAAACTTTACGCTCTTGCTTATTCGAAGCCTGTAGCGCTGCATCTTGACCCGATTGAAAAAAAACCGTTGTACCATTTTCATCCCGGCGCCAAGATACTTTCCGTCGGCACACTCGGCTGTAATCTCAACTGCAGGTTCTGCCAGAACTTTGACATAAGCCAGCAGTTCGAAAAGGAAGACTTCGATAATATAACCGAAGTAAGTCCGGAGCAAATCCTTTCAATCTGTCTTAACAGCGGATACAAGTTCGTCGCTTTCACGTACAATGAACCGACTGTTTTTTTCGAGTACATGATTGACATCGCTGAACTCTGCAGAAAGAACGAAATCAAAACTGTCGCGGTTTCGAACGGACAGATTAACGAGGAGCCGCTTCTCAAACTGGTTGAATACATAGACGCTTTCAACATAGACCTCAAATCGTTCAATCCTGATTTTTACAGAAAAATATGCGGCGGCGAAGTAGAGACGACGAAACGCGCAATAGAAATCATCTCGGAAAAGAAAAGACATCTCGAAGTTACTTTTCTGCTTATTGAAGGACTGAACGACGACAGGGAAGAATTCACGGCGATGTGCGGCTTCCTTGCTGGACTCGACAGGGATATAGTTCTGCACATATCACGCGCGTTTCCGAGATACAAGATGGACTTTGACCCGACGCCGCTCGAATTAATTAACGATTTTCAAAAAACAGCAAGCAAATATCTTAATCACGTTTATGCGGGAAATATATAAAAGGAAATACTTCGTCATTCTCATCCTATTGTTTATAACGCCCCTGATGGCGTCCTTCGAGTGCAGGAACGCGGAGTCGCGGGCGCCTGACAAGGACAAACAGATAGGCTCACCCGTCAAAGGCGATACTTCGAAAATTCCTTCGGGGCTTAAACGGCTGCTGAACGCTTATCCCGATTTTCTCGAACGCGCCGACGAGAACCATCTGTACTGGAAAGACGGGACCTCAATGATTTACGACGACGGCGTGCAAAAGACTTTTGAGGAAAAACTCGATAACGCGGACATCGAGGACATGATGTTTCAGGAATACACTCCCGGTCCCGACTGGGACGAGCCGCCCGCCGAAAACTTCGAGCCGGGGAGAATGAGGTGCGACGCGTTTTTCTCGAAAATGTACGGAACGACAAAATCAGAAGTTCAGGCGAATCTTGTAACCATCACCTGGTCGCCGTCAGGCGATAGAGTTCAGGTGTCTTCAGTAAACGGAGTCGACAGTAAAATGAAAGAAGTCGCGAAAGAACTTCTCTCGCTCGAGGATAAATATCTCAAGTACGTAAAGAAAACGGCAGGCACGTTCAACTACAGAAAAATAGCGGGCACGAACAGAATGAGCACGCACTCGTACGGCATATCAATCGATATAAACACGGCATATTCAGATTACTGGCAGTGGGACAAATCGATGACATACAAAAACCGGATACCCATGGCAGTAGTTGAAGTTTTCGAAAGGCACGGATTTATATGGGGCGGCAAGTGGTATCATTATGACACCATGCATTTTGAATACCGTCCCGAACTGCTTAACTGATAATAGCATGAAAGAAAAAATCAGAAGACCCGTTTTTTCGGGCACCTGGTATTCGGACAATCCCGAGACTCTCGCGGATGAAATTGATTATTATCTGGGCGGCGTGAAACAAGAGGGTCTTACCGTGAGAGCGGTCGTCGTACCGCACGCCGGTTATATGTTTTCCGGGCAGACAGCGGCTTATTCATTCAGGCAGATTCCGCGCGGCACGAAGAAAGTTATAATTCTTGGAACGTCGCACAGGTACGCGTTAAGAGGCGCCTGTGTGATTGCATACGATTATTACGCCACGCCTCTCGGCAAGGTGAAACTTTCGGACGATGTCGAATCGTTCCTCAGGGAAAAGGAGGTCGTATCGATACCGCAGGCGGACACGAACGAGCATTCCATAGAAATAGAAGTGCCGTTTCTTCAGCGGGCGTTAAATGAGTTCAGCATACTGCCTGTTGTTGTCGGAAACGTGGACCCCGTCGAATTTTCGAAGACTCTTGAAAAATACACTGACGAAAAAACGGTGATTGTTGTTTCCGTTGACCTGAGTCATTTTCATTCTTATGATACGGCGGTTAAACTCGACAAATACAGCATCGACTCCATACTGAATCTGAAGGCGGAAAACATCGGGAGCGCCGAGATAGACTCGCCGCATGCCGTAGAGGCGGTGATACATCTGGCTGAAAGGAAGAAATGGAAAACACGCCTGCTTGACTACAGGAATTCCGGCGACGTAATTAGCGACAGAACTTCGGTCGTTGGTTATTCGTCAATAATTTTTTACGAATGAATAAAATGGAAAAGTATTTTTCTGAAAAAGACAGTCAGGCAATGTCGGACCTTGCAAAAGAGGCTGTTGAATTGTTTGTAAAGACGGGCGCGCGTGCGGAACTGAAGGAAATTCCGCCGGCACTGACGAAAAGACTCGCCTGCTTCGTGACTTTAGATTACAAAGAAAATCTGCGCGGATGCATCGGAACAATTGAGCCTGTCGACACGCTGTACGAAAGCATCATTGACAACGCGATTGCAGCCGCTTCGAGGGATTACAGGTTTCCGCCCGTCGTGGAAAGCGAACTTCCCGGAATTACTTACGAAGTATCGGTTCTTTCGGAGCCCGAGCCGTTCAAGCCTGCCGACGCGGAGAGCCTGCTGGGCGAAATCAAAGGCAAAGGACTGATAATCAGGAAAGATTTGCGGGGAGCCGTCTATCTGCCTCAGGTATGGGAGCATTTTACGGACAGCCGCGATTTTCTTTCGAGTCTTTGCAGGAAAGCGGGACTTGCCTCAAATGAATGGAAGGACTACCGCGGAATGAACTTTTTTGTTTTTACTCTTTTGCATTAATTTCGTAATTTGGTTCATGGCAAAATTTATCAGTAAATCTTCGCTAATTAAAGCGGCGGGGAACAAGGAAAAAATTATCGAGGAGTTTGTCGGCGCCGTGAATACCGGCGACGCGAATATAAGCATCGCGAGAATGCAGAGTCCTCAGGGCTGGACGGAACCCGGGCAGACACCTGAATTCGACGAATACACTCTCGTGCTCGAAGGCTGTCTTCACGTAAAAACTAAAGACTCTGAGCACGACGTCCGCGCGGGGCAGTGCATAATAATTAATAAGAACGAATGGGTGCAATACAGTTCGCCTGACGAGGGCGGCGCGAAATACGTGTCCGTCTGCATCCCGGCTTTTAATCCGGACACGGTTCATCGTGACGGGTGAAAGCAGTTTCCCGAAACGAATCAGTCCGGCAATTTGAAAAATCATAAAAATATTATTTTACACAGATGAAAAAAACATTGCTTCTAATAATCGCGATATTTCTGATATCCGCATCCGCGTCATATTCGCAGGAGCAGGTATCATCGAAGGAAGCCGGGAACCACATCGGCAAGACACTTCAGGTAAAGGGTGTCGTATCCGGCGTATTCACATCACAGAAAGGCAACACATTCATAAACTTCGACGAGAAGTCTCCGAACCAGACATTCACGGCCGCGGTTTTCAGCGACGCGAAGGTTGACGTCAGCAAAATCAAGGAAGGGTGCGTGCTTACCGTTTACGGAGAGATAAAAGAGTACAAGGGAAAGCCCGAAATAATTCTTACATCGAACGAGCAGATAATAAGCATAGAGGAAAAGCAGGAATAAGAACTCCGGTGCCCGCGAAAAATATTCCTCATAATACACTGTTAAAACAATTCTGTTTTATTACAATCAATTAGGATAAAAAAATCCTATTTGACAATTTGATATATTTTATTCATTTTTGTAGAAGTGAAAAAAGGCATAAAGAAATATTGCACGTTCAAAGCCGCTGTGGTTTTGGTTATTCTCGCATCGTTCAATCTGGTTACGTTCGGCAGCGACATAAACGACTGCCTGTGCAAGAGAAAGGCGGAGAAGAAATCGTGCTGCACGAAAAAGATGAAATCAAAGTGCGGCGATAATAAAGAAGCCGACAAGAAATCGTGCTGCAAGACGGGAAGCAAGACTACGTGTCCCGACTGCAAGTTCGAGTGCAATATGAACGAAAATAAGAAAGAAACGGCCGCCACTGAAAACAAGAATATTAAGACAGAGATTAAAATCTACTTCTCAGAACATGCCATGTTCAAGAGAATCGAAAACACTCCAAAATACTTTCAATTAAGCCAGAGCCCACCGGGCGTAAGGTCAAAACTCTTTCTCGACATATCCACGCTTATCATTTAGCAGGGATTCGTACACCCTGTTTCAAAAACCATTTAAATTTTTTAAAATGAAAAAAATACAATTGTTTTTGCTGCTTGTATTTTTTGCAAGTCAGTTAAATGCTCAGATAAGTTCGGATGTCAAAATAATAAACGGAATAGTTTACGGCTCCGCGCCGAAGGAAAAAGAAGTCCTCGAAGGCGCGGTAATAAGGTGGATAAACACGAAGAAGGGGACGGTTACGGACCACGACGGAAAGTTCGAACTTTCGGCAGACGGCATATCCGACAGGAGAATCATAGTATTTTACGTCGGTTACAATAAGGATACTATTGACGTCGAGGGAAAAGAATACGTCGAGGTGCTGCTTAAAAATACGTTTTCGACACAGCAGATTGTTGTCGAAGGCGAGGTGCAGTCCTCATTCATAGACAACTCCGAGAAGAAAACGGAAGTAATCACGCAGATGGAACTTAAGAAGGACGCCTGCTGCGACCTTTCGGGCTGTTTCGGAAAGAACGCGTCCGTTGACGTCGCCGTCACGGACATACTGACGAACACTAAAGAACTCAAAGTTCTCGGACTCGAAGGCGCGTACACTCAGGTGCTCGTTGACAACATGCCTATAATGTCGGGACTGGTGACAAAGTTCGGCGTGACGAGTTTGCCGGGGACGCTCATAAATAAGATAATGATATCGAAGGGTTCTAATTCCGTAATGCAGGGATATGAATCGATAAGCGGCATAATGAACGTTCTGCTTAAGGATTACTCGAACTCCGACAGGTTTCTTCTGAACGGATTCATGAACAGCATGCTTGAAAAACAGGTTAATCTCAACGGAACGGCGAAGATAAAGGACTGGTCAACAATCGCGTCATTCCAGACGGTTCAGGAGCCGAGGAGAGTCGATAAGAACGGCGACTCTTTTCTTGACGCGCCTCTCACGACGAGATACATGCTTTACAACAAATGGAAATACGGATTGAAAGAGGATGATAATACAAACCTAACATTCGCGGTAAAATATCTCGATGAGAAAAGAATCGGCGGGCAGACAAATTTCGATTACAACAAAGACCTCGGAAGCGATAAAATTTACGGACAGACGGTTAATTTGCAGAACGGAGATGTTTACGCGAGGTGGGGTCAGAAGATAGGAAAGGAAAATCAACTGAAAATATTCGCGTCGGGTTCCTACTTCAATCAGGAATCGTATTACGGCGTAACGAAGTACAACGCGAAACAGCGTGACGCTTACTTCAGCGCTTTATACGAATTTCCGGTGTACGAGAAAAGTTACCTCAGATTAGGAACTTCATATAAATACCAGAAGATTAACGAAGACGTGAAATTCCTTCAGCCGTCAACGAAGACGTACGCGGGAAATTATGAAAAACTCGAATCCGTTCCCGGAGTGTTCAGCGAAGCGTCGTTTGAATTCGAAGGGATTAATACAGCCGTTATCGCGGGACTGAGAATGGATTTTCACAACAAGTACAACACGATTACGACACCTAGATTGCTCATACGCCATCAACTGACGAAGCAGACGGTTGTGCGCGCTTCGGTAGGCACGGGATTCAGGACGGTCAATCTTTTCAGCGAATACGCGAACATGCTCGCGAGCGGAAGAGACCTGATTATTCCGTCCGAACTCAGACCCGAGAAGATGGTAAACTACGGCGTTGACATACTTCAGTACGTTACAATCGGGCAGGTATCGGGAAACATCAACTTCGATTTCTACAGAACGGTATTCAGCAACAAGATAGTTCAGAATTTCACTTTGAACCCGATGGCGGTCACGTTCATTAACCACGACGACGCGGCGTCGAACGTATTTCAGGTCGAGTCCAACCTTACGTTCTTCAACAATCTGGATTTCAAACTCGCGTACAAGTACATCGACCAGTATCACTGGCACAACGGCGAAAAGATGGAGCAGGAATCCAATTCGAAACACAGGATTCTTTCATCGCTTTCATACAGTCCGCGCGACAGGAACTGGAACGTGAATTTTACCGTACAGTGGTTCGGGAAGCAGGTTCTTCCTTCAACGAAAGATTATCCTGTTGAATTTCAGAGACCGCTCGAGTCGGACCCTTACGCGGTTGTAAACGGACAGATATCCAAGAACTTCAGGCATTTTGAAGTGTACGGCGGAATTGAAAACCTGCTCGATTACACGCAGACGAATCCGATAATAGACCCGCAGAATCCGTTCGGCAGGTATTTCGATACGTCTTACATCTGGGGACCGACGAACGGAAGGACATTCTATTTCGGTTTCAGAATGCTATTTGACGCTTTATAAATTATTTTAAAAATTAAATTTGCATACAAAAAAATCAAGAAAGGAAACAAGAAAATGAAATTAAGAATTTTGGCACTGGCCGCATTCGTGACACTGTTATTCGTTGCTGCCGATTTCGCGGGCGCCCAGGTAAATGACTGCTGCAAGAACAAAAACAAATCAGAATCGGAATGCAAGACGACCGGACAATCGAAGGACTGCTGCACGGAAAAGACGGGAAATTCATCGGGCGTAGTTGACTCCGCTAAAGTCTGCGTAGTAACTGGCGAAGTACTCGGTGAAGAAGGTCCTCCGGTATATTACACTTATCTCGGAAAGGAATACGCTTTTTGCTGCGGCGGATGCGTGAAGAAATTCAAAGCCGAGCCTCTAAAATACATCAAGGAAGAACTGAAATGCCCCGTGATGGGAGAGCCGGTCGATAAGAACGTTTTCACGGTCGTTGACGGCGTGAAATACTATTTCTGCTGCGAATCGTGCATAAAGAAGTTCGAAAAAGACCCGAAGAAATATCTGGACAAGCAATAGTATATCGTTATACATTAATATTCCATTGTGAAAGCCCCTGAAAATCAGGGGCTTTTTTATTTCTCTCAGAACTTTTCACGGGCACCGAACGTATATAAACTAACAAAACAAATTAATCATGGATACGCAGATTAGCAACAACGGAGCGACGACAAAGGCGCTGGTCGAAGCGGAAGGAGTGAAAAGATTCCTTAACTTTATGATTGACGCGGTGATTGTCATATCGCTGATAATAATTTTCAACAAATTTTATTTCATACTGTCAATCCTTCACGTGCACGACGCGCGGAACCTGTTTGATCTCGCGCTGATTTTTACTTATTTCTACGGACTGGAATCGTCTCTCGGTCAGACAGTCGGGAAAATGCTTACAAAAACAAAGGTCGTATCTAACAACGGCGAAAAGCCCACGACGCAGCAGATGCTCGTGAGGACAATATCAAGGTTCATTCCGCTTGAACCCGTTCTTTACATCGGCGGAAACTGGCTGCACGATTCGCTTTCGCGCACGAGAGTCGTCAACGAATAAAATTTTTACTTTCATAATACAAAAATGTTTTACTTGTGTGAACAGGCTTTAAAAAATTAAAGCCTGTTTTTTTATGGCATTATTTTAGAATTTTGTCTGTTATGTATTGCGAGGTTCAAAAGAAAAAGACATTGCTCTCCGTTTTCCTCGTTCAATACAAAAGAAGCGGATGTCTTTTTGAAATAATGTTTTATTTTCTTGAAAAATTTTATACATTGTCAAAATTAAAATAAACTCACTTTTATGGAGAATACAAATTTCTTTGCGGATGTGTGTAATTTTTTTGATAAAGCCGCAAAACACCTGAACTACCCCGCGGGTTTGCTTCAGCAGATTAAGATGTGCAATTCAATTTATCATTTTCAGTTTCCTCTCAGACTTGATGACGACAACTACATCACTATCGACGCTTACCGCGTGGAGCACTCACACCACATGCTTCCCGTAAAGGGCGGCATCCGTTACAGCGAGATGGTGAACGAGGACGAGGTAAAAGCCCTCGCCGCGCTGATGACATACAAATGCGCCGTTGTAAACGTGCCTTTCGGAGGCGCAAAAGGCGGCATCAAGGTCGAGCCTTCGAAATTCAGGGCGTCAGAACTCGAGAGAATAACGAGAAGATACACTTCCGAACTCATAAAGAAAAATTTCATAGGACCGGGAATAGACGTCCCCGCGCCCGACTACGGCACCGGACCGAGAGAGATGGCGTGGATAGCCGATACATACGCGACTTTCAATTCGTCGAACACGAGCCAGACGGACTCGATGGCCTGCGTGACGGGAAAGCCGCTTAGCCAGCACGGGATTCTCGGCAGGAAGGAAGCGACGGGAAGAGGAGTATATTTCGCCGCGCGCGAAGCCTGCCGCGTGGGAGAGGACATGAAAAAACTCGGACTCACACAGGGACTTGAAGGCAAGAAAGTTATAGTTCAGGGACTCGGAAACGTGGGTTACTGGGCGGCATACCTGATGCAGAACGATGGCGGCGCCGTCATAGTAGGACTTGCTGAAAGAGAAGGCGGAATTTATGACCCGAACGGAATTAACGTCGAAGACGTATTCAAGCACAGAAAAGAAACAGGCTCGATACTCAATTTCAAAAAAGCGAAGAACTTTAAAACGCCCGGCGAAGTGCTCGAACTCGAGTGCGACATACTCGTTCCCGCGGCGCTCGAAAATCAGATAACGATAAACAACGCGGCAAACATCAAGGCGAAGATTATAGTCGAAGGCGCCAACGGACCCGTGACCGCCGAAGCGGAAGAGATACTGCTGAAGAAGGGCATTCTCGTTCTCGCGGATATGTACGCGAACGCGGGCGGCGTAACGGTATCTTATTTCGAATGGCTGAAGAACCTCCAGCACGTTTCATTCGGAAGGATGGACAGAAGGTACGACGAGGCGACTCACACGAACATGGTGAATGTGGTAGAAAACCTGACGGGGAAAAAACTTACGCAGACACAGAGGAACGTCGTGATTACAGGACCGAACGAACTCGACCTCGTTAACTCGGGGCTTGAAGATACTATGATAATGGCTTATCACCAGATTCGCGAAATAAAAGTAAAGAATCCTAAAATTGACAGTTTCAGGACTGCGGCTTTCGTGCAGGCGATAGACAAGATTGCCGTTTCGTATATGGACCTCGGAATATTTCCGTAACATAAAGAAATTATTTATTCCGGCAAAGACCGGAATCAAGAGAAAGGGATGCATCGCATCCCTTTTTTTATTGGCGATGTTACAAAACGGCAATTGACAACTTCGGGTCAAATTAACCTCTCACTTCTTCGCAAACAGGATATGGTAGAGTTTTTCCAATTTAAAATTTGCCATTTACAATTTAAAATTAATTACGCATCTTGCATAACGCAAAACGCATAATTATGAATCCATTCATAGTAAGCGGTTTCGCGGGAGCGGGTTATTTCTGCGACAGGAAATCCGAACTGGCGAAACTAAAAGAGGCGTTCCGGAACGGACGCAACGTCACGCTTTATTCGCTCAGGCGGATGGGCAAATCCTCGCTTGTGAAGTATCTGTTCTCCTCGCTCGGAAAAGAGGCGGACTGCATTTACATTGACCTGTTTCCCGCCGCCTCGCTGCAGGATCTAACTCAGCTTCTCGCAAACGCAGTAACGCGCCATTTCGGATTTACGGTTAAAACTTTTCCAAAAAAAATCGCGGCGCTCCTTCGCGCGGTAAACGCTTCGCTTTCCGTTGATCCTTACACGGGCAAGCCGGAAATCAAGTTCGGGATTGGCGACGCGCGGGGAAAGCAGGAGAATCTCGAGGGGATATTGTCCTATCTCGAAAAGAGCGGCAAAAAAGTTTTAATCGCGTTCGATGAATTCCAGTCGATACTCAGGTTCCCTGAGAAGAATACGGAATCGATGCTCCGTTCTCTGTTTCAGAACTGCAGGAACATTAATTTCATATTCTGCGGGAGCAGCAGGGGAATGATGGAGGCGATATTCAACGACGCGGCGGGTCCTTTCTACAGAAGCACACAGCATCTCTATCTCGGAGAAATAAGCAGAGAAGATTACAAATCATTCATTGCGGGAAAGTTCAAGGCAGGTGGAATGAAAATAGAAGAAAAACAGGCGGAGTTCGTGCTCGACACCTGCCGCTGCCACACGTACTATGTTCAGTATTTCTGCAACCGTCTATATTCAAAACGGTTCAGGGGAAGCGATAAGATGCTCTACGATACGCTGGACGAAATACTGCTTGAGAACCAGCCCGTGTATAATAATTACAGAAACCTTCTCACGGATACGCAATGGCGGCTGGTCAAGGCAGTCGCGAAAGAGGGGAGCGTCGAAAAACCGCTCGCGGCGGAGTTCGTCAACAAGTACGGTCTAAAGTCACCGAGCAGCATACAGCGGGCGCTGGCGTCGCTTCTGGAAAAGGAAATCCTTTTAAACATTAATGGGAAGTATCTGGTTTATGACGTGTTCTTTTCCTTATGGCTGAAAAAGTACTGATTTATTTCTTTATGAGTTTGTTGTACTCGATTATAAGTTTTTCGTAGTCTTCGGTGTATCCCTGCTTTTCCATTCTAAGCAGGTCGTCTTTAAGAGCGTTTTCGGTTCTCGGACCGCTAATAACGAATTCCGACGGTGATTTTCTCGTGACGTTATCTCCGGGTTTCGATTCGCGCTTCTGCTCGTAATCCTTTTCTCTCTGCGACAACTGCGCGTCGAGCATTCTCGATAAAATTTTGTTCTGGCGTTCGAGAAGTTTTTCATCTACGCTGTATTCGCTCATCTGCCTTATGGATTCCAGCATTTCCTTTTCGACTTCTTTCAGGTCTCCGAGCATTTTTTCGCCCGACCTGTTTTTCTCTTTTTCGAATTCGGCATTGAGTTCCTCAAGGGATTTCTGAATCTGATACTGCTCGAGTCTCAGTTTGTCAAGCGTTTCCTTTTGCTCCTGCGACAGTTCTTCCTGTCCGCCTTTTCCGTCGCGCCCGGTCCTTCCGTTCTGCCCCATGTTACTCATCTTCCCGTTGACCCCTTGCTGCATCATAATCAACTGCCCGAGCCTCTGCATCAACTGTCCCATTCTTCCTTCGCCTTTTTTTCCTTTGCCCTGCTGTTTTCCCATCTGGTCAAGCATATCGCCGAGCATTTTAGCGGCGTTGTTAAGCGATTCAATCGCCTTGCCCTGATTGCTCATCGCGGGATTCTTCTCGCCGTTTTTAAGGTTGCCTTCAGATTTGTTCATACTGTTGTGAGCGCCGCCCAATTCCTTGCCGAGTTCGGGCGATAACTGCATTCCTTCCTTCGTCATGTTCATCAGGTCTTCGATGTTCGACGTAAGATCTTTCTTAATCTTACTCTGCTCACCCGATAAATCATTGAAATCTTCCCTGTCTTCTTTGTCAAGTTTTCCCGTTTCGTCCTTCAAATCCCGCTCCTGCTCAGACAGTCTCTCGAGGTTCTTTTTAATGTTCTTCATCCTGTCCATCATCTTGTTGTTCAAATCCATGTTGTTCATCGCGCCTTCGAGATTATCCTGCATCTCCTGATTGAACTCGTTCATATCCCCGGATATGTCCTTCTGCGTACTCTCCGACTGCTCTTTCTGTCCCTTGAACAATTCGCTCGACGACTTCTGCATCTTGTTTTCGGTCTGACGCTCGTTCATTTTCTTCAGAAGATTTTCGAGGCTTTTGGTATCCATTTCGTTCTTAGTGTTCTTCATATTGTCTATAAGGTCTTTCATATCCTGCTTGAACTTGTTAAAGTCTTCCTTAATATCTTTTTGTTTGTCGGCAAGAGTGTTCATTTTGCTGTCGTTGTTCTTTTGTGTCTGCTCTGTCTCTTTCCTGAGTTCATCCTGCATCTTCGTCATATCGTCAAGTTTCTGCGTCAGGTCTCCCATTTTCTGCAGATTCTCAATCTTCTTCATAAGTTCCATCACCTGTTCGAGTTGTTTCCTGAACGCCTCTTCGTCGAACTTCATATCGTTCAAATCGCGCTTGAACTGTTCGGTGTTCTTTTTCATCGCCTCCTGCAGTTTGCGGAGCATTTCCCTGAACTCGGGCGTATTTATTTTGTTGAACAACTCCTGAAGTTTCATGAACTGCTCGAGAGTCTTTTCACTCAGCACCGGGTTTTGAGTAAGTTCCTTGAGAGTCTGGTCGATTTTGTTCTGAACGGCATCGAGATTTTTCTGAACGTTCTCAACCTTCGTCTGCAATTCCTTTTTTCTCTGCTCGTTGACGGCGTTCTCTTCGGGATTGTTCTTTATGTCGTTTATTTCCTGCTGAAGCTTCTCAACGTTTTCGAGAAGAGTTTTTAAATCCGATTTTATGTCCTTAGTCGTGGTTTCGGTTCTTTTCAGGTATGAGGCGGTTGTGTTATACACAATAAATCTCGTTTCCGTACGCGAGGTCTTTCCTGAATTGTCGGTTACCTCGAGGTAATACTCATATCTCGCTCCCTGCTGCTGACCCTGAATCAGCCAGGGATACGTTATTTCGAGAGACGTTGCGTCGGGATTGTTTATGGGAATTACCGTTCCCGAAAAACCGTTTGACGCGGATGATATGGCGCCGCTTTTTTTATGGTACAGCATCAATTTAGAAAATCCGAAATCGTCAGTAATTATGGTCTTCAGGTCAACTTCACCGCTTCCGAAAATACTGTATTCGCTTTCTCCCGGGAAGACAATCTTTATTTCCGGCGGCATATCCGGCATCAGCTTTACGGAATACGTTTTCCTGTTCGAATTCCCCCGTCCTTCCCTGTTCTTCAGAATGAATTTATAATATCCTTCTTTGCCCGCTATTACGCTGCCTTCAGCCGAGTTGCCGTTAATCCTGAAAGCGGAATAAACGCCGTTGTAGTCAATACCCGATTCTGACATTTCTTCCGCGGTTGTAATGCTGAACTTAAGAACGCTTCCTTCGATGCAGACGACATCGCCCGTGTTTTCTTCCATTGTCTTCGGCTGAAGTTTCGTGTAAGCGGGGTATTCGATCGTGACACTGAACGATTTAATGAAAGCGTCGGCTTCACCGCTCTCCGTTCCCGCGGTGTTCGTGGTTTCGCCGAAATTCTTTCCGAAATTTATAAGCCTGCCCAATGAATCCGAAAGGGGAGTGAGAAGGAACAAGACGGACGCAATTGTTATGACGGATAAAAGCGTATAAATCCTTTTTCTTGTCCCGGCGTAACTTATGAATTCCTCAAGATTAATCCGCTCGGTGTCTTCGGCGGTCTTACTGAGATTCGCGCTGACGAGTTCCCTCGACGTGTACGCGTCGTCGTTCCTTTTTCTGTAGAGGGAAATCGCATTTGACAGCCTGTCGCGCACTGCGGGAAAATAACTGCCGATTCTCGACGAGTAATACACGGGATTGAACCTCTTTCGCGACGTCCTGTAAAAAAAACCGGCGGCAATGTATCCAAAGGTGAAAATCAAGGAAACCGAATAAGCCGCGAAAATAATTGTCCGAACAGCCGAAGAAAAATGAAAAGCCGATTCGAGCACAGACAAAAGAACAGCGAGAGAGATGAATACCGAAAATGCCGATAAGATTCCGTTGAGAAAGTTCAGAAGACTTTCTTTCCTGTAAATTCCGTAAACGCGCTTTTCAACGCGGTCGAGAATCAAATCGGTATTTGCCGGAACGGTGCTCATCCAATTTTATTACTTTCTTTTGCTTTCCATTGTTTCAAATTATAATACCATTTTATTCAAAACAATTCAATCAAATATCAACGTACAATTCTTCGCGCGCATAATGGATGTTTTTCCGCGGAGTCGGAATAAAAAAGCGCCGCGCTAATCTCCTGTTTTATCAACCCCGTAAATTAATTGTATGGAATTATTCGCGCATTACCTATATTTTGCCGATGATGGGTAGTTTCATTTCTGATTTTTAAAACTTCCCGAACGTATTTTTTGTTCTAATATCAGAAGAATAAATTAATCTATGGAAAATAATACAAAGACACCCAAAGGCATCGGTCTATTTCTGATGACAGCCCGCGCATATGCTTTTCCCGCGTCGGTCATTCCCGTATTTTACGGCTCGCTTTTATCCGTGCTGTTTCATCCGGGACTCAAATTCGATTTCGTAATTTTTGCTCTCACTTTAATAGGAGCGTTGTCGGTGCACATCGGTTCGAATGTAGTTAACGACATATATGATTTCAAGAAAGGTCTTGACAAGGAAGACCCCGAAATCGGAATACCTCACGGCGGCTCGCTCGTGTTGTCGAAAGGCTACGTTTCGATGAGCACGATGAAGGCTTTGGCTTTCGGCTCGCTAATTCTCGCCTGCGGAATCGGCGTAGTACTCTGGATGATGTGCGGCGTATGGGTTTTATATCTGATGATTTTCGGACTGCTCGCGGCGATTTATTACACAGCCAATCCGTTCGCCTTGAAATACAAGGCGCTCGGGGACGTGATGGTTTTTCTTTCATTCGGCGTGGGTATGACGCTCGGCGCTTATTACGTTCAGGTAAGGGAATTTTCCTGGCTTCCGGTCGTGCTTTCAACGCCGATTGGATTGCTTATAATCGCGATACTTCACGCGAACAACATTCGCGATATGAAATTCGACAGGGTGTTCGGGGTTAAGACGATTCCGATACTTATAGGCGAACAATTATCGAAGTACATGTATTACGTTCTGATATTCGGGGCGTACGCCTCAATAATAATTTTTGTCGCGTTGAAACTTCTGCCATGGCTGGCTCTATTGAATATAGTCACGCTTCCGTCAGCGCTCAAACTCGTGAAGATTATTAAGCACATTCCCGAAGACGGAATGCCGAGGTGGGAACTCGGGACGAAGCATCTTATGATGACCGCGCAGTTCAACATGCAGTTCGGTCTTGTGCTTAACATAGGTCTCCTTCTCGCTTTGCTAATCTTCGGCGGATAATTATTTCAATTGAAAATTTTCGATGACCGTCAGGACTTACGTCCTGACGGTTTTTTGTTATTCCATCCGAATCCCGATAAGCCCCGCATTTTTCGGTGACCGTCAGGACCTATGTCCTGACGGTTTTTAGTTATTCCATCCGATTCCTGCTGCGGTCCCGCAGTTTTAGTTCTGTAGTATTAGTCCCGAAGGGACGGCATTATTTTAGCGTGAGCAATTATTTTTTATTTGAGACCCGTAGGGTCGGCAGTATATACTGTCGTCCCTACGGGACTTTTTTGCGATTTCTATTTCAAAAAGATGCCGCTCCTACGGAGCTGATTTTCGCTGACCTCTTATTGCTATTCGATGCCGCTCCTACGGAGCTGATTTTCGCTGACTTCTTATTGCTATTAGATGCCGCTCCTACGGAGCTATTCGATGCCGC
>AMWB02126138.1_pt1 | contig 20158 bp, 28 predicted proteins | sample 200311 | NCBI WGS metagenome assembly AMWB02 (sample SAMN02737377, study PRJNA173069) | bioreactor metagenome | biome: anode biofilm in microbial fuel cells | place: USA: California | collected 2010-12-16 | reverse complement strand
GGATTCGAACCTGCGACACCCGGATTCGAAGTTAGAAGACTATGTTTTATATTTGCTTTAATATAAGCAGGTTGTACGATGTCTGTCCATAGTCCATGTGGACAGAGCCTTAAGTGGCCAATAACGATCAAAGTTTATTAAATTTAGCATAGTTTTAAGTAGTTAAAATATGTATCCCTGTCCATTCCGGCAGTGCGTATGTTTGATTGAATTATGCTCACTGCGAGATCTTTAGAATGGGCAGGAATTACCAACGGACGGATGACGCCTTCTTTGGTGTAAATCCTATGGCTGCCTTCCTGGCGAGAGAAACGAAAACCGAAATGAAGTAAAATGCACTCAAGAATTTTCCACGAAATTGGTGTTATGCGTGGCATTCTATGAGTCTTTTTGAAGCAATATAGGGAAGGGTGATATCAAGATTGTTTTCGCCGTTCTCTTCTTCAATAATCCCAGAGCTCTTACTAAAACCACAATCTTTCATTACTTGTTTGATGGTACCCATCTCGATGCAAGTTTCAATAAACAGTCTCACAGCATCGGTGATGTTTTCTTTTGCTTCTTTTTCCGTACATCCCTGTGATGCAACGTCAAATATCTGACAAAAAGCGACGAAGACATCGTCTTCTTTGTAAATTCGTACCGGAACTTTTATTTTAATTGTCATTGTTGGCATATCGTTCCCTCCTTCTATTGAAGGTTTCTTCTCACCCTGTATTGTAAGTATTATCGGATTAAAATACAAATGTGATAAGTGCTCTCAGGGCAGAATGATACGATAGTATCTTAATATAGGCGAAGTTGCCAGAACTTTCTGTCCATGTTTACAGAGGCTTTATTCATCTGTTTTATCGGTCTCATCTATTAGACCATCGGTCCTATGAATCCTATCCACCATGTAATATAGGCCCAACAATGTCGTGATGATTAAATGGGAAGCGGCAAATAGGTAACTTGTAATAAAAATCCACTTTACAAATACATAAATTGTTTCTGGAAGAAGCAAATGCATGTTGGCATTGAATATAACCGCCCCCTTGCCGACGAAATACAAGAGAACACTAACGAAGGCCAAATATCCAAACATTAAGCATAAAAAGCGTCTTCTGGTCAATTGATCAATCCTTATTTTACCTCTTGATGTCGTTTTCAGGGTAGGGGTATCGCCTGGCATAGCCTGGTCCATACCGGCCTTTTTAAACGTGGCAATTGCAGCTAGAGAGGCAATATAAAAACCGGTCAACATTTGCAATAATTCAACTATAGCCCCAAGCAAACCGCCTGGTCCTAATAATCTGACTGGTTTGGGCAGAATGGCCAGGGTACCTATAATAAATATCGTCATTAGAAAAGGGTAAATGAGATCGTATCGTAGCTTTTCAGGGTGCTTTATGCGGATGTAATCCAACGGACGTAGTAAACGTGATAGCGATTTCATACTGGCTCCTGAAGTTTCAGCGAGCAGCAACCAGAAGGCTTGTCATTTTGCCCGCTAGTTCCACCCTTATTTCGGACAAACACTGCGCCAGAGGTGCGGACACCTGCACTACTTCAAACTTAGAAAACATGGCATCTCCAGCGTCTTCTCTTGCCGTTGAAACTGGAACTGACTTTGATTTCCCTTCTTTTCTTTTGTACTGCACTAATATTTCAGAATAATTTTTCTTTCGAGCTTTTTCTTTAAGCCTATTTATGATGCCCACCGCTTCATCGCCAGAAAATTTTTTTATGACCTTTAACTTAACCATATGTGAAGAAACTTTAACATATCCTTCTTCGTCAAGCCCGCCATCGATGTCATCATATCTTTTTAGTTCAAACCCTTTCAGATATCCTTTTTCCAAACCTTCCCTTAAAGATTCCGAAACATATCCAGATATTTCCGAAGTTGGCCAATATTTTCTTGTCTTGCCATCATATGTCTGATAGAGATCATCAAAATTTTCTTTGAAATTTGATGTTAGAAAAGGCTCAATTTTAGTCCGGCCAATCCCAGGAACATCTTCAAGAAGTGTTAAGTATGTTGCGCCACGTGGTGTTATAGGAACCAGTGAAACAACCATGTGGGAAGAAATTGCTACTCCCTCGCCAGCCAGCTTCGGTTCAACGCGCAATGCCCCACTTTCAAGATTGACAAAAGCAGGATCAGATACCTTCGTATCGGAATACTGGAACAATATAACAGCTACTTTGTTCGTGGTATCAATCGTCATGTCCCTGATGCGGATAGCTGCAGTCTCATTTTCAATTAGCTTAACGCATTCACCTGCGATAACTCGTGGGCGTAACAACCCAAGAATGTCCTCCATCTTGACATATGGTGCATCATCAGGGTGCGGTTTGAGAAAATGCTTGTAGTAGTGTACCCATCTCCTATTTTGATCTAGCATGCGTAACGCTCTCCCCATTATGTATCAAAAAAAATCGCATCAAGTATCTTCGACAGGTTTCTCCGTAGGAGATCCTTCACCTTTAATCTTATCATTCAGCTTCCGCCCCTGGCTGCGTAAATACTCCCCGGCAAGGTGCTGGTATATCCCGGTCGTATTCGGCGAGCTGTGCCCCATAATGGACTGCAGGGCGGACAGGTCATATCCTGCTACCGTCGCGGCGGTGCCGAATGAGTGACGCAGCAGGTGATGGTAGAGGTGTTTGTCGATTCCGGCCTTGGCAGCTGCCCGGAGCAATGCTTTTCTGATGGTCAAATATGGCTTTTTGGTGCTCGGGTTGACGGTCAGCCAGCCTTTGACCCCTTTGTGCTTCTCCAGCTCCTGCATGAGACGGTCGGTGGTGATCGGCACGATCCGCTCCTTGCTGCCCTTGCCGGTGACAAAAATAACCCCAGCGTCAAATTCCACCTGCTCCCTGGTTAGTGACATAGCCTCATTTCGTCGGAGACCGCAGTCGGCCATCAATAAGAAGGCCAGCTTGTATTCCGGCTCAATTACCTCATATATGGCGGTGATCTGTGCCGGCTGCAGGGGTCTGGGCTTTGGCGCTGCGGCCATTTTTTTCGGGAATTTTGGGATATCAAACGGCATTGGATCACAATAGTCGTGAGCCGCCGCCCACTTGAGCAGGACCGACAGGTAGCTTAGCTCCTTGTTGATGGTCCTCGGCTTGACACCGTCGTTGAGACGTGCGCTCTTATAGGTGTCGATCACTTGCCGCGTGATGACTTTGGGCTGCAGCCGGGCGAAGGTCTTTTTCAAATGCTGCCAGCAATCTGCCGCATCTTCGACTGTTCGGGGTGCATGGTCAATCCGGTATGATGCCATCCAAAGAGGGTAAATGCCTGCCAGCTGCCTGGCGGTAGGGGGGTCGATATCGACATGGCGCCGCATGATCTGCCGCTCCCACTGCCTGGCCTGCTCCTCGGTGCCGGGGATCGACACCCGCACCCGCTTGCCCTTATAACCATGCGGCCGGCAATCGACAATCCACTCCCCTGGGGAGGTCGGGTTCGGTCTTACTGACATCAGCAGTTATGGGCTTTGTCGGCTCGTTTTGCCATTTATTGGCCCAGCCTTTTTTTCGCGGAATATTGCTTTTGAGCACAATATTCTATCATTTCGAAGTTATCTGCCCATCGGCTCTGGCAATAATTGAGTATATCTTTTGGGTATTGGTATAGATTTCGTTTGGATGCATACTGTTTCTTGACGCAATATTCGATCATTTCAAAATTTTTACCCCATCTCTTTAAGCAATAATCGCCTGGGTTATTTTCGTTATCCGTTGTGGCATATCTTTGACTGTTTAAGGTCGCCGCTCCAGGAGGAAGCTGCGTCGTCTCCACAATGCGGCCGTTTGCGTTTCTATATCTATAGGTCTGGGCTGTCGAGTCCGGGGTATGCATTAACAATATGAGCAGCGAAACTGCTGCAGGTATGAATAATCGCATTATGCGCCTCTTTGTTTATTCTTCTGTCGGTTGATAATAAGCAGCAGCAAAAAGCAGACAACAGCCAATTATCAAGATTCCCCAGCCCCATTGCATATTGACCGACTGCATAGCGACGTCGGCAAAGCCACGAAAAGGATTTCCAGCCAGGTCGGCCTCCATATTTTTAGACAATTCGGTCAGACGTGCTCTGAACTGATAAAAAGTAAATCCGATCATTATCAAGCTGGCGCTAGCTGAATACCATAAAAATTTCATCTTTTTCATGAGGATGAACAAGAGAGACAGAAAAGCAACGGCCAATATGAGCACCCCGTCTCCTTCTCCGTTCTTGAACAAGTTCACGTCCCCCACGATCGGGGCGCTTATTACCGGACAGAAAACCCCAATCGCCAATAGTGCTGTTCCGGTAAGACCGCTTATTGTGCTGTAGTTGTTGACAGCTTCAGCCGGAGAGATGCTGATAACATGATTTTTTTTCGGTTCTCCACAATTAGGACAACTGTCGGCATTTTTAGATATTTGCTTCTGGCATATCGGACAGATTACTAGATTACTAAGCGTGCTTTCTTTTTCTTTATCTAGTAAACCGCTTCTCCTTTTTATTTCTGTACCATCAATACCCATGTCACCTCCATTTATGATGCCTATATCTGTCTAGTCTAACTATCTTCGCCGTTTGCCTTTTTTTTGAATAAATTATTCTTCCATTCATCAAATTCTGGAAACCTATTCTGAAACTCCAAGCGAAACCATCCTGTAAACCCTGGGCGCAATCGCTCCATATCGTTCAGCCAGGTCTGTATCTCTCCCAAGGTGTCGGCGTCCATTTCTGCTAGTTTTCGATACGACCTTACCATCTTCGTTGGTGGTTTATTAACGAATGATATTTGCTCCATTTCTGCTGTTTCTTTGTCCTGTATTTTCCATCCTTTACCTCTTGATTTGTGAGGACCATTCTTCACTTGGTCGCTCATCTGAACGGTGACATTATTGGATTTTGCAAACGGTTCACCGTTACCCGTTGCCAGCCAATCTATATTGCAGTCAAAGAAATCAGCTAATTCTCTGATAGTACTCCTTCTCGGCATTTTCACGTTTCCTGATATCCAGTTGCTCACCTGTGCTTTATCAAACTTAGTTCCATCAACCAATTCTTTTTGGTTAATTTTTTTTAGATCAATAAGCATCTGTAATCTTTGTGAAAATTCACTCATTGTATATTTCGATGTGAATGGTTGTAATTATTTAGTTGTAAATAGTTGTGCTTTTCGCTACCTTTGTCTCATAAACAACACGCAAATCATTTAACATTTTGCCAAATAAGAAATCATGGCCCCAACCAGAATCCAAAACAGGCGTTGCAGGTTGTCAAACGACTTATGCAAGAAAGACTTTTCTTTGAGCATCGATGACCATGATTCCAGTGCGGCTATTCCTTCAGGAGTAATGACCAGAGATAAGCGGGAGGAATATATATGTCTTTCAAAATCTGAAATTCTTGCATCGTCTGAAGCTAATCCTGACCGAAGAAGTTCTCTGGCCATGCGGTTGTCGTCTCCTTTCAAATCGTCAATAAAGCTGACTTCTCCGTCACTGATGCGCTTGAGAAGAAGCACATACGACTTAAGTGTGATTCTTGATGCTGTATTTTGGTTGGTGGTCGGTTTTTTCATTATGGATATAATTGATTTTGCAAGACATCTTGCCGCTATTATCAAAAATTTTCTGATCCATTTTTAAAGGTCGATATGACAACAATCGCACGCCATGGATATGAATCCATGACCAAAACACAAATCATAGGAGCCATCATGTTGGCCACCGGAAAACAGGTTGATGAAGTAGCCAAAGAGCACGGTTACTCGAAACATACCTTTTACCGGGTGATCAACAACACGACCAACAGCCCCAAGGTCCAGGCGTTGATTTCCTCAATAATCAATCGGCCGATCGACGAGATCTGGCCACCAAGCCAGGGCAAACCAGCATGAAAGCGACAATTTCCATAACCGACGATAACGGCCTCACTGTTGAGGTTTCCGCTTCCGTGCCAGCATCCTCTTTGTCACAGCTATTTTCAGATTCAGAACGCGAATCTTCAACCGAAGATCACGCTCAGTCATTCCATGATGTTCTTCTGGAAATGCCGTCAGTGCTTCTCCAAGCGCGTGATTCAATTTGTCGAAATCTATTAGCTGCATCATGCAATAACCTTAGAAAAGTGGAGCAACACAATGCCTGAAAAAACGAAATACGCAGCTGAAAATTTTGTCGGTAAAAAAGCCATGTATCGACTAGTCAACCAAAGGGACATGAAGTCATCCGAGGTTATAAGCGTCGAAGTTTTTTATGCCCTTAGGGGTCCCGAAATCTTCATGCTCAACCTTGCCAATGGTGACCAGGTTGATGCGTCCAACTGCTATTTTTCTGAACCTGTTTCAGCTACGGCCTGAGCGAGTTCCCTGATGGCATCGGCAATATTGTCAAGGCTACCCGCTAATTCGCTATTGGATTCTTTTATGGTCATTGCCAGGTTTTCAAGCGCTCCGAGTTTGGTATCAGCATTTCATAGGCCTAGCCTGTGTAATGCGTTGGCTACTACGATTCATGCATTTGCTGTCTGCTCTTCTTTCATTATCGATCCTTTACACAAAAAAAATGCCTCTCCCCCTGCAGGCGGAATGGTTCTGTCAATGGTTCGTTTGGTCGCACTTATGATCCTAGCAAGGGGAGAGGTTTTTGTCAAAATTTTCATATTATCAACATCGCACACAACGAGGGGAAGATAAATGCCGATCGAATCTAATAAAATGCAATCCTGGCAGGTATTTCACTTTGCCAGAAAACACCTTACCCGGTCGGCGCTCTACTCCATTTTCGGCAAGAAGAACGCCAGGGCGGTGGACTACTGGTGCGAGGATCCGCGTTATACCGCCAAGATCGAGGGGGCGTATGACCCACTGCTGGGCGTCAAATCCATGTTGGAAACCCTCGATGACCAAGGCCATTGCGGTGTTGTTCGTGCTGCATTCGCTTATCTGGCCGAGAATACCTCGATTAAATGCGACTATGAGCGGACCATTGTCGAGCCGATGTCGAATATCACTGATGAGATCCTGGCCGATTTCAGGGCGGTGGCTGAGTTGCAACGGGCGATCGAGAATAAATGTGACGTCGCTGGGGCAGAGCACTTGCTACGTGAGGCTATAGCGGAACTGGAACGAACGGTCGCTTGTTATATCAAGGAATCGTCATGAGAGCACATGTGTTGATATTGGTAATAGGCCTGGTATCCGCCGCGGTCCTCTGCAGCTATTACTTCCCGAGTGTCGAGAAAATGCAGGCACAACTTGCCACGACAATACAGTCCAGTATTCCGTTAGAGCTTAACAGGGAATAGCCATGAGCGATGCACTCAGAGAGCAGATTGCCCTTCTCCTGGATGAGGTACAGAAGATGTCTTCCGAGATTAACGAGATCAGGTCCATGATCTCGATGAACCTTGAGAAGCAGGTAGTGCAACAGAGCCTGTCCGAAACGAACGCCGAGATAGCCATGGTTGATGCCATGGGCCTGGACCCGATCAGCTACCTGAAAGACAAGCGCCGAAAGCATCGAATGGCAACCGCAACATCGAGAAAACGACCGACACAACCCCGAACTGGAGGTAGCCATTGAAAACATTAACTCGAAAAAATGTATCTGATTTCCTGCTCGCATCCTTGACTGCGGTAATGATTTTCTTTTTTACCACAATGTCTGTTGTCGGGTTAGCACTATATGTCGACTCAATCAATCAACCACAAATCACATCGGTCGATGAATGATGGCCGACTGCTCAATTGTCCTGACCGGTGTCATGCCCTGTTGCATCCGTCAGGATCTCTACCGCTGCGCCGCTCCTATTCAGATCCTCAGTTGTACTCAACCAATCCCCCAGCCCCCGTCGGCGTCCGAAAACAGGGTGGGGCTGGGTTTCTTTTATTGGCATGTGAAGGCAATGGTTAAAAGGATTAAAGGGAGGATGGCTGCTGCTCTTACCCTGGTTGGAAGAATAATACAGAGGTCCATTTGTTGTTTTCCCCCTGCACCCCCTTTCCCAACAACGCACACCAGGAGATTACATCCTCCCGTATTGTACGTCTTTTTTCTTCCGTTTTTGTGGAATTTTCAAAAAAATGGGTCCTTCCCGGCAGACCTTCATCACGGGTACGAGAGACCTCGATGGACGATCACATTTATAAAATTCAAAACGCCGGAAAAACGGAAACTTAGGAGGTTTTTGTCGTGAGTGCAGGCTTGAAAGGTAACAAGGCGAAAAATGATCCGAGCTGCCCTAAATGTAATAGTCAGGAGATTTGGCGGCATGGAAAGAATGGTGCAGGAAACCGACAGTATCTGTGCCGTACCTGCGGCAGAGTTTTTGTCCGTAATCCGTATTTGTCGGCGGATATCAAGCTGATTGCCGATCGGATGATACAGGAAAAAATTCCCGTCCCGACAATAACCTCGGTTCTACAGGGATATGTTTCCCGCCGATGGCTCTACAATCGCCGGGAGATTCTGCATGTCTGATGATTCAATGAGCATGGAGGAAATGCAGGAAGCGATCGCCAAAAGGGTGGCCGAGGAGCAGGCGGACAATCCGGCAGCGCCTGCCGACGTAGTTCCTTCCGATGCCGGCGATGATCTTGATCTGGCTTTTGTGCGAAAATGTTACAACACCAACGTGCTCGGTGAGTCGATCCTCTTCAACGCCATGCATCGTGGCAAGCACATCTACAATACCATCGCCGACCGGTGGATGACCTATGTCAATCCACACTGGGACGTTGACCACACAAAGCGGGCGCTCTCCGATGTGGAGAGCGTCGCCACCCAGTTTGTCCGCCTGCTCACCGCCACCATTGAGGAGCTGGATAAAATAGCGGGCGACAAGGATCAGGCTTCCCGGCGTAAATCGCTGCTGAATCAGAAAAAAGCCATCATCGCCAGGCTTGACCGGCTGCGCTCATCCTATGGTCGGCTGGATGTCCTGAAATGTTCGGTTTCCAATGCCGATCCGCTCACCGTCCACCCTGATCAGCTGGATCAGAACCCCATGCTGTTGCCGGTGAAAAACGGCGTCATCGATCTGCGCACGGGAATTCTCCGCCCTGGGCAACCGGAGGACTATTTGACCATGTGCTCGCCTATAGAGTGGAAGGGCCTGCACGAACCGGCGCCAACCTGGGACAATTATCTGCTTACCAGCCTGGGCGGCAACCAGGATGTCGTTGATTTTGTCCTCCGGGCGATCGGCTACTCGGCAACCGGCCTGAACCTGGAACGGGTTTTCCTGGTGTTGTTCGGGCAGCATGGCCAGAATGGCAAGGGCAAGCTGATGGAGATCCTGCACTATGTGCTCGGTTCCCTGGCCGGACCTATCCAAACCGAGATGTTGCTGGCCCAGAAATTCACTAAGGCAGCCGACGGACCGTCTCCTGCGGTCATGGCCCTGAAAGGTCGCCGTCTCGCCTGGGCATCGGAGCCGGAAGAAAATCAGCCATTTGCCTCGGGCAAGCTGAAACTCTATTCCGGCGGCGATCCGCTGATCGGCCGCGCGCCAAACGACAAGGACCAGACCACTTTCTACCCCAGCCATACCCTTTGGCTGATTACCAACGTCCTGCCCCATGCCCCGGCCTGGGACGATGCTTTCTGGGAAAGGATCAAGGTAATCGATTTTCCGCTGTCTTTTGTTATCCGCAAACCGCAGATCGACGAGGACGGCAACGAGATCCCGGTTGTGCTCGAAAAACACCAGCGGCACGCGGATCCGGACCTGATGTGCAAACTGATGGCGGAAGCGCCTGGGATTCTGGCCTCGATTGTGCGCGGCTGCCTGGCCTGGCAGCGGCAGGGGCTCAACCCGCCCAAGAAGGTGCTGGACGATTCGCTCAAGTATCGCCGCAACGAGGACGATCTGCAGGACTTTATCGATCAGTGTTGCCATGTGGCGATCGGCGAGCCAGGCGTCGAGTCGCCGGTTTCGACCTTGTACAAGCGATACAAGGTCTGGTGGGAGGAAGTCGGAACCACCCGGCCGATAAACATGAAAAAATTTGGTTCCCTGTTGTCCATGAAGTTTGAGAAAACCAAGTCCAATGTGATCATCTACCACGGCATCATGGTCGACGTCACTAAGTCGGTGGAGAGTCAAAATGGGTAAGTTTTTTTCTGCTATCTTGGTTTTGGGAGGATCATCCTCCCAACGTTCAACTATCCTCCCAAGTGTAAACGCCTATGGTTGTTCGGTTTGCGGGCGGTTTGGGAGGATGGGAGGATAATCCTATAGGGCTTGCGTAACGCGCGAATAAATAGAGATAGTATTTTTCTCTTACGCGCGCGCCTATATATATCCTCCCATCCTCCCAAACACTAATAAAACAGAGAGAAAAAGAAGATGTATCTATTTGGTTTGATAAAGAAAAATGAAAATTGAAAAATTTGGGAGGATGGTTGAAAAATCCTCCCTTTATCCTCCCGCATCCTCCCAAGTGGTAAAAATGGCGATTAATGCGGCACCAGCAGAGGCTTAAACATGAACCTGCTTGATCTCTATCGTGATGATGTCTCCGGCAACGGCAAGGTTGTCTCCGTCTCCGGTGGCCGTGAATGGCGTGGGCCGTGCCCCGTCTGCGGCGGTGAGGACCGTTTCGGCGTATGGCCCGACCAGGGGAACGGCTCCGGTTCTTTTTTCTGCGGCCGGCAGAAGGGTGGCGGCAATGGTTGCGGCATCGGCGGCGATGCTATCCAGTACCTGCGCGATGTCCGCAAGTATTCTTATCCCGAGGCCTGTGATTGCCTGGGTATTGCTGCGCAGCGCGGCGGCGAGTCACTGCGGTATAAAGTACCCGTAGCGCCGAAAACGTCAGCAGAGGCTATTTTTGAGCCAAAAAAGGCCATGTACCCCGAGGAAGTAGTCGACCCTGCCCTTTGGCATGAACATGGGATGAAATTCGTTGAAGAGTGCCACCAGGCCATTCTTGGCCGTCCTATATCTATCGCTTACCTGATGGCCCGCGGCATCGACCGGGAGCAGATCGTCAAATATCGGCTTGGTTTTCACGCCGGATCAACCAGGGGCGACGTCCAGTACCAGCCAACCTTCCGACCCTGGCCCAGCTGGGGGCTTAAGCCGGAAACCCGGGAGGGCGGCAAGTTCCGCATGCTTATCCTGCCCGCCGGGCTGGTGATCCCCTATATCGTTGACGGCCAACTGCACCGGATAACCATTCGGCTGATCAAGCCTGACCCGAAAATGCCGAAGAAAAAATACCATTACGTTCGGGGATCGATCCGCGATCTCTGGGTGAGTAATCCCACAGCCAAGGCTTTTGTTCTGCAGGAGGCGGAATTTGATTGTATCGCCGTCGATGGTGCTGCCGGGGACCTGGTCGGAACTATCGGACTGGGATCCACGGGCACCAAGCCTGATGCCCGGGCCGCGGCGATCCTGCAGGAGAGCCTGTCAGTCCTCGATGCGCTCGATTTCGATAATCCGGTGCGTAATCCCCACACCGGCAGGATGGAGCGGCCAGGAACCTCTGGGGGGAAGTGGTGGAAGGAGCAATACCCGCAGTATAAACGCTGGCCAGTGCCAAAGGGCAAGGACGCCGGAGAGGCTTTTGCCGCCGGCGTTGATCTGCGGACCTGGATAATGGCCGGGCTGCCGCCGATATTTCATGATGTTCCGGTGGTCCACCGTCCGGCAAGTGTCGAAAAAACGAGAAAACCAGATCAGGTACCAAAGCCGGAACAGCCGGACCAGGCTCCGGTACCTGATCCTGGCCCGGATGTTCCCACCGAAAAGGATGCCAGAAGGCCTGAACAGCGGCGTATCGAAACAATTCTCAAAGAAAAGAAATTCCCGCAGACCGAGGAAGTGCAGGAATTGAAGAAACTTCTCACCCAGGCTGCTGGATTTATACGCATCTACGGTCGAGGTACGGGAATTGGCCCGGTGGTATCGCCGGAATGGTCAGAGAAAAATCAGGAAAAGCGATCGCGAATAAGCTGGCTGTTGTTCAACTCCGCTTCTGTCGCCAGAGCCCTCGAGAACCTGGATGACGGAATGTATGGACCGAACCATCTATCCATGTGAGAAAAAAAATATTTAAAAAGGAAAAAGCCAGACCAGGGGAAAAACATGTCGGAAGATCTCTTTAAATCGCAGATAGACGTCCACCGCTGGCTGGTCGATAACGGCTGGCAGATCAGCAAAAGCCAGTTTTACGAGCATTGCAAGCTGGGACTGCTGCGCAAAGACAAGAAGCTGGGCAAGTTTAAACTGTCGGCGGTGCAGAAATATGCCTCATTGCATGTAAAAAAAGCGGATACCGGGCAGAAGGTCAACGATTTTGAGGAAGGGCTGCGCAAGCGTAAGCTCGAGGCCTCCGCAGAGAAGGAGGAAATCGATTTAAAGCTGGCCCGGCTTGATCTGGACAAGAAACAGGGCAAGATGGTTCCACGCGAAGATCATGAGCTGGCGATCGTCGCCCGGGCCGTGGCCTTTATGGCCCACCTTAACCATGCCGTCCAGTCCGAGGCGCAGGACTGGATCGAGCTGGTCGAAGGCAACCAGCAGCGGGCGCCGCAGCTGGTCGAGGCAATCAGCCGGGCAATAGAGCAGCGCATGGGCGATTTCGCAATTGATGCGGAGTTCGAAGTAATTCTGGAGGGTAATTAAAATGGAGGTAAACAACATGACAGATAAACCAATAACCAGCTCGATCACCTGGCGGCCAATCAAGGCCAGGTGTGATTTCCGGCCCGATGCCGAGCAAGAGATCCTCATTTATGACGGATACCTCGATGACGTCGTCAAGGGGTATTGCGAGGATGACGAAGATGGGGGCATTGACTGGATCGATATGCAGACCGAGCTGCAGCTGAAGGACCCGCAATTCTGGGCGGAAATTCCTTTCCCATGAGTCAGAGTTAAACGTAGTTAAACGATGTTAAACAAAAAAAAACAACAGAGGTAGAAAATGACGACATCAGTGTTAATAACCGCGCATTTGTCCAATGAAAAAGAAGTAAGAGTCGCCATTACCGGTAAGTCGCTTCTAATAGGCGACGAGGTCTATCTTCTCCAAGATGGAGAAAAGATGGAGGTGATGGTTTATGACGATATAAGAATCACTGTCGAGGAAAGGGAAAAATAATACTCCATGACCGCCCCTGTCCCCTCAGCTGATATAACCAAAACACGAACCATTCGCCTGCGCACCGCTCCGACCTGGCTGCCGGAAAAGTTCCGCACCAGGGCCGAGCGGCTGCGCATCACTTTTCGGCCTTCCCCCGGGGAGCGACGCTTCCTGCGCCGGCGCAAGCATATCTCTCCGTCGCAGTGGGCCCCGAAAAACCGGGTCGTGACCTACGGTCCTTTGCAGGGTTCGCGTTGGGATAACTCGTTTATGCCGCACATGCGCGGGATCATGGACGCCTCGTTCTATCCGTCGGTGGTCATTATCGGCAACTGCAAGGTGGCGCAGTCGGGGAGCTCGTCAGGCGGGGAGACGATTGTCGGGTATATCGCCGATATGCAGCCCGGGCCGGTGGCGATCTGCTACCCGGACCAGACCACCACCCAGAAACGCTGCACCAATTACCTGCAGCCGATGTTCCAGAATTCGCCTAGGTTGCGCCCGCTCATGACCGGGTACTCGGATGATATGTCGTCGCTGCAGATAAAACTAACCTCCATGTTGATCCATATGTGCTGGTCGGGCTCCGTCACTTCGCTTGGCAATATCTCCGCCAGGTACCTGATAGGCGATGAGGTCGACAAGTGGGTCCGATTTCCGTCAAAAAAAGAGGCAACCAGTCTCAGCCTCTTCCTGGAACGGTTCCGGTCGTATCTCTTTGGCAAGAAAGCCTGGCTGTGGTCGACTCCCTCCGATACCGAGGGGTTTATCTGGGAATACATGACCCAGACGGCCGAGGTGATCTTTGATTACCATATTCCCTGCCCGGAGTGCGGCGCGTCACACAAGATGTCCGACCAGTATATCAAGTTCGGTGAAGAGCGGGACCCGCAGGCCATCCTGAAAAACGACCTGGCCCGTTATGTTTTCCCCTGCTGCGGAACCATGGCCGACGACCGGGCACGGATAAAGGCGCTGCAGCTCGGGGTATGGCATGAGCGGCTGACCGAGGAAGAGGAAAAAGAAGGGAAAGTCGGGAGGGAGTTGTTCACCTGTCTCTCCGAGGAAAACCCGGAAAATATCTGCTTTCACTCACCTGCCTGGATATCCACCCGATTTAAAAATTCCGAGATCGCCGCCGCCTTTCTCCGTGGCCTGAAGGACCCGGAGGCGATGCAGTATTACGACAATGGAATCAAGGCGGTTGCCCACGTCCCGTATCGGCAGAATCGCAAGATCGACACCATCCTTGCCCTGCGCGACGACCGGCCTGCGGGCCTGGTTCCGGGTGGTGGTCAGGTTGCAGCCCTGGTGGCCGGGGTCGATACTCAGACCGCCACCTTTGTTTTCAGTATCCGGGCTTTCGGATGGGGGCTGATCCAGCCGAGCTGGCAGATCCGCCACGGCGAGGTAGACAGCTTTGCCGCCCTGGTCAAGGTGCTGTTTGAGGATCAGTATCTCGACATCAACGGCCTTTACTATCCGGTCCACCTGGCGGTGATGGATACCGGCGGCGACCGGACCTCCGATGTTTATGATTTTTGCCGTAGGCACCCAGGGCGGATCATCGCCTACAAGGGAGCGTCCGGCCGCAAGGCCAACCCGAAAACCAAGACGGTGATCGACCGCTACCCTGGGACCAATACGCCGATCCCGGGTGGCCTCGATCTGTGGATCTGCGATACGCACCATTACAAAGACCAGCTGGCTGGGAAGTTGAAAATACAGAAAGACGACCCAGGGGCTTTTCTCTTCTCCCAGGATATCACCGAAGATTTCGCCCAGCAGATGTGTGCCGAGTACATCGACTCCCGGCGGATGTGGCAATGTCCGAAAGGCAAGGCCAACCATTACTGGGACACCGAAGTCATGGCGCTGATCGCCGCCGATATGATGCAGCTCAAGTTCACCAATTCCCCCCACCCGCAACCATCAACAAACGAGGAATAATGGCCCGAATTACCCTGATCAAGATTGCCGAAGCAAGACGCCTCGGTGCCAACGGTATCGACTATTCCCCTCGGCTTGGCGCCGTTTGCCCCTGGTGCGGGAACAAAACCAAGATAGTCCGGACCATGCCCTGGGAGGATAGCACCCGGATACGTTACCACCTCTGCCAGACCACCGGATGTGCCATGGCGAAAATGGGGGATACCATAAAATCAATTGAAATAGACCCGGTCGACGAAAAAAAAGAGGAGGCAGTATGTCGGATGAAATGAAGAGACAGCGGAGCAGAAAGACCAGGAGGATAATGGTCGGCAATAATATCAGCGGCATGCGGTGTGTCGTCGTTCTGGTTCCCCAGGATGAGGGATTGATGGAGGTAAAGCGGTATATGGCCGGGCTGGAAATGACCAGGACGCGGCAGGATCAGGCGGCCAAAGAGCTGGAGGGTTTGAAAGCGGCCAATCTCTGCCGGCTGGAGCACGGGATGGTCAAGCCGCCCGAGTTGCTGGACGGATATTTCGATGAGGTGACCAGATGAGCAAACAGTCCGACCAGGTCCTCGTTATGCTGGCGACCATCGCCGGCTGCCTGCAGACCTTCCGGCAGACCAACAGCTTTGCCAGGGTCGATCTCCGCCGGGCGATAGATGACGGTTTTTCCGCGTGCCAGAAGGCGATTTTATACTGGCCTGGGATTACCAACCGGCACTGGGTTAATGAGCGGAGGGAGCAGTTTAGAAATTTTATCATGGGCACCGATGACCGGGGATACTCGACCTGTGCGATCGCCGCCATGTGCGAGCGATTAATCGCCGACCTGCAGGACAGGGAGTCGGTCGGCATGAAGAGGGAAATGCTCGAACCGATTGCGCCAGTTTTAAAAAAGGTCCACGATTTTTGCGATCCGGAAGGGCGAAATTTTCCGGCTTACGAGAAGTCTGATTATTTGCTCGATGAGCTGTATCGGCTGATTGAGTGGCGGGAATATGCTTAAGATGAAAGTAGTATCCGACATCCGATTTGACCGAAATGGAGTAACTTCTTCCTCAATAATTCGGAAAAAACTCCTGTCTGTTACCGATTCTTTCGGTTATGATCGATTGGAAATATATGGACTTTGGCAGCTTACGTCATCTGTTGAATCGAAGGGTTGGCTGAGAAGCTCAGAGGTTATCATTCTGTGAAACTCCACAAATCAGATCTCACTTTTCGCGTACGCAATATAGATTTTTTAAATTTCTCAGTTTACGAGTCGCAATTAGACACAGAAGACCACGAAGATCACCTGACTCCACTATGCTATGCAGGTGATCTTCGGGGTTAGCTACAGGAAATATTAAATAAGGTCAATTGATAATGTGTGTATTTTCACCCAAAGACTGGTTTTACAGATATAGGGCATTAGACGATATTGTTGGCGAAGATAAGATAAACAAAACATTACAAAAGATTTCTCAACAATATGCAGTGATAACTAAAAATTGGTCGGAAGATTTAAATTCCCAGTGGACGTGTAGGATCTACATCTCAACGAAAATGATTCTAAACGCAACAGTGCTTCTGAGCAGTCTGGAATTTTCTAAAGGTGTAAATTTAAGGGTCGTCAACTCATATATAGAATATTATTCCATTTTATCACTTTTGAGGTGCATCGTTTTTACCATCCCAACTGCCGATTGGGATGATGGAAAAATTCTTTCTATGACCCACTCAAAAACAATAAATGTTGCATGTGATTGGATTTCAAAATTCAATCCTGAGTTTTCAGAGAAAATCAAGAATGCCACCTTAACGTTAAAGGCTCAACGAGAATTAGTTTCTTATCGATGCCCTGCTAGTGGAGACCAAAATTTAATTGAAGATTTCGACCTAGATTATCATTTGACTATTTTAGCAGAAATAGCTCAGATGAATTCTGAGCTACTAGAGGAGTCAGTTAAAAAATATACTGACAAAGCAATGCATATTGTCTTTAATAAACATATTGACGAAATAACTAAAGTAAAAATAAACGGGTTTTCTTTTAACGATTCAGAAGATCGCTACAGGTTAGATTATGTAAGAAGAAAACAACCTTACCCATTTAATTTGGCGTTATTTATGACTGAAGGCCAGACTGAAGACTTTATTGGTGCATGGGAGTCAGAATCATCAGAAGACGACCCTGACCAATTCTCTATGGGCAGCCCTTCAAATTGGCAGCAAATATTTGATATACCATAGTTAAATAACACAAAGAGCTAACCAGACGGTCAACACGGACTCGCTGGAAATAGCCGGTTACCTATGCGTTATGCCTGAGGGGGTGATATGGATAAATACGAGCAAATGCTGATTAATAAGGTGGCAGTGACCAATCAAATGGTTACTTATGCAAAGGCCTTCATTCTCAAAAATTTTTCCTCAGACACAACGACCTTAATAGAAAATCTGTTAAATAATGTTGAGGCGAAGAAGCCAGAAAAAATAGTGATTCATCAGTCTGTGGATACGGTGAGCCAAATTGCTCAAGCAGCCAAATCAATCTCATGGCGTTTGGCAGGATGTGAGGCAATATGGGGGTTGATTTCGAGTAACTGCCTAATTCCAGGCTCAAGTAACCTTCTGGACAATAGCCTCAGTATTTCATGGACAACTGTTGTCCCGGGAAGTGGAGGCAGTTCTTCTGGGTGGCAATTACAAAACCTGTCAATTCCTGTACCCCAAAAAGTAGTAATGCCGTTTTCCCAAAAGAATAATACCCCCCAGCCAATAACGGATCCCGACCTCTATCTCAAAGAATTGTCAATTGAAGGTCTCCACACTGAGATCGAACTTTCACTGCGAGAGTCAGTACTATGCTTTAAAAATGAACTATTTTTAGGTTGCCTTGCTCTTCTTGGCCGGGCCTCAGAAGGCGCATGGATCGAGTTGGGTCTCGCTATAGCGGCATATCTTCCCCAAGACGCACCAATTGATAGAGAAAAGCTAAGAGGCAATGTTGAAGACCCGTTCCAAGGAATAGGCAAGAAAATAAAAGAAGTTTTAAAAGCTTACGAAAGAAAAGACATCTTTGCCCAAATTTATAAGAATAGTGGCTACAACGCAAACGATCTCAAAAGCAGTGTGGTTTGGGCTGACGCCGTTAGAGAGTCGAGAAATTCAGTCCACTACGGTGCGGAGCCTTCGATGTCCAATTCATATGAAAAGGTCGCTGCTCTTCTTATTGGGGCCGTTCCAAACATTAAAATTATCTATTCAATAATTCGGTTATTGAGAAGCAAGGCATAACAATGCCCTGCACTCAGGTAAATTAACGTTTTATAGAGAAATTCAAAACAATTTGAAAATCGGATTTCCTATTCATCAATTTACAGAGTAAGGGATGCTTGACTTATTGATTTTCATTGAGAAGTCAATATCTCTCCTCTATGGACCTGGAAATACTGAGTGGAAATATGTGGACTTTGTAATCACCATAAAAGTCAAAGTTAAACCTAGCTTCTTTTCAGACAAAGATTAGAAAATAAGGATATCTCTTTGAGAGATTTTTAAGGATGGGACATAATCTCCGTAAAAAAATATCAAAAAAAATCCTTTCCCTATCGGAAAATATTCGGAAAAATAAAAATATTGCATTTTACCTAAGATTGGTGGAAGCGTTAGCAATTTTTATTACTGGTGTATTAGCAATTCTGAGTGTTTTCGCTACGGTGAAAAACAATGACGGTAGCATTACTAAGGTTGGTCTAATAATTGGAATACTAATAATTGTCTCTTTTCTCAGCTCACTTGTTGCTAAAGAATTAAATTATCGCCAAAAAATCAGCGATGAACAGGCTGATGCAAAGAATCATTCAGAATTATTAGAAAATGCAAATAGAAGCTTATACCCCATCGGTGACACCAGTATTGATTTTAGATTCTATCTGGAACTAGATGGAATAATAGGTAATAGTTACAAAAATCTCATTTCCAAATATGGTTCACTTTTTGATCTTCAAGGAAAACTTGATTTAAAAAAGCTTAGAGAACTTCAAATCACTACTCCTCTAATTATTCCTAAAACATCACCAATTTTTCCAAAAGGAGTATTATGTGACGTCATTGAAAGTCACTTTTTTACACTAGAGTTCTATAAGAATATCAACTCTTGTGATAATTTGCTTAAACCACCTCATTTGAGAACATCTCCAGATTTAGCAATTGAGATTCAAACTAAAATTATGGGATATTTCAAGAAAAATTATCAAAATCATGTCTTCAATCTTACAGCTAGGCAACTTGGCTTAACATTAACAAAGAGAGACTACTCAATATCTCATAATCATTGGTTTAAAAGTGGAAATTTAACATCATCTCTAGATTTATTAGATGCAGTATTAGTGGTTAGAATTTGCAAAAAGCTTGGTCTCGGCGATCCAGGTGATGAAATAATGTACAACTACTTAGAAAGCAAAATGCAGCTAAATTGGATAACGATTGATATTCGTGGATTTCCAAGACTTTGTTTTAGAGGCGAATTATTTAAAAGGTATTCTGATTTTGATGGATACCCAGTTTTTGTAAGTAAAGTTCCTGGCCGTTTTGAGGATATTGCTAAGATGCAACCGCGTCCAACCTCAGACTATAATCCTAAACCTTCAGGTGGCCCCGATGGTGTTTTGAAAGGATGGTATCGACTTTATTAAAAAAGTAAAAATTTTAACTCATAATTACTGAAGAGAAAATGGTTAGAAAATAGCCAAAAACAAAAGAAATACAATCTCAATAATTTCTATTTTTTACCAATCTGATGCTGAAGAAGGCATATCCGAGTTTTCTTAAAAATTAAAATAAAGGGACAAGTTTTTCTTCGACTCTTATTCTTTGGTTCACAATTTGATATATCGTTCTTAAATCTGGACAGCGGTCGAAGTGCATATATCTATGGATCTTGACCCAAGGGCCAATAAGAAATTCTTCCAGGAATCTTTGCTGTTCACTTCGGGATGAGTGTCAGGCAACTTGGTTGATACCTGAGTTCCCGGAAATATGTAACGAGAAGTATGTTAACCACTTAATATATTTATAATAATCGAGAAATTTCCTCCTCGTTATAAACTGTAATTGTAACGATGTTTGAGAGTGAT
>AMWB02163660.1_pt4 | contig 20190 bp, 15 predicted proteins | sample 200311 | NCBI WGS metagenome assembly AMWB02 (sample SAMN02737377, study PRJNA173069) | bioreactor metagenome | biome: anode biofilm in microbial fuel cells | place: USA: California | collected 2010-12-16 | reverse complement strand
CAGAGGGAAAGTCACTGCGAAATTGCGGGGGGTGGGGAGAGTAACCTCATGGCGGACAATCATTGGTGGCGCAGGAGGGGCGCGGAAGGAGATGCGCCATCACCTCGGGATTACAGGCGGAAGTGCGAAGTAGAGCCATGAAGGAGCCGGCGAACGAAGCGCTCGGCGGCTCGTCCGTATGACCTATCCGCCGCACTGTGGGCAGGCCATCTCACAGATTGGATCGATCCCCTGGCATTGACAGGGATCTCCTGGGTCATCTTTGTGTCCATGGCCATGTGTACATTGGGGCGTAGCCGGGATGTAGCAACAGATTTGCAGGATGGTTGCATCAGTTTCTGCTGCACTCAAGAGTACCATAGAACTGACGAAAACGAACACAAACACGACACTCAGAAGAAATCTGAATGACTTTCTCACACTCTTTCACCTCCTTTCGATTGCCGAACGCACTGCAAGCAATTTGCTTGCGAGCTCAGGACGGAGCTGTGACTAATCTCGAAATTGCCGTACCTCCCCCGCAGTCAACGGACCAGCAATGATCTCTGTGACGCGGCGGTGCGAGTCAATTACAGCACTGAATGGGTGGCTTGAGAAGGAGAAAACGTCTCTACATTTGTCCCCGCGATCGTACGTCGCCAAGGCAAGTATTCCAAGCTGCTCCAACGTGTCACACATGACCGCCGCATGGTCGGAGAATAGGATTCTCACATGGGAATTCGCTACGTGTCCGCCCAGGGCGTTGCGAACAGTCAATAGCTCCGTTCGACATGACAGGCATTCAATGTCAACAAATACGAGAAGCGTCGTACCTTTTGCGATCTGTGATAGCCTCACCTCATTACCCTTCTCATCTTCTAACGGTAAATCTGGCATTGTGTCCCCTATATGTAATGCGCCCGCCGAGGACAGGTACGCGTCCGTCAGAAATCTCCGCTTTTCCAACCATTTACGATGGTTGAGTGAATCGGCGCCCAGAGACCCTAACCAAGCGGCTGCCAGCGCGACGAGGACCAACGCCAGTAGACGACTCAACAGAGCCTTTAGATCTATTCCATCAGGCATAGTCACCAACTCTCAAGCGTTTAGTTGCCGCTAGAGGAATGTCACAGTTGTAAACCGGGGTGTCCCACAGAATGGAAGTCACGCTTGGCTACTTCCACGAGAAGTCCAGTAGAAGCAATGCGACGGGACCGCGCTTTGTCAAGCAGAATCTCGTTTTCTGTTGATATTTCTGTCGACTCTCTTGTTATTATATATGGATGCGGGGTGAGTTTTGTGAGCACCGGGAATGGGCAGTCAATGTCGCCCTGCTAAGTTATTGTTTCACTTGAGCGATGTGAGGGCGGGGTGCAGAAGGCTGCTCAGAATACCACTTGTCTTGCGACTGCCATCCTCTGGTGGTTGCTCTGTACTCTTCCGAGTCCTGGGGCTGCCCCGCCGCAAGAAAGGATGACGGGGCATATCCGTCAGTCACAGAGCGTCGCGGAGAGTACGCCGGCAGTCTGCTACAGCGCTCACACGATAGGCCGGTTGACCGTCAACGTGAACAACACCGGTTGGTTCTCGGGTAACAACGGCACTGACTGCTTTTCCGGACTCCCTCTGGGACCTGCGGTCGAATTCCCGAAGTACTCTCAGATTTCATATGTTGACTGGTTGTCGCTATGGGTGGGGGCGCCGTTTTCTCGTGACACGCTGGTTTCAATCGGAATCACTCAGTGGTATGAAGGACCGGAGTTTTGGCCTGATCAAGATCCGGGTGGCCGAATGATCCGGCGATCTATCCTTGATCCGAATTCCCCCGAGTATATTGGCGCGATTTCCCAGCAGGACCTCATTGCGACCTACACAGACACGTATAAGGTTTCACCATCCGCATCCTATGGAGAGGACTGGTTTCGGAAGGGTCCACACAGGCCAATCGGTATCGAGGTAATCCAGAGGTCGTATGCGTGGTCATACCCATATGCCGAGGACTTCGTGCTATTCGATTTCAGCATCAGTAATATCAGCGCCCGCCCGATTCGCCAAGGTTATCTCGGTGTCGATTTCTCTCCCGGCATCGGATACGTGTTGAAAGAGCTTCACTCCGCTGATGACGTGGTTGGTTTTGTCACTGCGCTGCCTAGCAATCAGTGCCTCCCGACCCTTGATACGTTTCGCATGGTTTGGATGGCGGATAACGACGGTGATCCTATCGACGGCCAGTTTCAGGACGTTGGGGGTGCAGTCGGCAAGTCGTGTACGGGAGTTGTTGGTTTGGAACTCCTTGGCCCCTCCATTGAAGACAAACGGCTTTCGTTCAACTGGTGGAGAACGACCCGTGAACCAAGAGACGATTTCGCGCCCCGACGACGCGGCACGGCGGAGCGACCATTCCGTGACTTTCAAACCGGTCGGCTCGGCACACCATCCGGCGACATAAACAAGTACTATGTCATGTCGAGCGGAGAAATCGACTATGATCAGGCATACACGGCCTCGATCAGTCCGGTCGATCTCACGTGGATGGCCCCGCCTCAATCCCTGGATGATGACATCGCCGATGGTACCTGGTCCGAGGGACTCGTGTCCTTTGGTCCATACGATATTGTTCCGGGAGCTGCTGTCAACTTCGCGTTCGCGGTCGTGGCTGGTGAGCGGTTTCACACTGACCCGAATAACCTGTCGAGGTTGCAGGCCGGCGATGTGCATGGGTATTACGACCATCTGGATTTGTCCGATCTGGCGAAGAATGCCATGTGGGCGAAGTGGATTTATGACAACCCCGGTGTCGACACCGATGGCGACGGTTACGCCGGAAAACAACGCATCTGCGTGTTTGATTCGCAATACGTGGACAGCCAGTGGGTGCCGCTGGCGGCGGAGACGACATTCTACGAGGGGGATGGCATACCGGACTGGCGCGGGGCATCGCCACCACCCGCACCCACCTATTGGATTCATCCCGGTTACAACAGTATCCGGGTGCGGTTCAACGGACATCGGTCCGAGACGACCAAAGACATATTCTCGGGGATTATCGATTTTGAAGGGTATCGGATTTATTTCGGGCGGGACGAGCGGGAGGGATCGTTGTCTCTGATCGGGTCGTACGATCACGAGAATTTCGACAAGTACGTGTACAACCTGCACAAGCAGCCGGAGGCGGGGTTCGAGATACAGGAGATACCGCTGACCCTGGACCAAATCCGATGCGCCTATGGGAACGGGGCGGAGCCGTGCACAGATTCACTCTTCAATCCATTGGACTACGGCGATCCGGCGCATCTCTTCAGCCCGCAATCGTCGCCGGACTCGTTCTTCTATTTCACCGTGCATGACTACAACGCTTCAGTGTTTGGAGTTACCACGGAGATACGGAAGATCTATCCAAATGAACCGAAGCCATCGAGCTTCGACACGCTGAGACCGGAGCAACTCACCAATGACGGGCATATGAAGTACTATGAGTACGAGTTCACGATCAGGGACCTATTAGCCAGTGTGCCGTACTACGTAAACGTGACCGCATTCGATTTCGGATCGCCGAAGGGGAATCTGAAAGCGTTGGAGACATCCAAGACAGTAAATATAAAGCACTGTTATCCGGCGGGGACGCCGCAGTTGGCGGATGGGTCGGACAAGCGGGTGTATGTGTATCCGAATCCGTATCGGATCGACGCAGAGTATCGGGCAAAGGGGTATGAGGGGCGGATGCGCGAAGATCGGCCGGATGATAGAGTCCGCCTCATTCACTTCGCCAATCTTCCGCCCAAATGCACGATTGGGATTTATTCGCTGGACGGGGATTTGGTGCGCAAGTTGAATCACGACATGGATCCATCCGATCCGAACAGCAGCCATGACACGTGGGATTTAATCACGCGGAACACGCAGTTGACGGTGTCGGGGATTTACTATTGGGCGGTGGAGGACGAGCGGGGGAATGTGCAGATTGGGAAATTGGTGGTGATAATGTAAGGCGGCGATCTATTGGGAGGGGAAACGCATTGAGGCGAGAACCCAGCCTTCGGCTGGGCTACACCTGACTACGCAGGGTGGGGGGTCCGACCTACTCACCTACTCGTACTTGGCGGCGAGGGGCATGCGGCGGCCGACGCCAAACGCACGGCTCGTCACTTTCAGGCCGGGGGCGGCCTGGCGACGTTTGTACTCGTTGCGGTTGACGGTTCGGATTATCCACTCGACAATCTTACGCTCGTGGCCCAGCGCGATGATCTCCTCGGCGGAATGATGCCGCTCGATGTAGAGATTCAGAATGGCATCGAGGATCGGATACGGCGGCAGGGTGTCCTGATCGAGCTGATTGGGGCGCAACTCGGCGGTCGGTGGGCGCGTGATGATGCCATCGGGAATAACATCCTGATCCCGGTTGATATAGCGGGCCAGCTCATAGATCATGGTCTTGGGGACATCGGAGATCACCGCCAACCCGCCGGCCATGTCGCCATAGAGGGTGCAGTAGCCGGTGGCGACCTCGCTCTTGTTGCCGGTGGAGAGGACCAGCGAGCCGAACTTGTTGGAGAAGGCCATCAGGATATTGCCGCGGATGCGGGCCTGGATGTTCTCAAGCGACACCTCGGAAACGCCGGGTGCGACGTTCAGTTCGGGCGTGAGCTGCTTCAGGTAGGCATCATACAGATCGGTGATCGGGATGACGCGGAATTCGATGCCGAGGTTTTGCGCCAGTTGTTCGGCCAGTTGCGTGCTGATCGGGGCGGAATACATGGAGGGCATGGCGATGCCGAGAACGTTCTCCTTGCCGACGGCGGAGACAGCGATCGCGGCGACGATAGCGGAGTCGATGCCGCCGGAAAGTCCGATGACCGCTTTGCGGAAACCGCACTTGCGCATATAGTCACCGGTGCCGAGGACGAGGGCATCGTAGAGAGAAGCCATGGCGGACTGCTCGTGAAAGCGCTGGGGAGAGCCTGACGATGCGGTGTCGATCAGCGACAGATGTTCGCGGAAGGAGGGGAAGACTTCGATCGGCTCGCCGTGTTGGTCGAAGGCCATACTGCGGCCATCGAAAATGAGATCATCGTTCCCGCCGACCTGATTGACGAACAGGAACGGCCGGGCGTGCTTGCGGGCGTGATTCCGGACCAGCCGATAACGGATCGCTTCTTTGGCCAGCGTGAAGGGGGAGGCGGAGATGTTGATGAGCAGTTCGGCTCCCTGATTGACCAGTTCCTCGATCGGATCGTGGGAATAGATGCGGTGGTGCCAGAGCTCGGGATCGTTCCAGGCATCCTCACAGATGGAGATGCCGAGTTTGACGCCGTGGAGGGTGCAAACCGAGATGCTGCGAGCGGTATCGAAATAGCGGGCCTCATCGAAAACGTCGTAGGTCGGCAGGAGCGATTTGTGCTGGGTGAACAGCAACTGGCCATTCTGCACGAGGAGCGCGGAGTTGAAGAGGCCGAGCCCGGTGCCGGTGTCATTGATGAGCGGAGCGCCGAACAGGACGGCGACTTTCGGATAGCGGCGGGTCCCCTCGATCAGGTCATGAACGCCGCGCTGAACGCGGTCGATGAACCAACGCTCGGCCAACAGGTCGCGCGGGGGATAGCCGCAGAAGTAGAGCTCCGGGAAGACGATCAGGTCGGCTTTGTCCTGCCATGCGGTCGCGGTTTCGTGGAGGCGGCCGATATTGCCTACTACATCCCCTACGACGGGGTTGGTCTGGGCCAGCAGAATGTTCACAGGTTCCTCATAGGGGCTGGGAGTAAAGTAGTATCAGGAGACCGCCGGAGGCAAGTAGATAGGGAATATGTACGATTCTGTATGTGTTTCCGGGGGTTGAGCCAAAAAGCGTGCCGACAATTTTGAGAATTTTTTCACAAATTGAGCCTAATTAGGTTGACATTTTTCAGAGATAAATGATACTATTGCCGATGAAAGACAAAGCAAAAGATAGGGTACATCGGGGATAAACTGATGGTTTCAAACCGTTCAAAGCAACCCTCGAGCGCTGAATCCTCGGCTCCAACAGCGAGTATGGCGAGCGGGGCGGTAGTGTTACAAACGGACCAGCTGGAGGAATTGATTGCTGTCCTCCGGAAGCGCGGGTATCGAGTGATCGGCCCGACGGTTCGGGACAGTGCGATCGTGTATGACGAGCTGGAGTCGGCCGGGGAGCTGCCGAAGGGGTGGACCGACGAGCAGGATGCGGCGACGTATCGCCTGAAGAAGAGTAAGGACAAGCAGTATTTCCATTTCACCGTGGGGCCGCAGAGCTGGAAGAAGTATCTGCATTTGCCGACGGTTCGTCTGTGGCAGGCGAAGCGGACGGGGAGCGAGTTTCAGGTGGAAGTGGAGAAGCTCGATCCGCCGAAGACGGCGTTTCTGGGGGTGCGGTCGTGTGAATTGCAGGCGATTGCGATCCAGGACCGGGTTTTGCTCGGTGATTTGTATCGCGACCCGATCTATGCCAAGCACCGGGAGCGGATACTGATTATCGCCGTGAACTGCAGCAAGGCGGGCGGAACCTGCTTCTGCAGTTCGATGCAGACCGGGCCGAAGGCGAGCGCAGGGTTCGACCTTTGCCTGACCGAAGTCGCGAGCGGCAACAAGCATTACTTCGTGGCCGAGTGTGGCAGCAAGGTCGGGAGTGAGCTGTTGGGCGAGTTGAAGAGCCAGCCGGCGGAGGCCGAGGAACTGGAGGCGGCCGGCAAGGTGAGTGCGGCGGCGGCCCGTCAGATGGGGCGGGAGCTGGATATCAACGGGATCAAGGAGTTGTTCTACCGCAACATCGAGCATCCGTATTTCGAAGAGGTGGGGAAGCGGTGTCTGACCTGCTCGAACTGCACGCTGGTCTGTCCGACCTGTTTCTGCACGACGGTGGAGGATGTGACGGATTTGACCGGGACGCAGGCGGAGCGGGTGCGGAAGTGGGATTCGTGTTTTACGATCGATTTCACCTATATCCACGGGGGGAGTATCCGGACCTCGGCGTATGCGCGGTACCGGAAGTGGATCACGCACAAGCTGGCGACCTGGCACGACCAGTTCGGGAGCTCGGGTTGCGTGGGGTGCGGCCGGTGCATCACGTGGTGTCCGGTGGGGATAGATATTACTCAGGAAGCAAAAGCGTTACGTGAACGGGAGTCGGTGGATCCGGCTGCCGCAATGGCGAAGGAGTGATAGGATGGAAACACTCGAACCGTATCTGGTGGAGCACCCGTTTTTCAAGGGGATGTCGAAGCAGCACATTGAGCTGATCGTGGGTTGCGCCTCGAATGCGAAGTTTGACGCCGGTCAGTATATCGATCGCGAAGGGGAGGCGGCGAACCGCTTCTGGATTATCCGTCACGGGCAGGTGGCGATCGAGATTTTCAATCCGACCACCGGGCCGATCACGATCCAGACAATCGGCGAAGGGGAAGTGGCGGGGTGGTCGTGGTTGTTTCCGCCCTACGTCCACCATTTCGATTCGCGGGCGCTGGAGCTGGTGCGGGCGATCGCGTTGGACGGCAAGTGCCTCAGAGAGAAATGTGAGAAGGATCATGAACTCGGATACGAGTTGTTCAAGCGGTTCGCGGCCATTATGGAGCAGCGAATCGAGGCGGCCCGTATGCAGCTTCTGGATTTGTATAAATGACAACACTGACTGCGACTGAACAACAGATCGAGAGCCCGGCCAATCCGATGCAGCCGCTGCCGTTCCGGGTTCGCAAAGTGCATCAGGACACGCACGACACGTTTACGATGGAACTGACGCCGGTGAGCGGTGGACCCGATTTTCGGTACCTGCCCGGTCAGTTCAACATGCTGTACGTGTTCGGCGTGGGCGAGGTCCCGATATCGATCAGCGGCGATCCGACGGCGGGCGGGCCGCTGGTGCACACGACGCGCGCCGTGGGGACGGTCACCAAGGCGATGCGCAAGCTCCGCGTGGGGGACATCATCGGTGTGCGGGGGCCCTATGGCTCGGCGTGGCCGGTGGCGGAGGCCAAGGGGAGCGATATCGTGATCGTGGCCGGGGGGATCGGCCTGGCGCCGTTGCGTCCCTCGCTCTACTACGTGATGCGCCACCGCCAGGACTACGGCAAGGTGGTGTTGTTGTACGGCACGCGTACCCCGGCGGACATTTTGTATCGCAAGGAAATCGAGAGCTGGCGTTCGCGACTGGACATGGAGGTTCACGTTTCCGTGGACCGGGCGATCGGCGCCTGGCGGGGGAATGTGGGGGTGGTGACGACGCTGATACCGAAGGCGCCGTTCGATCCGCAGAATTCGATTGCGATGGTGTGCGGTCCGGAGATCATGATGCGTTTCACGGCGCTGGCGCTGCAGAAGCGCGGGATCGACCCGGACCATATTTATCTGACGATGGAACGAAACATGAAATGCGCCATAGGCTTTTGCGGTCACTGCCAGTTCGGGCCGACCTTCGTGTGCAAAGACGGACCGGTCTACCGCTACGACAAGATCAAATGGTATTTCGGAAAGCGGGAGGTGTGACGTGGTAGCAGTAGCAAAGCCGAAACTGGCGGTCTTCAAGTTCGCCTCCTGCGACGGGTGCCAGCTGAGTCTTCTGGACTGTGAAGACGAACTGCTGGCGGTGGCCGGTGCGATCGAGATCGCGAACTTTCTCGAGGCGACGCGCCAGGTGGTGAAAGGGCCGTACGACGTCTCGCTGGTGGAGGGGTCGATCACGACGCCGCACGACGCCGAGCGGATTCACAAGATCCGCCGCGCCTCGAAGGTCCTGATCACGATCGGGGCGTGCGCGACGGCCGGCGGGATCCAGGCGCTGCGCAATTACAAAGACGTGAAGGCGTTCATACCGATGGTGTATGCCTCGCCGGAGTATATCGAGACGCTGGGGAAATCCACGCCGATTCGGGACCACGTGTTCGTGGATTTCGAGCTGCGGGGCTGCCCGATCAACAAGATGCAGCTGGTGGAGGTGCTGAGCGCGTTTCTGCACGGGCGGAAGCCGAACACGCCGCCGTACAGTGTGTGCGTGGAGTGCAAGCGCCGTCAGACGGTCTGCGTTATGGTGGCGCACGGGACGCCCTGTTTCGGGCCGATCACGCAGGCGGGGTGCGGGGCGATCTGTCCCTCGTACCATCGCGGATGTTACGGCTGTTTCGGGCCGAAGGAGACTCCCAACACCGAGGCGTTGAGTCGCCAGTGGATGGAGATGGGGGTGGATCGAGAGGACCTGGTACGGGCGTACCGCGGTTTCAACGCGTATGCGGATGCCTTCCGCAAAGAGAGTGAGCTCCATGAAAGGTAGCAAGACGGTCAAAGTCGATTATCTGGCGCGGGTCGAGGGGGAAGGGTCCCTCTACGTGAAGATGAAGGGGGAGAAGGTCGAGGACGTGAAGTTCAAGATCTTCGAGCCGCCGCGCTTTTTCGAGGCGTTTCTGCGGGGTCGCAAGTACACCGAGGCGCCCGATATCACGGCCCGCATCTGCGGGATCTGCCCGATCGCCTACATGTCGAGTTCGGTGCAGGCGATGGAGGCGATTTGCGGCGCGACGGTGGGGGGGCAGTTGCGCGAGCTGCGCCGCCTGATTTACTGCGGCGAGTGGATCGAGAGCCACGCGCTGCACGTCTTCATGCTCCACGCGCCGGACTTTCTGGGATACGAGGACGCCATCCAGATGGCGGCCGACTACCCGGAGATCGTCAAGAAGGCGCTGGAACTGAAGAAAATCGGCAACGACCTGATGACGGTGATCGGCGGGCGGGAGATCCATCCGGTGAATGTTCGGGTGGGCGGATACTACCGCGCGCCGTACGTGAAGGAGCTGACGCCGTTCATATCGAGGCTGGAGTGGGCGCGCGACTTCTCGATCGAGGCGGTGAAGCTGGTGTCGGGGTTCACGTTCCCCGAGTTCGAGAGCGACTACGAGTTCGTGGCGCTGCGGCACCCCAGCGAGTATCCGCTCTGTGAGGGGCGGCTGGTGTCGAATCGGGGGCTGGATATCGCCGTGAGCGAATATGAAGATCATTTCGCCGAAGAACACGCCGAGCACTCCAACGCATTGCATTCGGTGCACAAGGGGCACGGGATGTATTTCGTGGGGCCGCTGGCGCGGTTCCACCTGAATTTCGACCGGCTCAGCCCGGCGGCGAAGAAGGTGGCGAAGGAGGTCGGGATCGGACCGGACTGCCGGAATCCGTTCAAGAGCATTATCGTCCGGTCGGTGGAGCTGGTGTTCGCGTGCGAAGAGGCGCTGCGGATTATCAAGCAGTACCAGATGCCGGAGAAGCCGTATGTCGAGATGACGCCGAAGGCGGGCGTGGGGCACGGGTGTTCCGAGGCGCCGCGCGGCATCTGCTGGCATAAGTACAAAATCGACGATGCGGGTGTCATCCAGGAGGCCAAGATCGTGCCGCCGACTTCGCAGAACCAGAAGCAGATCGAGGACGATCTGCGGCGGTTCGTGGAGCCGCGGATCGAGATGCCGCTGGACAAGTTGACCTGGCAGTGCGAGCAGGCGGTGCGGAACTATGATCCGTGCATTTCCTGCGCGACGCATTCTCTCAAGCTGACGATCGATCGGACTTGAGCGGGCGTGGGGAGCAGACCCGTCTGAGCAAGACCATCATCATCGGAATCGGCAACGAGTTCCGCGGCGACGACGCTGCGGGACTCGTTGTTGCAAGGCGCCTGAAGGCGGCACTCCCGGCGGCCGAGGTGCAGGAGCAGAGCGGCGAGGGGGGAACGCTGATGGCATCCTGGGAGGGGTATGACACCGTCATCGTAATCGACGCGGTGGAGGCGGGCGGCGAAGCGGGGGAGATCTTCAGTTTCGATGTGACCAAAGAGCCATTGCCCACGAAGTTCTTTCATTATTCCACGCACAATTTCAGCGTCGCCGAAGCGGTGGAGACGGCGCGGGTGCTGGGGAGCCTGCCGCCGAGGATGTGGGTGTATGGGATCCAAGGAGAATCGTTCGAATTGGGGAAGCCATTGACACCGCAGGTTGCGGACTCAATAGACCGGGTTGTGCTGCTCGTTCTGGATACCTTGAATCTGTTGTCCTCGCACTGAGCGAGGCAGTTTTCAGTTGACCGGCGGCCTCTGCCGGTCCTTCCTTGTTACCCGTTACTACTTACACCTTCCGACTGAGGAGAAGACCACGCATGCGATCATGGTTACTGGCAATAGGATTGTCACTCATATTGACAACAGGCAGTTTGGGTCAGAATGTATCGGAGGGGGCGCAGCCGGGGGATTCGGCGAAGGCAAAGAGACCCAAGGGGCCGACGCGCGTGACGCTACAGCCATATTTCGCCGTCAATTCCGGGTACACCAGGTACGAAATGGACCTGATCGAGTATGTTGACGGTGAGCAGTTGCGGTTGCGGTCCGAGCTCGATTTCCCGATGGATGTGACGGTGGCCGGGGCGCAGGTGGCGATTGAGATGCCGGACGGGCTCTGGCGGATCGAAGGGAGTTTCTGGTCCAGTCTGAAGGATCCATCGAAGATGATGACGGATGGAGACTGGATCACGGCCGGTGGTTACCGGGATCTGATGTTCAGCTACACGGAGTCCAAGGTGACGATGGAGGCTTACCAGTTTCGAGTGGGATTGGCGTATACGGCGCACCGGAGACCCAATTGGCAATTGCAGATACCGGCAGGCTTTCAGTATCAGAAGATCACTCAGGAGGTGATGGGGTACAGCGGCTGGCAGCTGGACAGCAATCTCCAGAAAGTGACGATCTCCGGAACCGAGCATGCGATCCACTACGAAGTGAAGTACAGCACCTGTTATGCGGGTTTGCGAGGCGTAATTCAGCCGATTCCGCAACTGCAGATTAATGCCGAGGGGAACGGGTGCTACTTCTGGGTGAGCGATTTTGACGATCACTTGCTGCGCGGCAAGACGGGGAAAGCCAGCGGAACGGGGAGCGGCGGGATGGGGTCGCTCGATGTGATCTACTGGTTCGGCTCGGGAGGGCGCAAAGCGCAGCCGTTTGTCAGTTTCAAACTGGATGCGATCTACCTCAGTTCATCGATGCGCCAGACGCAGGAGTGGTATCGCGACGAGGATCCGATTGAGGCAGGGGAATCGATATCGGGGATTCCGCACAAGATCATCACACAGCAGACGCGGATCGGGGGATCGGTGGGGATTCGATTCTGAGAGGGAAGCCAGTTAGGTGAAGTGAAGACGGGCAGAGGTCAATGACCTCTGCCCGTTGTCGTTCTATTTCAACAGCATCATTTTCTGCGTAGCGCTGTATTCGCCGGCGGTAAGACGGAAATAGTAGACGCCGCTGGCGACGGTGCGGCCGGAGTTATCGGTACCGTCCCACGTAAAATTGTGCGTTCCCTGATTGTATTGCGCGGTGCGCGTGTAGACGCGCTGGCCGAGGAGATTGACGATGTCGAGGGTGACATTCTCGGCCCGCGGGAGATCGAACGAGATCACGGTGGAGGCATTGAACGGGTTCGGGTAGTTGGGGTGGAGGGCGAAGGCGGTCGGGAGGGAGGTGGGGTTGTCACCGATGTCAGTAATGGATCCGTACATGACATTGACGGAATCGCCCCACTTAGTAGCGGCTTGCGAGAACAACAGCGCGTGTCCGGCGGTATTCGAGAGAACGAGGCCTGACATAATGTCGGCCGATTCACCTGGACGCGGAGCAATCAAGACCCGTGTCCGCGTACCATCAAAGCGATATGTCAATTCCGGGCCAGTTTGCATCAAGACGGGTGACACGTCACCCATAAAGATGAAGAACAAAGCCGCGAGAGTGTCGGAGGTCACAACATCCACGACACCTGGAGCCGCATGCAAGATTCTAGTGACGTTAGGCGAAATGCGTGGTGGGTTCACCGGAGGGGTCAGTTCGCCCCTAATGACGCGATTCATTGAGATGAGATCAGTCAGGCTCAGCGTGCCGCCGTCATGATTGACATCAGTGGCGGCGATCTGTCCGTTGACATTGATGGTGAAAGCGGCCAGGCCCCTCTCGAAGTACTGGACAAAGTTCACGTAGTCCGCGACTTCAAACCCCAGGCCGTTCAGGTTGACGTCTCCTCTGAGGTCCCACTCGTCTTGGCAACGGAACTCGACAAAGCCATTGACGAAAGCGATCTCACGAGTGATCGCGGGCCGATTCGTGCCGAAAATGGTGTCGCAGGTGATCTGCGCTCCCAGATACGTCGGGAAACCTACGAAGGGATTGGCGATATTCCTGCCGATGTCGTCGAAGTCGGCGAGCGAACTGCTGATATAGTCCTCCCAGCCGTCGTGGCTGATCATCATGTTATCCTCGCAACTCAGCCAAAAGAACCGAATCGGTAACAGAGCGCATTCGAGCGTTCGGTCAATACTGGTCAGGAAGTTGAGGGTGAACAGCGTCGCCGGGAGGCTGTCCGGATTGTTGCACAGCGGATGACTCGGGCCGTTGTTGGTCTCCGCCATGCCAACCACTCGGATGAGCCCGGTTGGACAGGAGGGACAATTCCCCTCAGCGCCATAGCGATAGGTGAAGTACTCCCAGCTGCAGCCCTCAGCTCCAAAGGCGCTGCCCATAGTGGCGCTTTGGAAAGCAAGGGCGGAGTTATCATAGGTGATCAGCAGGTTGTACCCACCGATCTGCTGGTACTTGGAGTCGAAGGAGACATCTATATGAACGTAGTCCCCCTGTAACACACCTTTCAGGTTGGGGAGGCGAACGACCATCGGCGGGCGAGGGTGGAGGCGGAGATAGATGGGTTGGATGATCATCTTCGGACCACTGTGGAGCAACACATTCACTCTCTCGACGGACTCTGTCGCAACATTGAGGACCTCAATGATGAGGTTTTCTCCTGTGTCTTTTATGGACGGATAGACTGAGGCCGAGCCGGTAGTATAGACTCGGGGTTGATCGCACAGGTCACTGTCGCCATAGGCGATTGGGTATCGCACGATCTCAAAGGACTGCAGATCGAGGGTGTCGCCGAATGAGATGTTGCCTATAGCCAGCCAGGGCCAGCGGTCAGTAGCATCCAACACGAACAGGCAGTTTTCGGCGCCGCTGGTTTCACGGGAGCCGTGGGAGGCTGAAATTTCAACGCCCATCGGACCGGGATACTCGATGGGGCCGGCGGTCCATTTGCCGGTCAGTGAATCGATCTGTCCGGGACCCCAGACGAGATGATATCGAATCGCATGATCGGGTTTCCCGGAATGAGGGTTGACGGCTTTGAACCTGTACGAGATGGAATCGCAGTGATTCATGGTCAGAGTGTCGGGGCAATTAACAAACTGCGGGATCCAGCAGGTTTCGGGTTCGGCGAGAGCCGGGCAGACGAACAGCGCTAACGCAAACAGCGTCGGCAAGCAAACGATTGTTAACCGAGACATAAGTACTCCCCAATTGATGTACTCAAATAGTATACTTGGAAATCCAGGATTGTCAATCGGATTCCCAGAGGCAGCTGAGAAGGGGGCGGAAAGTGACGGAAGGCAGGGAGCGCGCCGGGGAATGGAAACCTGGGACAGGCGTGGTGGTATAATCGTCCTGAACAGGCAAAAGGAGAGTAACTGATGAATAAGTTTAGACTTACCGGGTTGGGCTGGCTGGCTGTACTGGCGATGGTAGCAGCCACGGCTATGACCGCCTTCCCGCTCAAGGACGCGCCGGAAGCGGCGCCGGTGCAGGCGGTGGCGGCCAAGGACCGCCCGATCGCCAACCTCCGGGACCTCAACCGGGCCTTTATTGAAATCGCGAAAGCCGCGACGCCATCGGTAGTTACGGTCTCGACCGAGAAGTATTACCGGATGCGCCAAATGATGAACCCCTTTGACCCGTTCGGGATGTTCGGCCAGGGGAATCAGCGGGGGCAGGAGCGCCAGTTCAAGCAGCAGGGGCTGGGGTCGGGGGTTATTATTTCGTCGGATGGGTATATCCTGACCAACAACCACGTGGTGGCCCAGGCGGACAGCATCTCGGTGCGGTTGGGGGATGGCCGCCGGTTGCGGGCGAGAGTGGTGGGGACCGATCCGAAGACCGATGTGGCGGTGATCAAGATTGAGGCCTCCGGTTTGGCGGCGGTGCCGATCGGCAATAGTGACAGCCTGCAGCCGGGGGAGATGGTGCTGGCGATCGGGAGCCCGCTTTCGGAGAATCTGGCGCATACGGTAACGCAGGGGATCGTGAGTGCGGTGGGGCGATCGAACATCGGCCTGGCTGATTATGAAGACTTCATTCAGACCGATGCGGCGATCAATCCGGGGAACTCGGGCGGGGCGCTGGTGAATCTGAACGGCGAGCTGGTGGGCTTGAACGCGGCGATTGTGAGCCAGAGCGGCGGATTTCAGGGGATCGGGTTTGCCGTGCCGATCAATATGGCGATTCGGATCAAGGATGCACTCGTCACGGGTGGACGGGTGGTGCGGGGGTATCTGGGAGTGAGTATCCAGGACATCACCGAGCAGATCGCCGGGGCGTTGAAATTGAAGAGCACCGAAGGGGCGCTGATAGGAGATGTAGCCGACAATGGTCCGGCGAGCGGGGCCGGGATTGAGTCGGGGGATATCGTAACGGAGATTGACGGGAAGAGGATTGTCAACTCGACTCAATTGCGGAATCAGATCGCCGCGATGGCTCCGGGAACGAAGGTGACGCTGAACATCCTGCGTGATGGAGAAGAGCGGCAAATCGCGGTGACACTGGCGGAGTTGCCGTCCGATCTGGCCGGAGCAGCAGTGCCGGAGGATGTGCAGAAGCTGCTGGGGTTCGAGGTGACGGCGCTGAACAAGCAGTTGGCCGAGAAGTATGACCTGAATCCCAAGCTCGACGGCGTGCTGGTAACGGATATCGACGACCAAGGATCGGCGTACGATGCCGGGCTGCGGGTGGGGGATCTGATTCGGGCGGTTAATCAGCGCCGCGTGACCTCAGTGGCGGAGTTCAACGACGCTCTGAACGGCGCACGGAAGGGAGACACGGTGCTCTTGCGGGTAAACCGTGGGGACCGCGGGTTCCTTCTGGCGTTCACGTTGTAACCGTCGCGACTTCCAAGATAGCATAGTTCCACGTTGCGGTTCACAGAGCGGCGGCGCACCTCAGGTGTGCCGCCGCTGCCTTATGGGCGTGCGACGCACAAATACCTTGACAAAATGGTCCCATTTTAGTATGAATTGATCATAACCGAGCAGAATCTACTCAAAGGAGGAAGCCATGACGGCAGTTCGTTCTTGGGTAGTGGGTATCCTGTTTACTTTCGTCAGTATCGTATCATCATCGGCCATCGGGCAGTCCATTTCCATAGCGGAAGTGGTGGGCCTGTACCGGAACGATACGGTGCGGACGAGCACTCCCCTTACGTTCAAGTTACGTTACACCAATCCCGAGGCGCTGAACCTGATGATCTCGAACGGATATGAGATTTATTCCCCCGACGGCGCCACGTGGAACCATGCCGCAGTTGCGGGGGATACGCTCAATGGGGCGATACCGCGTTCGAACTGGGACATCCAGTTTTCGATCAACGTCTTTCTTGGGGCCGGGGTGCCGCCGCGGGACACGGTGGGGATTATCGGCGCCAAGATCAACGCACCGGGCATGCCGGCCATGTTCGACGGCATACCGTATGCGGTCAAAATAGGGGCAATCGACGATGCCAACGATGGCTTGCAGATCTGTCTGGACTCGGCGTGGTTCCGACCGGGTGGGACCTGGAAGTGGACGGCCTCGGGCGGCATTCAGCGGTTCCCGTCGTGGGGGGGACCGTTCTGTTATCACATCTACAAGGTGCCGGACCTGCTGCCGAGTATCACCAATGCGCCGGCCTCGCTGAGCGGGCGGCATTGTGTGACGATGAGCTACGATTTCAATGGTCTGGATCCGGAAGGGGAGACGGTGACATTCGAGAAGGTGTCGGGTCCGGGGACGATCAATGCAACGACGGGGCTGTGGAGCTACTCCCCCTCGATCAACGACGTGGGTCAGTCGTTGACGCTGGTGGTGCGGGCATGCGAGGCGCACGGCTGCGGGAATTCGGTGAGCGTGCCGCTGACGTTCACGAATGAAGTGCCGGCCTTCACGAGCGGCTGCAATACCACGCTCTGGGTGACGCTGGGGGGATCAGTGACCAAGGACATGAACGGCTCGGACGGCTGTGGTGACGCGCTGCATTTCAGCCTGGGGGGTGTGACACCGGCGCTCGACGGGACAGTGACCATCAACGCCAGTTCCGGGCTGATCACGTTCGCGACCAACGCAGGAGCGGCATTGGGAACGTATGATGTAACGGTGTATGTGGCGGACATCAAAGATTCGACCAGTTGTCATACGTATTTCCGGGTGTCGGCCAGTTGCTGCCTGAACTTGCGGGGGAATGTCAATGGCGACAGCCAGGATGTGGTGGACATCAGCGACTTGTCGTATTTAATCGCGTACCTGTTCTCTCATCCGTATGGCCCACCGCCACCGGTTTGTCTGGATGAAGCCAATGTGGATGGGAGTGCGGATCAGGTTATCGACATTTCCGACCTGACGTTGCTTGTGGCGTACCTGTTTTATGGGGCGGTGATACCGTCGTGTCCGTAAGGGGCTGCTTCAGATCTGGGGCAATGACAGTGCTTGTCGGTAGTCGCCGCGACGACGTCACGACGACGAAACCGTAAGGTCTGGTTCGGAAGAGTGCGACTTTAGGTCGAAGGAGGAAGCCAATGACGGCAGTTCGCTTATGGGTAGTGGGTGTCATTTTGACATTCGTCTGTTTTGTATCATCATCCGCCATCGGGCAGTCCATTTCCATAGCGGAAGTGGTGGGCCTGTACCGGAACGATACGGTGCGGACGAGCACTCCCCTCACGTTCAAGTTACGTTACACCAATCCCGAGGCGCTGAACCTGATGATCTCGAACGGTTATGAGATCTATTCCCCCGACGGCGCCGTGTGGGACCATGCTTCGGTCGCGGGGGACACGCTGACGGGGGCGATACCGCGTTCGAACTGGGATATCCAGTTCTCGATCAACGTCTTTCTGGGGTCGGGGGTACCGCCGCGGGACACGGTGGGGATAATCGGCGCCAAGATCAATGCGCTGGGTATGCCGGCCATGTTCGACGGCATACCGTATGGGATCAAAATCGGGGCATTGAGCGATGCCAACGATGGGCTGCAGTTGTGTCTGGATTCGGCGTGGTTCCGACCGGGGGGAACCTGGAAATGGACAGCGTCGGGTGGGATTCAGCGGTTTCCTTCGTGGGGCGGGCCATTCTGTTATCGCATCTATCTGGTGCCGGATCTCCGGCCGAGTATCACCAATGCGCCGGCTTCGTTGAGTGGGCGGCATTGTGTGACGATGAGCTATGATTTCAACGGTCTGGATCCGGAAGGGGAGACGGTGACGTTCGAGAAGGTGTCGGGACCGGGGACGATCAACGCGACCTCGGGGCTTTGGAGCTACTCGCCCTCGATCAACGATGTGGGGCAGGCGTTGACGCTGGTGGTGCGGGCGTGCGAGCCGCACGGGTGCGGGAATTCGGTGAGCGTGCCGCTGACGTTCACGAATGAAGTGCCGGCATTCACGAGCGGCTGCAACACCACGCTCTGGGTGACCCTGGGGGGATCGGTAACCAAGGACATGAACGGGTCGGACGGGTGCAGCGACGCGCTGCATTTCAGCCTGGGGGGTGTGACGCCGGCGCTCGACGGGACCGTGAGCATCAACGCCAGTTCGGGACTCATCACGTTTGCGACCAACGCCGGCGCGGCGCTCGGCGACTATGATGTCACGGTCTATGTAGCGGACATCAAGGACTCGGCGAGCTGCCACACGTATTTCAAGGTGTCGGCGGGGTGCTGCCGTAATACGCGCGGCAATGCGTCAAATGACCCGAATGACGCGGCCAACATTTCGGACATAGTGTTTCTCGTGAACTACCTGTTTTTCGAAGGGCCGCCGCCGGTATGCTGGGACGAAGCCAATGTGGACGGGAGTGCGGATCAGGTCATTGACATCTCCGATCTGACGTACTTCGTATCGTATATTTTCTATGGTGGCGCACAGCTGCCCCCGTGTCCGTAAGCAATCGCGTCTTTGTCATATGGGACAAATCCCCGCCGGCGCGTAACGGCGGGGATTTTTATTGTCCATAGGACATTAAGGTTCTTGGCGGACCGGTTGCTGCGATGTATGTTCGGCGCATGGCCAGCCAGACTCATTCGGGAGTTCGCGATCTGCTGTTGATCTCGTTCGGGGCAGTCTGCATCAGTTTCGCGCCGGTGTTCGTCAAGCTAATCGGGCCGGACAAGATCGGTCCGACGGCGATCGGGTTCTGGCGGCTGGTGATCGGATCGGTCCTGTTGTTCGGGGTGACGCTGACGATGCGGCATCCGCAAACGTTGCCGCGTTCGGCGTATCTCTATGCGGCGCTGGCGGGACTGACATTCGCGGCCGACATGTTCCTGTGGACGCGCTCGATCTTCTACTGTGGCTCCGGGATGGCGACGATTCTGTCCAACACGCAGGTGTTCGCGAGCGCTGTACTGAGCTATTTCGTTTTCCAGGAGCGCCTCACCATGAAGTTCTTTGTCGCAGCGGTGAGTGCGTTTCTGGGCGTGGCGCTGCTGGTGGGGTTGGGGAGCGGCGATGTGGCGTTCACCGAGCGATACGTGCTGGGGATAGTGCTGGGGCTTGCCTCGGGGCTGGCGTACGCCAATTACCTGATCGTGCTGAAGAAGGCGGGGCATCATCCTGATCTGAGCACGACGGTGACGCTGATCGCATGGAGTTCGGCGTTTTCGGCGTTGTTTCTGGGGATATCGGCAGCGATCGAACAGACGACGGTCATGCCGCCCGATGTGCGGACGTGGCTCTGTCTGATCGGGGCGGGGATCGTGGCGCAGACGCTGGGGTGGCTGGCAATTACGGCGTCGCTGCCAAGACTCCCGGCCTCGCGGGCCGGGCTGGCGTTGCTGCTACAGCCGACCTTGTCAGCGGTGTGGGGGATGATGCTGTTTGCAGAGAACTTGACCGTGATGCAGATGGTTGGAGCGGGAATTACGCTGACGGCGATTTATTTTGGGTCGGTGCGGCGGTAGGGGAATTCTTCCTCGCGATTTACCGATAGTGGACCGGGAGCTTCACCATGCGTGCGACCTTCGGTGTCAGGACCGTCGGCGGTCCTGACCTACAAGGCTACGGGCAACTCACCTACGAATCGATGATCATCGGACCCGCCGCAAGCGGCGGGGGACCCGGCGG
>AMWB02028680.1_pt1 | contig 20197 bp, 15 predicted proteins | sample 200311 | NCBI WGS metagenome assembly AMWB02 (sample SAMN02737377, study PRJNA173069) | bioreactor metagenome | biome: anode biofilm in microbial fuel cells | place: USA: California | collected 2010-12-16 | reverse complement strand
TGCAGGTGTTACCGGACTGCCGGCAGGCGTGATAGGCAGCTATAATGCAGGCGTCTTCACGATCAGCGGTACTCCAAGTGTTATCGGGCTGTTCAATTATGAAGTCACCACGACAGGCACTTGTGTGCAGACCTCAGCTATTGGCTCCATCAACGTTAACCCGATTTTGTCAGTGAGTGTGAGTATTGATGCTGTTCCGTCAGGAGCGATCTGTAACGGGACTTCAGTGACCTTCACTGCCACACCGATAAATGGAGGAACTACGCCAACCTATCAATGGAAGAAGAACAGCATCGACCTAATAGACGAAACCAATAGCACCTATACAACAACAACACTGGCAAATGGAGATCTAATTTCTGTTGTGCTGACTTCAAGCGAGACTTGCTCTAGCGGTAATTCACTGTCAAATGGAATAACAATGGTTGTTAATCCGGTGGCAACAGCCAATTTCAGTGTAAATAATCTCAATCCATCACCTAATACCGATGTGTTGATTACGGATTTGAGCACAGGAATAGCTAATACCTGGCAATGGAGTTTCAATCCCGCAACCGTGAATTATGTCAATGGTACCAGTGCAAGTTCTCAAAACCCGCAGGTTCAGTTTACAACAAGCGGAGTATATTCGGTTACTCTAACAGTCAATAGTTCAACCTGTCCGAATTCGTTAACAAAGACAGATTACATACATGCAGGGTTCCCTGGTTTATGGACCGGTACCACATCAACTGAATGGAGTACAGCTTCTAACTGGGATAATTATCTGGTGCCGGCAACAGCCAATGATGTAGTAATTCCTGCGTCTGCTTCGTTCTGGCCCGTTGTAAGGGGAAATCTGACAGTTGGGATCGATTGCAACAGTCTCACATTAGCCGGTGCTTTAAGCCAGCTGACAGTTATGCACGATATGTTTGTCCTGAACGGGTTCTCCGTTTACAACTCCGGGAATATAAATGTTAAGGGAATTATCCTTGCACCGCTTGTTACAACAAATACAGCGGTCAACATAGCCCAGACTACGGCAGATTGTGGTGGGGTTGTAACGAATGACGGAGGTGATGCCCTGACCGGAAGGGGAATTTGCTGGAACACTACCGGGAGTCCCACAACTGATGATAACTTCACTATTCAGGCACCGGGAATCGGCGAGTTCCTCGACACCATGACAGGTTTGGTTCCGGGAACTACCTATTATGTGAGGGCGTATGCGACAAATTCAGCAGGTACAGGATATGGTAATGAACAAGTTTTTATAACATTACCATAACGATTGATGAGCGATAAATAAACTTTGTCAAATTTTACTGAAAGGAGGTTGTCTCATAAGCATGAGTATCCTCCTTTTTTCAATTAATTAATCGCCGTGAGCACCGTGTAACCCGTCAGGTTGCCGCTCTTATCAAATGTTTCGCTTCTGACCGTTCCGACTTTCCGGGCAATCCAGTCTGTGCTTTTTGCAACCACGGTGAACATCGTCTTGGTCTCGATAGTTGAGCTCATCTTATAGCAGGAAAAGGTTCCGGCAGGTGTCGTCACATCTTCAATGGCTTCAACTTTCCGGTCAAATACCCTAACAACTAGTGTCATCACAGGAATGCCCTGGCTGGTTACTTTCATGGTAATATTTCCGTCTTTAAGGGTCTGCCCCGGGGCCAGCACCGCCGGATAGTCCAGGTCGGTCGCATCCATCGTCACCTCCATTCCTTCAAAGCTTTTCATCGTTTCTTCATCGATAAAATTTTTCATGTCCATTTTAAAGATGCCATCTTCGCACGACATGTTTAAATCACCCGATGAAACTTCCTTGCCTTTGGCGTCCTTTGAGACCGTTCCGATGGTCCATTCGGTTTTATTGCCGGTCGTTTTGATCTCTTTCACGGTCTGGACCGTCGATCCGGTCAGTTTGTCTTTCTTGTCGTAACTTGACATTTCCATGATGGCGCCTTTATTCACGACAATAAACGGTTCACAGTCCTGTGCAATGATCTGTAAGCTTGCCAGGATCAGGAATAAGGAAGCGGAAATTTTCAGTAATGTTTTCATGTTGATTTGGTTTTTTATGAAATAAAAAGGAATTAGCCTGTTATGGTAAAGTAAAGGTAGGATTTTTCGGGTTGAAATGATGGGCCCCAGCTCACTTTTTGGTAAAATGTAGTTTTAAAATGCTTATAATTATTTTGTTAACAGCTTGTTAAAGAAATTGACTTTACACATCTAGATATGTATATTTGTTATGCATTTTCCAAGTCTAATCATTTTAAACCACTTAATTCGAAAAACCATGAAAAAGATTTCTATTTTCAGAACATTACTTGCAGTCATGCTCCTGGCAGCATTGTTTTCCTGCAAGAAAGACAAGTACACCATTGAAGACAAAGCGGTGACAGGGACTGTGACTTATGTAAATACTGGTGCAGTTCCGATAGAAGTTGATCCTGTTACCCAGCAGCCATTAAAAATGCAGTTTTCGTTTACTGGCAGTGGTCAAATATCTGATCTTGGAGACCTGACCCTGGAGTCCTCATTCATCTTTGATATGGTCGCTGGCGTGGGTTATGATTTTGTCACCACCTACACAGGGTCTAATGCAGACGACAGTTTCAGTTCAACAGGGACTTCCGTGATGGTCGGTAATATGATCTTTGAAATTACCGAAACGATTAACACAGGGAAAGGGAAGTTCTCCAAGATAGAAGGCGGCGGAGGTATTCACGTTGAACTGTTACAGGATGGCAGCAGCGGCACCGGCGATGTGGCCTGGACCGTGACGTACTAGACTTGTTTTCCACGACAGGACCGGTGGTTTAACCAAATCACCGGTCAAGTTCTTCATATATCATTCTTCATCAACAAAGGAAACAGAATACAAGCAGGTATTTATTTTGTACGTGTGTTTACGGATGATGGCGTGATGGTGGGGAAGTTTGTGAAGGAGTAAACCGGATGGGAAGTTAAAACAATCTGTCATCATTTAAAATTATTTCAAAATATCGGGAATTCCCAGGTCTTTACAGATTTTTCGGCATAGGTTTTCTTTTATATCAGCATGTCTGGGTAAAGTGGACAGCTCCCCTGTTAAGGTATTTTTATATAGAGTATGGTTATTCCCTTCTCTAACCATAAAACAACCGTTCTTGTTAAGATATTTTATTAGCGTATTTCTTTTCATTAAAGGGCGAAAGAAAGGGTTTGAGTTATCAGTTTTTTAACACTCTTATTCTTCGCTTCCTCCTGACTGGCCCTTCTTTCTTCAAATACAAGATTGATGGCTTCCGTTAGGTTCTCTTTAGCTTCTTCTAACGTTTCCCCCTGGGTGTTAATCCCCGGAATTTCCGCAATATATGCGATATAGCCGCCTTCGTCGCAAGGTTCGAATATGGCTGTCATCTCAATTTTGTTCATATGAATGATCTTTACACAAAATTACGATCTTTTTTAGTAAAATGATTTTTCATTTTTGCAAATCAGGATAAACTGCTTCAAGCCCGGAGTTTGTTCCTTCAACTAACTTTAGAAGATGAAGCAGCAACCATTGCAAGTCCCAAATCCTAAGCGCCAAGCACCAAACAAATTCCAAAATTCAATAATCACAAATCATAGATAATATTAATTATATTTACGGGTACTAAATATTATATCGGTCAGAATTGTCTTTCCGTTAATAACGCCAAAAATTTTTATCATGAAAAACTTATATGCATTGGTGATCGGCATCAGTATTTCGTTGGCAGGCACTTCCCAGTCCTGCCTGCCGGAAGGGATAGCCTTTACCACACAAGCCCAGGTAGACAGTTTTCAGATTGATTATCCAAACTGCACGGAAATAGCAGGGGATGTTCGTATACAGGGAAGTGATATAACAAACTTGAATGGATTATCTGTGCTGACATCCATTGGAGGTTCATTATCGATCAGATACAACGACTTATTATCCAATTTGACGGGATTAGATAATTTGATTTCTGTCAATGGTTGGCTTACGGTCTACCATAATGACAGTTTGGTGAACTTTTCAGGACTAAATCAGTTGGATTCAATAGGTGGACAACTTTCGATTTCTTTCAATGCCGGCCTGACCAGTATAAAAGGCCTGGAAGGATTAACTTATATAGGATCATCTCTTGTGATTCGTTATAATGACAATCTGAACAATTTGGAAGGTTTGGATAAATTAACATATATACGATTAGGACTTTTTATAGAACATAATCCGAATCTGACAAACTTATCAAATTTAATAAATCTAAACACGGTAAAGCACGCCGTATGGATTGAAAATAATGATATTCTTGAAAGCCTTTCAGGTTTAGATAGCCTAGATTACAGTGTTTTCGATTCTTTATATATCTGCAATAATACAACGTTATCTGAATGTCACATTCAAAGTGTTTGTGATTATTTATCTCATTTTGCATACTTTACCGTCATTAATAATAATGCGGTGGGCTGTAATAGTATTCCTGAGGTGAAAGAGGCTTGTTGGGCATATATGGATGATTTACAATTTGGTGGTCATATGACAAGAGTAGAAATTTATCCCAATCCGTCTACTGGTCTGATTTATATAGATGTACATGGAAATAGTTCCAGGTCCCAGAGTTCCAGGGTTCCAGGTTCACAATTTCAAATGTCCATGTTCGATTTTCAGGGCCGGCAAATCATCAGGCAACAAATCACGGAAGAACAATCGATGGTGGATATATCAGGCCTGGCACAGGGAGTATATTTTGTGCAGGTAGCTAATGACCATTTCGTGAAGATTGGAAAATTTGTAAAGAAATGATCATACCTTTTAACCGCGGAGGCGCAGAGGCGCAAGGATTTCTCAGCGCCTCCGCGGTTAAAAATAAGGTAGTGGAAATGCACAATTTTCTCTGGTATGCATGAAAACCTTATATTTGAAGTCCAAACCTGATCGAAATACACAATCTTTTCTTCATGAAAACCAAACTACATTTCCTGATCATCGTCATGACCTTTGTAACCCGGTTTTTGATGGCGGGTATTCCTCCGGATATCGATACGCAGGAAGCAGTCCTCGCTGCCCAGGTGCAACTCGCCCGGATTGGGAATCCCTCAGCGATAACACCCGGTGAAATTCGGGAGATCAGGAATGATGACCTGATCCTGGCCTATATATTTAATCTTGATCCCCGTGGTTATATCGTTGTAGGAGCTTCAACAGTCCTGCCCACGGTCATCGCCTATTCGTTTGAAAGCAATTTCGGCATTATAGAGGAAGAAAATCCGCTCCTCACGTTGCTGAGAGCAGACTTGTCAGGTCGCTGGGCATCTGCACAAATACCCGGCAATTCATACGGTGATCATTATAGATTTATTTGGAAAGCATTATTAAAGGACGGCCCAAATGGATTAACCGGTCCCGTTTTTGAACAATGGCCAGCCACCGGTAACGGCTGGCTGAAAACCAACTGGACCCAGGAAGCGCCATACAACGCTTTTTGCCCGATGGACCCGGTCACTGCGGTGAGAAGCTATGCCGGGTGCCCTGCCACAGCCATGGCCCAGATCATGAATTTCCACGAGACCACCAATAACACGCATTTTGATGATGCGGACGATTACTATCACAATTATGCAGGCCGGCAATACTGGATCGATGATGATCATGAAGCCATAGATTTTCCAGGTTTTCCGGATCTGAACATCTACCTTGATACACTGAATGATCACTATCTCTCCGGCCTTGCACTCACAACGGAAGACAAAGCTGCGCTGACCTTTGCCTGCGGGACAGCTGCCCGCCAGGTGTATACCTCCCAGGGATCGGGGACATTCGGTGTAAACCAGGCATACGAAGCATACCAGCGTTTCGGTTGCAGTACGGTTGCCTTGCTGGATTCAGATGACGCTGATCTTTTCGAACGTCTGAAACAAAACATCATCGACACACTGCCGGCCCACCTGGCTGTCGTGGATGAATCGTGGAGCACCGGCCATAACGTGGTGGTCGATGGTTACAATACCGACGATTACTATCACCTTAATTTCGGATGGGGAGGTGCTTACAACGGATGGTATCTGCTGCCGGATGAAATTCCTTATGATCTGACCGTTATCGAAGGTGTTGTCATGGATATCATGATGAAATTGCCGACCTGGATAAAGGAGTCAGCAGTCAGCGGTCGGCAGTCGGCAGTCAGTATTATGCCTAATCCTGCTTCTACTGCCATTACCATTGAACTACGAGGAATATCGTCCAAATTTCCAATTTCCATTTTCGATTTTCAGGGCCGGGAAATCCTTAAACACCCGATAACAGAGCAGCAAAAGGTAGTGGATGTGTCAACATTTACAGCAGGTATTTATTTTGTCCGGGTGATCTCGGATGATGGCGTGATGGTGGGGAAGTTTGTGAAGGAGTAACCTTTGGAAATTCCTAATTAAATTCAAAATAATTCTGATCGTATTCACCAATTTATTATAAAATTGGTGATTTAATTCACCGGATCATCAGCCCTGGAATTGACGAATGATATTAATGAGCCCCTGACAGGCAAAAAATGGGAATATCACCTGTATCCTGTTTCCTGGCATGAATTGGGAAGCATTTATAATTATGCTGAATGGTTGCAATAGGTCGAACATGAAAATTTGATATTTATGAATTAAAGTGGAATGCAAAAAAGCTCACCCGGTCATTTGACATCTTTAGCAATTATTATCCATTAAGAAACAGCATGTTAATCTTAAAAGATAAAATCGAAGAATTTATTAAATAGAGATTTATTTAACTTAACTTTAATACCACCAAAACCAAACCTACCCAACCCCCGAATTAAAAAACTATGAGAAAATTCATTGTGATATCACTTCTGTTGATTTACTTTTTAGAGGGATCCTATTCCCAATCCTGCCTTCCGGAAGGGATTACGTTTACAACGCAGGAACAGATCGACAGTTTCCAGGTAAATTATCCATTCTGTTCCCGAATTGAGGGTGACATAGTAATAACTGGTGAAGAAATTGATAACCTGAACGGGTTAAATGTTCTGGCTTCCCTGGGCGGTGATCTGCTGATCACTGGCGATCTCCCGATACATAATTTTTCCGGGCTTGAAAACATCATGTCGATTGATGGCGATGTTGAATTTTCAACACTTTTCCACATTATAAGTTATTCCGGTCTGAACGGGCTGAAGAAGATCGGAGGAAACCTGAAATTAGAGTCCAATTATAGTGTTTTATCATTGCAAGGGTTTGATAATCTTGATTCGATTTCAGGAAACCTTTGGATTCGGGTGGGTGGTCAACCTGATAACCTGGCTGGTTTCGATAGCCTTAGCTATATCGGTGGTGATATGAAGATTGAATACACCGGCATAAAAGACCTTACCGGTATCGGGAACCTGCAGGAAATTCGTGGTACTTTCTGGCTGAAATATAATTACTATTTGGTGTCCTTAGCAGGCATAACAAAACTGACCAGGATTGATGGAGGCCTTTATCTAGATGAAAATCAAGTGCTTACTAATATTGATGACCTGGCCGGAATCACTTATATTGGCGGATATGTTAGAATCTTCAACAATGGATCGTTGTCTACACTGGAGCCTTTAGGCAACTTAACCTATATCGGTGAGGATTTCTGGGTATATAATAACGACGCGCTGACCACAATGCCAGATTTAACAAGGCTGACCTTTCTTGGAACCGATCTTAAGATCTCAAATAATGCATTATTGGCCAAATCTGGCAAGTATATTGGAATTAAGGCAATCCATGGGAATTTACTGATGAATGCCAATCCGATATTGGTGGATTTTCCGGATTTAGACAGTGTTTCGATCATCGAAGGAGATCTGGAAATAACCAATAATACCGCATTACCAGACTTATCCGGGATGGATGGCCTGGAGAGTATCGGCGGGGATTTATTGCTGAATCAGAATGCATCGCTAATAACGCTGGAAGCCCTGAAAAATCTGGCTTCCGTCGGGGAAAACATGACAATATCCTCAAATCTCTCTTTAAACAGACTGACTGATCTGCAAAACCTGACTTACCTTGGTGGTGACCTGCGTGTGGCTGATAACGATCTGTTGAATGATTTAACCGGACTGGGGAATATTTCAGCAGGTTCAATCAAAAACCTTGAGATCTTTGGAAATGAAAAACTGGCTTATTGTGCCGTAGAAAGTTTGTGTAACTATCTTGCTTCGCCCGGTGGCACCGTTGAAATCCACGACAATGCACCAGGTTGCAACAGCCGTGTAGAAGTTGACAGCGACTGTGATTCCATAGCACACCCCTGCCCGACCGGAGGAATCACATTTTCCACTCAGGCCCAGGTCGACAGTTTCCTGATCAGATATCCCATTTGCACGGAAATCCATGGAGATTTGACTATAAGTGGAAGCGATATCACAAATTTGACAGAATTGCAGAACATTGCCTTCATCCATGGTAATTTAATCATAGCCGGGAACAGCAATTTAGGCAATCTCGAAGGATTGAACGGATTGACAACAATCGATAGCAGCTTAACTATTGATGATAATGATGTGTTGATTACTCTTACGGCTTTGGCAGGCCTGACCCATACCGGTAAAACGCTGCATATTGAAGATAATGGACAACTATTGTATTTAACAGGTTTGGAGAACATTGGTACAGGATCTGTCCATAAATTATCCATCATTAACAATATTCAATTGTCAGGTTGTAATGTGAAAAGCATCTGTGATTACCTGAAAAGACCTGATGCGATCGTTGATATCCATGACAATGCGCCCGGATGCAACAGCCAGGATGAAGTAGAAGCATCCTGCGAATTTGGGATCGGAGAGTCTGGAACTGTCAGCCGTCAGTATCCCGTTGAGATTTATCCGAATCCGGCTGAAGGGTTTATATTCATTGATATACCTGGAAATAGTTCCGGGTACCAGAGTTCCAGGGTTCCATATTCACAATTTCAAATTTCCATTTTCGATTTTCAGGGCCGGCAAATCATCAGGCAACAAATCACGGAAGAACATACGATGGTGGATATATCAGGCCTGGCAAAGGGGGTTTATTTTGTGAAGATGGTATGTGATGAGGGCATGAGTGTCGGGAAGTTTGTGAAAGAGTAAAATATGTATTTTTGTCGGTTATATTCGACATATTTTCGTATATTTGTCGGAAATAACCGCCGGAATGATCGCAAGAACTTTAGAAGCTGTATTGAAGGACAGGCTTTTTTCCAGGAAAGCTATCCTGCTTCTCGGACCAAGACAGGTTGGGAAGACGACACTGGTCAAAAAGATCAACCAGGACTTTCAAGGTAAATCCATATTCTTAAGTGCAGATAATCCACCTGACAGGGAATTGCTGAATCAAATGAACTCTTCGCGCGCAAAGGACCTGTTTCCTGAAGGTCAGCTTGTAATTATAGATGAAGCACAACGTCTTGAGAATTCAGGTCTTACATTGAAGATTATTTATGATAACTGTCCTGAAATCCAATTGATCGCTACCGGATCCAGTTCTTTTGAACTTACGGATAAAATCAAAGAAGCGCTTACAGGCAGAAAATGGACATTCAGGCTCTTTCCCATTTCACTTGCCGAACTTGCCGGTGATTCTAATCTGTTCGAAGTCAACAGGTCACTGGAATTGCGAATGATTTACGGCGCTTACCCTGAGGTCATCAACAGGGCAGGACAGGAAAAGGAAGAATTGCATGAACTGGTCTCTGATTACCTTTACCGCGATCTTTTTTCATTAAAAGAGATCAGAAAACCTGAAATCCTGGAGAAACTGGTTAAAGCCCTTGCATTCCAGGTCGGTAACCAGGTTTCGAACCGGGAATTGTCGAACCTGGTGCAAGTTGATAAAGAGACCGTAGACAAATACATTTATCTTCTTGAAGAAGCATTCATTGTCTTCCGGTTAGGTTCATTTTCGAGAAATCTTCGGAATGAACTCAAACATTCCAGAAAAATATATTTTTATGACAACGGGATCAGAAATGCCGTTATCAGCCAGTTCAATCCCTTGTCGCTCAGGCAGGATACCGGTGCACTATGGGAAAACCTGATGATTTCGGAAAGGCAAAAAATAAATGAATACCACCGGAATTATTGCAACACTTATTTCTGGAGGACGACCAGGCAGCAGGAGATTGATTATATCGAAGAAATGGATGGAAAACTTTATGCCTACGAATTCAAATGGGCACCTTCCGGAAAAATAAAGCATATTGCCTCTTTCCTGGAATCCTATCCCGGGTCAGAATTTAAAGAGATTAACAGGGAGAATTATTTTGATTTTGTCATTCCAAAACAAAAGTAATTTTTCGGGATTTCAAATATATCTATAAAAGAAAAAGTCGGCTGCCAACTGCTGACTGCCGACTGCTTACTTTTTATAGTCGGGATGGTGATCCCGATAGCTATCGGGAGAACTCACGACCTTCCCGACTGCGTCGGGACGCGCTAACCGGTGTCAATAAAAAAGCAGTTGTCCAATCGTAGCGAAGCGGAGATCCCGACTTGTCGGGACTGTCCAACTGCTAACTGTCCAACTTAGAAAGTCGGGATGGTGAAACTATATTACACATATAACTAACAGTATATCAGTATATATAATTCCACTAATAATTAGCCATTTTCTGAATAGCTTGTAAATAAAGCGTTTTAGGCTTGACATCTTCCACTACTTTTTTATATCTTTGTTTCGATGAGAACAAGGAGCAATGGAAACAAAAAGAATAACCATTAAATCAGTCATTTACAAAGGTAAAAACATCAGTGTAAAAACTGGTGAAGCCACAGTTTATACCGAAGCTGTTCGTTATACGGTTGACGGCAAAAAACAAACCGTCAAAAAACCTACCATAATTAAAGTTAAGCCAAAGGATTGGGATAGTAAAAAGCAAACGGTGCTTCCAACCGATCCTGAATACCTTTACAAGATTGATGTAATTGAACGAGCAAAACATATAGCGGAATTTGAATTGGCAAGGTTAAAAAACGGTGAGGATATTAAATCACCATTGGCGGTTTTGACAGATGATTCAATGAAGCGGTTGGATGAATATATTCAGGATTATATCGATTTCCGCAAAGCCAAAGATACGCCAAAAGGTACGCTGAAAGAATTTATTACCTGCAAGAACAGAATAAAATCGTATGAAAAACATATAGGCAAACGCTTGGATTTTCAGGATATGGATTTCAAATTTTCAGATAAGTTCTGCATATTCCTGCAAGAAAAATACCAGCAAGGTACCATTCATAAAACATTCAGCATATTACGTACAATTCTGAACCATTATTACGATCGTAGGGATGAATTTAAAATCCAGTTATCCGATAAATTCAGAGCAAAAGACTGGAAGTGCGGCACACCATCCAGAAATGAACCAAAACCACTATCTGAACATCAGCTTGAAATACTGAAAAATCATCAGTTCAAAACTGATGCATTGAACCAGCATAAAGATAGGTTCTTAATTCAGTGTTTTACTGCAATGCGTTTTTCTGATGCATTCACCATTCATTCCAAAAACATTGTTGGTAATTTCATAGAATTTTACCCTAAAAAGACGCAGGGAAGAAAAGAAGATAATCTGGTTCTTGTTCCAATAACTGACAGTTTGAAACGCATACTGGATAAATACGATAACGATCTACGTAAGTTGGCAATAAGCAATCAGAAATACAATGTTGGATTAGGAGATATGTTTGACGAATTAATAAAGGATCATCCTGACGATTTTAGTACACGGTATACTTCGCATAATGGACGAGATACATATATTAGCATTGCGCTGAATAGAGGAATTGATGTACCTACATTACTTAAAATTGTTGGTCAAACATCATACGATATGATGCAGAGATATTTCAAAGCGGATAGAAGCAAGATGGCTGAAAAATTAAGAAAAATTCAAATTTTTTCATAAAGATTTCGAGTCATTTCAAATAGTGGCTAATAATTCCAGAATTTTGGTATAGCCCAATAATACAGCATTCTAACATATACAGATCAGACCCCCATATTACTCCTATTTGGGCAAGTAGGTTGGCATCGAAATGAGTAAAGCAAAAGTCTTTAATAATTAATAAGTTAAACTCACCCGTGCTACTATAAATATAACATTTCTTTTCATTTTACCTCTCAAAACCTTTTCCTCCTTCCATCCCAAGAATGTAAGAAGGTTGAGAAATTTTTTGGAATGAATATTACGATATTATTATTTCCAAAAATTTCCAATTAATATTTACTTTTTTCCGTGTATGAATATATTTACTGGTGTACCGTCAGGTACCTATAAATTATAAAATGTTATATCAATGAAAAACAAAGAATTAACCCCTGAAATGATGAAAACTCACGTGTTGGGTATCAGGATGAATAGTGCCGAAAAGCAGATTTTCGAAAACTATTGTGAAGAACACGCCACCACGATGTCCAAGGTCGCACGTCGGCTGTTTTCAAAGCTAATAAACGGTGAAATAAGCTTATGAGATGGAAACAACAATTAAAAAGAACATACCAATGTTTTATCCGACTCGCATAAACTGTTACGTGGATGAAACGCATAAAGCTATTCGGGTAAAATACGGAATGGAAGCATACGGCATTATTAGGTGCCTGCTGGACGCACTTGCGGCAACATATGAACATAAAATGAAGTGGGAATCGCTGGAAGTATTTTGCATCGATCTTCATTATGCTGATCCCGCTGGTGAAAAATTAAACACCCTTACCCAGATCATAAAGAAGTATTTTTCATATGACGAAGATTATTTCTGGTTTGAGGAGCTTAATGAGAACCTGAGCTATTATGATAACAAGTACAATAAAGCATCACTTGGTGGTCGCATTTCGTCTGAGATGCTGACGCCTGAGGAAAGGTCTGAGAAAGCCAAAAAAGCAGCAGAGGTTCGTTGGGGATTAAATGAAATGGAAATGCTAACTGATGCTAAGGGGTTAGCATCGGATGCTAACAATAAAAGAAAAGAAAAGAAAATAGAAATAAATAAAATTAAAGAAGATAAAATAGAAGAAAATGAAACGGAAGATTTTCTGAATCCATCATCCGAAGAACCTATTGAGGGTTCTTCGGCTGAGGATTTTTCCTTAAATGATTTGGAAGTTGTTGGTAATTACTTCAATTCCAAAGGAATACAAACAATTGAAAAACTATATAACACTACCCCAACTATTAAAAATATTTACTCATTCACCCAGTTCGAAGAAATTATCCTGTTATCCCAAGTTATGAAATTATTAGAACTTGATGAAAAAGGTTCAATAGATTTTTTCCCAACCAATAATGCTAAATTGCAATATTTCAACTATTTAATTGATACAAGAAATTTTGAAGATGCAGAAAAGCTTTATTTGAGTGAAAACAAAAATAGAATCGAATTGAAGCAGGATTTTCTTAACCAATTTCGGAAACGATAAAATATTCCAAGAACACCATTAAGTCGGATCAATATTCATTTGGTAGCTGGTATGATATTTAAAACGCTATTCGAATAATTTTAACGGCAGAATTTGACTTTTTGAAAGTTAATGTGTATATTTATCCCAGTTTAAATACCTAATCTATAGTATATCAAAGAATTACTATACCTATTTGGAAATAAAATATTATATATTAATCTCACCCTCAGCAGTTTATAAAATATTTTACAAAATCAACTTAATATCCAAAGAATATCTGGATATAGATTAGATACGCGGGCGGGAGATCATCACAGATGTATCTTTCCTATATATTTCATATCCCAGCTAAAAAGAAATTTTTAGCCGATAACCAGTAAGCTTTCAAAATTTTAAAGAAGTTTTTTCCAAAATTTTTTGACAGGAACTGGGTTTGAAATGTATAACAAACCCCAAATCCCAGAAAAAACTATATCCCAGGATTTTTCTTCAAATGCACATAAAAGCTATTGCTCCCCCTATTTACCAGTTTATCTGCTATTTATGGGGAGGATACCCCCATCTGGCAGGGGGGCGGGGGGTTGATCAAATCTGAATTTCTACCAAATAAAATAAAGCAAAACTCAAAAGGTTTAAAAAGGAGTCGAGTTTTTAATGCAACTTTTTACCCTTTCGCAATTCCCTCATAAACAATCATATAGCTTAAATGTCTACTGAATAGGGCTTTTGCGAGCTAATTAGCAATAATGTCGATAAAATTCGGTAACCTATAATATAAGATTGCTATGGAAACACCAGTTTTGATGGGCTTTATGTTATATTTCTGGTTATTATAAAATTCGGTGATTTCTGCCCCCAAACGGTATCATTCATCCAACTTGAGTGGTTCGTCTTTTTCCGTTAACATCTTCAATTGTTGGTTAATCCCACCTGCTCAAATCGGCAAACCACGTCATACCTTTTGAGTGTACCCATATGCTGATTATAAACGCTAAAACTGCCCCAAGGTAAAACGCATCAAGCCCCAGTGTGGCAATAAATATAAAAGGCAAAGCCCAGAATAAGCCTAATACAATCAATATTATATCCGCCACAACGGGTATTGAAAGCCCAATAGCTAAAAAAGCAGGGATCAGGAATAGCCCCCAGAAGAACCACTGCCAACTCAGCCAGATAGTTAAACCAACTGAGCCAGCCAATGAAGCGTACGCCAACTCATATGATAAAAGCTTCGCCAAAGGCTCGTTAAATTGAGCTTGAACAAATCCTGATCTTATGTTTTTAATGCTGTTTGCCATTGTTTAACGTTTAGTCGATCTCAGGATAGCCAGTTTCGGCAATAAAAACCAATTGGAAATACACATATTCGACCCGCTCATTCAGCGTCCAAAAATGCGGATAAGGCTTATAAGCCTTGACGGTAGCGCTCTTAATTGCATCACAGTATGATTGCATCGCCTGTTTTGCCATATGACCACACATTTCAACTCTGCACGGATTTTCGATGTTGATGAATGGCGTGAAAGGATAAGTGAAAACTTGGGCAATCATATCTGATGTGTAGGGCAAATCAAAAAACCTAAGAAGGCGTTCGGTCTTGTGCCTGAAAATGCAGAAAATCTCAGAATGCAAATGGTAACCACCCTCCCAGTTGATCTCGTCAGCCATAACGATCCACTCCTTGATCATTCGGCGTAGCAATGTCGGGTTTGGTCGGGGCATCTCCACTGGTTATAAAAGGGAGCACCAGTAAATTCTGGTGCTCCTAAATATAAAGATACGGAATTTTTTTGGAAGTTTTATCACCTTTTTATAGAAAGTGGGATCACAAACAGTAAGTTTTTTGGCCATCTCCCGCAACTTGCATAAATTTGTTAACCAATCAAAGGAAATATGCCGTTTTCTGAATCCGACACAAGAGCCAATTTCATCGACCCCTTGCTTATCGAGTGTGGATGGGGATCAGAAAACATCCAGCGGGAGTATTATTTTACAGATGGGCGCAGAATCCTGAATAACAAGCGGGGAAAGAGGAAATTTGTGGATTACTTGCTCAAGCATCGCAATGTTCATCTTGCCCTCATTGAAGCCAAAAGCTCCGATAAACATCCAACTCAGGGCTTACAACAAGCCATCGATTACGCTAATGATCTGAATGTAAGGTTTGTATATTCATCCAATGGATTAAAGCATTACGAATTCGACACAATAAAAGGGAAAGGAGATTATATTGATCGTTTTCCTTCTCCAGATGATCTGTTCAAGCGTGTGATGGCAGGTACAACTGACCAACAGGAACGCTTGGCGGTACAAGCATTGGATCACACTGGGAGCAATCAACCAAGGTACTACCAAATTATTGCAATAAATAAGGCTTTAGAAGCCATTTCAAAGGGCAAGAAACGGGTGCTCCTGACGCTGGCAACTGGCACTGGCAAGACGTTTATCGCTTACCAGATCGTCTATAAACTGTTTCAGAGCCGATGGAACCTTGACGGTGCCGACCGCCGACCAAAGGTTTTATTTCTTGCCGATAGAAACATTCTTGCCGACCAAGCTATCAACACTTTCAATCCATTCGAAAAGGATTTGGTTAAGATCAACGGTGAAGAAATCCGTCAGAGAAATGGGGTGGTTCCCACCAATGCCAATATCTTTTTTGCAATTTACCAAGCCATTGCTGAAAGGGAAAACATTGGCGGGTATTACAAGTTATATCCGCCAGATTTTTTCGATCTGATTATTGTGGATGAATGCCACCGTGGTTCAGCCAACGAGGAAGGATCGTGGCGCGCCATTCTTGAATATTTTAGAAGCGCGGTACAACTTGGTATGACCGCTACCCCAAAACGGAATGATAACGTAGATACCTATCAGTACTTCGGCAATCCTGTTTATCAGTATTCATTGAAGCAAGGCATTGAGGACGGCTTCCTGACCCCATACAAGGTAAAGCGGATCACCACCAACATTGATGAATACATAGTTTCAAAAGAAGATCGCGTGGTTCAGGGTGAACATCAGCAAAAGGTATATCAGCTATCCGACTTTGAACGAAAGATCATCATCCCTGCCAGAACTGAATTGATTGCCAAAACTATTCTGGATCATATCAATCCAATGGATAAAACCATTGTTTTTTGTGTGGATCAGCAACACGCTTTGACAATGCGGGATATGATCAATAAGCACAAAACCATTTCCGATAAGCAGTATTGTGTTCGAATTACCAGCGATGAAGGAGAAATTGGGAAGCAACTCTTGGAGCGGTTCAGAGATAATGATAAAGACATACCAGTTATTTGTACCACATCTCAGATGCTTACTACAGGTGTGGATGCCAGAAATGTTCGAAACATTGTCCTTATCAGGAATATATTATCAATTGTTGAGTTCAAACAGATCATTGGCAGGGGCACAAGATTATTCGAAGGGAAGGATTACTTCACTATCATAGATTTCACGGGAGCCAGTAACCTGTTTTATGATGAAGAGTGGGATGGCATTACGGAAATTGAAGAAGAACCGATTGATGTCACAAAGGAAGGGGGATCGGATTATAAACCCAAGCAAACTCGTCCACCAGAACCACCTCAACCCCCGCCGCCACCATTACCACCAAAAGTTGTGGTGGAACTTTCCAATGGAAGAAAATTGAAAATCACCAATGTAGAAGTGCGGTATATCGGGGCTGACGGCAAACCCCTGACAGCAAAAGAATTTCTGGAAAAGCTGATTGGCTTCATCCCCGAAATATATTCCACCGAAGAGGATTTCAGACGGTTTTGGTCTAATCCCGACACCCGTGAGCAGGTTCTTCAACAGTTGGAGCAGGAAGGTTTTGATAGTGAACAGTTGGATACTTTGCGGGAAATGTTAAGTGCCAAGGATTGCGATATTTTTGATGTTATAGCTTATCTGACGTATAGTTCTGAAATGCTGACACGCCACCAGAGGGTTGAATTAGCCGAAGGTGATAGGTTCTTTGATATATACCAGAATGTGAAAGCGAAAGACTTCCTGCATTTCGTGCTAAGGCGTTATGAAAAAGACGATATACAGGAACTTCGTCGGGATAAGATCAGCGAATTGATCAAGCTGAATAATATGGGAACCCCCATCGAAGCGGCACACATTTTTGGTGGAGCAGAAAAGCTGATTGATGCATTTTATAAACTACAAGCAACTCTTTATAAAAAACTTGGGTAATTTTTATGGGCGACCTTCAACCTAAAATAGATCGAATCACCGATATTCTCCGCCGTGATGACGGGATCAGCGGGGCAATGCATTACACGGAACAGATTTCGTGGATATTGTTCCTGAAATTCCTGAATGATTATGAAAACAACAAAAATGCCGATGCAAAGCTGGATGGGAAACAATACACTTATGTGATTGATCCACAACATCGTTGGAATGTTTGGGCTTGCCCAAAAGGTTCTGATGGTAAGCTCGATGTGAAGAAAGCATTAACGGGTGATGATCTGAACCGATTTGTTATTGATAAATTGTTCCCATACCTGAAAGGTTTTAAAAACGGCAATGCTGACCTTAAAAGCATTCGATACAAGATTGGAGCCATTTTCGAATACCTTGATTATCGTATCGCCAGTGGACACACTTTGCGGGAAGTCCTTGATATTATTGATACATTGGACTTCCAGAGCCAAACCGAACTGTTTGAATTGAGCCATATCTACGAAAACCTGTTGCAGGGTATGGGTAATGACGGCGGGAATGCAGGGGAGTTTTACACGCCACGTCCTGTTATCAGAGCAATGGTGGAAGCGGTTGATCCTAAGGTAGGTCAAACCATTTATGATGGGGCGGCTGGCAGTTGTGGCTTTCTGGTTGAAGCTTACGAATATATGACCAAGGCAGAGAAGCGAAAGAACCTGAAAACAAATGATTGGCGCACGCTACAAACCAGCACTTTCTATGGTAATGAGAAAACCCCGTTAGCATATGTGATGGGGGTGATGAATATGATCCTTCACGGCATTGAATCCCCAAACCTTTATAAGCAGAACTCATTAACCAAGGATATCCGTGATATTCAGGAAAAAGACCGCTATGATATCATTCTGGCAAATCCGCCGTTTGGCGGGAAGGAAAAGAGCCAGATTCAGCAAAACTTCCCTGTTCCCAGTAACGCCACTGAATTGTTGTTCATTCAACACTTTATGAAAAACTTGAAGTTGGGCGGCAGGGCTGGGATCATTGTTCCAGAAGGGGTACTATTCCAAACTAATAACGCGTTTTCAGCCGTTAAAAAAGAACTGCTGGAAAACTTCAACCTCCACACCATCGTCAGCTTGCCTTCTGGCGTATTTTTGCCCTACGCTGGCGTAAAAACCAATTTCATTCTATTTGACCGCACTGGATCGACCAGAGAAATCTGGTATTATGAAGTTAATCCACCCTATAAGCTAACCAAAAACAAGCCTATAACGACTGAACACTTACAGGAATTTAGGGATATCTTTAAGCAGCGGTCGATAACGGAAAACAGTTGGATCGTTAAAGTGTCGGATATCAAAGACTACGACCTTTCAGCGAAGAACCCAAGCAAACAGCGAGATATTGACCACCTGCCACCAGCCGATATTATGGCGAAACTCAAAGCTAATGATGCCGAAATAAGTGACCTGCTTGCTGAAATTGAACAGATAATGGGGGAAGGGTATGGCGATTAAAATGCATAATTGGAAAAGGGTCAGACTTGGTGAAATTGCCGAATATGTAAACGGAATGGCTTTTAAACCAAATGAATGGTCGTCAGAAGGTTTACCAATTATACGAATACAAAATTTAAACACCCCTGATTCCGAATTTAATTATTGTAATTTTCCTGTAAAAGAAAAATATTATGTAAAAACTGGTGATCTTCTCTTTGCTTGGTCTGGAACGCCAGGTACTTCATTTGGAGCTCATATTTGGTATGGGAGTAAAGCGGTTTTAAACCAGCATATATTTAAGGTTATTTTTAATGAATCGGAAATTGATAAAATATACTTTAAACTTGCCCTGAATTACACAATTAGCCATTTTATAGAAAGATCGCACGGGTCGTCTGGTTTAGCACATATAAAAAAAGGTGAATTTGAAAAGTCATACATTTTTTTACCCCCCCTTCAAGAGCAGCACCGCATTGTCGCCAAACTGGACAGAATATTTGAGCGCATTGACAAAGCCATTGCCCTTGTTGAACAGAATATCACCAACGCCCAGCATTTGATGGCGAGCGTGTTGAATGAGGTATTTAATGAAGGCGTGAAAGATTTTCAACAGGTACCATTAATGAAGTATGTTGAATTTGTTGGCGGATCACAACCAGCTAAACAATATTTTTCATCAGAAAAGAAAGAAGGCTATGTGCGATTAATACAGATTAGGGATTACAAATCCAATGATTATATCGTTTATATCAAATCCAACAGTACTAAGAAGTTTTGTGATGAAACCGATGTGATGATCGGCAGGTATGGCCCACCAGTTTTTCAAATATTACGTGGAATAAACGGGGCATATAATGTCGCACTAATGAAGGCAAGACCAGATGAAAAGTATATCAGTAAAGATTTTTTATTCTGGTTTTTGCAGAATCCAAATATTCAAAACTATATCATAGGTATCTCACAACGCAGCGCAGGACAAAGCGGAGTAAATAAGTCGGCATTGGAAAAATATAGTATTCCTTTGCCGCCACTTGAAATGCAATTTTTGCTCTCCGAAAAAATAAACCAAGTTTTTTGGCGGCAATCAGAAATCATTACAAAACAAATAG
>AMWB02016329.1_pt1 | contig 20235 bp, 44 predicted proteins | sample 200311 | NCBI WGS metagenome assembly AMWB02 (sample SAMN02737377, study PRJNA173069) | bioreactor metagenome | biome: anode biofilm in microbial fuel cells | place: USA: California | collected 2010-12-16 | reverse complement strand
GATGATTGTAATAAATATAATATATTTAATTTTTAATATACAATCTTCAAATTTTTTCTTAGCAGTGGTTTTATTTCCTATTTCATTTTCAGTAATTCTAATAGCATATATTTTTAAACCATTTGTTAAAAATCATAACAGTTATAAAGGAACAAAAGATGACTATTTATGAAGATACAAGTAATCAAATAATTAATCAAATATGTAAAAGTGGTGGAAAAGCATATCTTGTTGGAGGTGCTGTTCGTGACGAATTTCTTGGTCTTGATCCTGATGATTTTGATATTGTCACTGACCTAACGCCTCAAGAATTACAAGATTTATTCTACGATAGAAACATCAAATTAGTAGGTGCTAACTTTCTAGTTACCATGATAGATAATATAGAAGTAGCAACCTATAGATCAGATTATAATACAGGTCCAGGAAGATTCAACTGTGTTGCAACTGCTTGTAAGACTCTTGGTGAAGATTTATCCAGAAGAGATTTCACCTTCAATGCTCTTGCAATATGTCCATATACTGGTGAAGTTATTGATCTTTTTGATGGTCGAAAAGATTTACAAAATAAGGTCGTAAAGTTTATAGGAAATCCAAACGAAAGAATATACGAAGATCCATTAAGAATGTTGAGAGCAGCTAGATTTGCTGCTTTAATTAATGGAATTTTGGATCAAGAAACAAAAGAATCTATTATAACAAATAAAATTCTTATTAACCAAGTTTCACCTGAAAGAATAAGGCTTGAACTTCTAAAAGTTATGAAATATAATAAACCAAGTGTCTTCTTCAACATTCTCCATGAAACTGGTTTGTTGGATATCATATTGACTGAATTAGAAACAAGCTTCGGTCATCCAGGTGGAAAATATCATTCAGAAACAATTGATACTCATATTCTACTGACTGGTGATCATATGTCATATAAGAAACCAGTTTTGAGATTGATTGGTTATATGCATGACATAGGAAAAGTTCCAGCGTGGATAATGAACAAAGGAGAATCGTTCATCGACCATGAACTTATTGGTTCACATATAATAGAAGGTATATTTAAAAAATATAAATTCACAACACATGAAATCGAACAAGCTATAGGATTAGTTTTGTTGCATATGAGGTCAACTAAGGATATGACCAAAAAAGCAACCAGAAAATTATTGAAAGCACTATCAGAAAGAAATATTTCTTGGAGAGATTGGTTGCATTTAAAAATTGCTGATAGAAAAGCCAATCTTGGAAGAGAAGATTATACAAGAGAAGAAATAAAAGAAATATGTCTAAAAATATTTCGAGCTTCACATGAAACAATTAGTGGTGAATTTAAACTTTCAGACTTGGTGGTTGATGGGAATGATGTTATGGAAATTCTCAACATTAAACCGAGTAGGAAAGTTGGTGAAGTTCTCGATCATTTGATGGAAATTGTATTAGATGATCCAGAAAATAATAGAAAGGAAATTCTATTCAAGGAAATAGAGAAATTTAAATAATGAAAGAATTTATGTCTTATTCAGAATATGGTTTATTAGTATCTGAATTAACAAATATGATAAAAAACAGTAAAAAAACAAAAAATCTAAAATATATATATTCTCCACCAAGAGGTGGATTGCCAATCGCAGTCCACCTCTCACACTTCTTAGAATTAGATTTTTTAAAAGAGAATGTTGATCGTACAACTATACCATATGATCAATTATTAGTTGTTGATGACGTAGTTGATACTGGAAAAACTTTAAAATGGTTCAGAGTTTTTTTAACAGCAAGTTTACATTACAAACCAAAGTCACCTTTTAAACCAAATTTTTACGTCAAAGAAACAACAAATTGGATAGTATATCCATGGGAGAAACCGGACGAAATACCAAATAGGTAAATTTATGAAAATAAAACCAATAATAATAAAACCTGAAAGAAAAGGTCGTATTCCAGTAGCTCCACCTTCTCAAGAGTTTGATGACAAAAGTAAATATAAAAGAAGAAAAAAACATAAGAAAGAAGACAAAGAAAAATGGGAACAATAACTGAATATTTGACATCGAAACAACTTATATCACCTCCACAATTTTTAAAAAATAATATACATTTCGAAACAATTATGGGGTCAAATGCTTACGGTGTATCGTCAGATTCTTCTGATAACGATATCTATGGATTTTGTATTCCACCGAAACATATTCTATTCCCTCATATATCTGGATATATTATAGGATTTGGTAATCAACCAGAAAATTTTGAACAATATCAGCAGCATCATATAGAAGATAAATCTTCTAAAAAAAGTTATGATGTATGCATATATAATATTATTAAATATTTTCATTTATGTATGAAAAACAACCCAAATATGATAGATAGCCTATTTGTACCAAGAAGATGTATAACACATATTTCACAAATAGGTGAATATTTAAGAGAGAAAAGAAAAGAATTTTTACATAAAGGATGTTGGCACAAATTTAAAGGATACGCCTTCTCTCAAATGCATAAAATGAATATAAAAAATCCAGAACCAGGTAGTAAAAGATATGATGATATTATGAAACATGGATTCGATGTTAAATTTGCTTACCATGTTGTTCGTCTTTTATTAGAAGTTGAACAAATATTAATCGAAGGCGATTTAGATTTAGAAAGAAACAGGGAACAACTGAAAGCCATTCGTCGTGGTGAATGGACTCAACAGCAAATTATACAATATTTTACTGACAAAGAAAAAAGTTTAGAACAAACATATCTAGACAGTAAATTACCATATGGCCCCGATGAAAATAAAATTAAAAATATATTATTAAACTGTCTCGAAATGCATTACGGATCATTGGGTAATGTTATTGAAACCAAAGAAAATTATTTGCAAATGTTAGATGAAATACAAGCTCATACCAACAAAATTAGAAATTTTTTCCAGAACAAAAATAAAAAGGAAATAATCTTATGATGAGTGAAACTGAATTTAAACTATCTTTGGCAAATAGTTTCATTTTGTTTTTATTGAATAGTATAGCAGCTATGACCAATGATAAAGAAGTAACAAAAAAATCAGTAGAATATTGGTCAAAAAATGTTGAATTATTTTTGGATAATACACAAAAACAATTAATTAAAAAACACTGCGAACAAACAGGTGAAAGTGAAGATGTAGTAAGAATTCTCTTCAATATACACAGTGGAAGAGACAAAGAAATTATAAAAGAATATGTAGAGTACATAGTTAAACAAATAGAAGAAGAATTTGATTTTATAAGTAAAAGAAAGACTATCGATGAAAAACAGACAAGTAATGGTACACAACAGTTATAATATTTATAAACCGATTATTACACAATTATTTAAAAATTTGAGAAAAAAAGGAATTGTAGCAAGACAGAACTTTTCTTGTTGTGGTTCATGTGGGTCATATGAACTCTTTAATTATATAAAAGATACTGATAAAATAGGTTATGTATTTTGGCATCATCAAGAAAATGAAAGATTTAAAAAACACGGAGGAGTTTTCCTTCATTTTAGTTCAAAAACAGATGATGATGATGTTGAAGCAATTAAAATAGGCAAAACAATAGTAGATGAAATTATAAAATTGAATTTACCATATGAATGGAATGAATCAGCAAGTGAATGTATTTATATAGGACAAACTAAATAAAAGTTGGGGCCGTAACTCAACGGGCGAGTGCCAGCCCTGCAAGCTGGAAATAAGGGTTCGATTCCCTTCGGCTCCACCATCCCACACTCCGAGGTAGCTCAATCGGCAGAGCAGGTGGCTGTTAACCACCCCGTTGGAGGTTCAAGTCCTCTCCTCGGAGCCAAATTTAAAAAGAAAGGAAATCTATGTTTTCAGTTGGAGATATGGTTACAATAAACAATAATATATCTAAAACAGATAGATTATATACTGTTAATTCAAATATGGTTGAAATGAAAGGAAAAGTATATAAAATATCAGAAATATTAAATTCACAGAGAATAAGAGTAAACAATTGGGTGTGGCATCCAGATGATTTGACACTATACATGCCAGAGTCTAAACAAAATACAACACCTGTTTTATACAATATCGATAATTTAGATATATAAGAAAGGTAAAATAATGTCTCTTAATTTAATGCCAGGGCAGGAAGTTAAAATTGCGTATGATATTCAAAAAACACATGATAAACATAATTTAGATGAAGATGGTACTATGTTAAATATGAGAGGAAGGACATTTAAAATAGATAGAATAGTAGCATATGATTCAATATTGATAAATAATTTCTATTGGCATCCAGATGATTTAATACCTACGAATATAGAAGAATCAACTTGCAAACCGACAATTGTTTTATTCGATATTAAAAATTTAGTTGTTTAATTACTTTTTTGGAGAAAAATGATTTCTTTTTGGAGAATAAAAAATTTTATAAAAGGAATACCTTATAAAATTTATTATGGTATAAAAAATCTTATTTTATGGTTTCCAGTTATATGGAATGATAGAAATTGGGATTATTGTTTTATTTATAAAATTTTATATCATAAATTAAAAATAACTGAAAAAAATATAAGAGAAACCGATAGACATACAGAAGCACAACGAGATGCTAAAAATATAAGAATATGTCTACATTTACTCAATCGCCTTATAAAAGATGAATACGAAACTAATATTTTTAAAAAATTAGATGAAAAATGGGGCGAAATAAATATGAGTTTGGGGGAAAATGGTTATGTAAATATAACCAGACCTAATATTAAAAATAAACATGATGAAAAAATAGAAAGAATAGAATCTAAAATTTGTTATAAAAAAGTAGAACAAATTAAAAAACAAGATTTGGAATTACTAACAACTTACATAAGAAAATACATTAGAAATTGGTGGTACTAATGATTTTAAAAGAAATGCCTCAAGAAGAATTAAGAAACTTTTTAAAAGAATTATTGAAACCTGGTATGATTTTAAAATTAAATCAAACTATACGTAGATCGCTTGATGAGTTTGGAAGTAATAATTGTAAATCAAAATATAATAGTAGGGAAGCAGAATTTTCTGATTTTTTTAAAAACTCATTAACACAAAAATATGACTACAATAGAATCATGTTAAAAAGAACAGATGAAGAAATAAAAAAATCACAATCTTCGTTTAAATGTTGGTCATTTCATATTTTAGATTTAGATTTAGAATATTTACAAAGATATGTAACAGTATCTGATGATCATATTATTAAACCTGTTTTATTCAACATTAATAATTTAACTTTTTAAAAAAATATTGCGGGTGTCGTCAAGTGGTATGGCAACAGCCTTCCAAGCTGTAATTCAGGGGTTCGAATCCCCTCACCCGCTCCATAAAAAATTTCTTTTAAAGAAAGGACTTTATTTTGGGAATCCTGATAGAAACAATGAAAAGAATTATTCCTGTTGGTAGTAATATTAAATTAAAAAATGATTTAACCAATTCTATAAAAGCCCACGGAGGAGCAGAAGCAAAAAAGAGAATGGCCGGGAAACTGGTTTATTTAAGTAGATATGAAACGAATAAAGTAATAATTAGAGAAACTGTAAATCATGGAGAAAATTGGACAATTGTAGAGTCTGATATTGACTTTGATATAAATGAAATGCTCAAAAATACAAAGAATATAAATATATTATTTAATGTAAACAATTTGGATATTAAATAATGAGTTATTTAAATAGTGAAATAATAAGAATATTAAAAACACTACCAAGTGGATCTTATATAAAAATAAAAGAAAATATAGAAAAGTCTGAAAGTCAATTTGGAACAAATCCTGAAAAAAAAACGTATAGAGATAAAATATGTTTATTTGATTCAGTTGATGGTTCACGAGTTAGAATAAAAAGAAAAGAAAAAGATATAGAAACATTTAGATCTGATTTATCATGTTGGTCATTTCATGTAGGTGATATAGATATAGGACATCTACTTGAAACAACAACCACTGTTATAGAAACACCTCAAACAACAAAGTTTGATATAAAAAATCTATATATAGTATGACTTTTTTGATGGTTTAAAAATATAAAAACCATCAAGGGGGAGTATGGAAGAATTAGAACAAGAGTTATCAAAAGAAAATGAAATAATGGAAATAGAAAGAAAAAAATGGAGAGGAAGAAGAAGAATGGCATGGATTGCTCTTCTCTCTATGATAATATTAACATTCTTTTTATTTTCACCAAAGATACCTGATACAAGAATAACAATATTAGTAGAAGCAATAACATGGTTTTATTTTTCCATGGCCTCTATAATTGGAGCATACATGGGTTTTACTACTTGGGCCTCAAGAAATAAATGAAAAATCAATAAGTTATGGTAGGGTTGGCGAAGTGGACAAACGCGGTGGATTGTGGCTCCATTATTCATGGGTTCGAATCCCATACCTTACCCCAATTAAAGGAAAAAAAATGTCCGAAAAAGAGAAATATAAAGAACAATATTGTGAATATCATAAACAACATTATGCTGGTTTTTTAAATAGATGCCCAATTTGTTTTGGTGAATTTTTGGCTTCTAAAAATAAACCAAAGAGAGTAACACTAAAAAAGGAAGAAGAATAATGCCTATTTATGAATATGAATGCGACAGTTGTCATAAGATTTTTTCAGAACAAAAGAATATAAATGATGATTCTCCTTCATATTGTCCAAAATGTAAAAAAGAAGGAAAAAAGATAATATCCAAAACATCATTTGTTATAAACGGATTTAAAGCTGCTAATAATTACTCTTAATATGGGAGTGTTATGACTGAAGATATATTAAACGGTTCAAAAGACCATGAGTTAAAAATATTATTAGAACCAAATTATCCATTGTTATTAAAATTTAAAGAAATTTGTCCTGGTACATATAAACATTGTCAAACAGTGTCATCTATCATGGAAGGAATTGCTACAGAACTTGGTTTAGATGTAACAGCTATGAAAGTAATGGGGCAATATCACGACATTGGTAAAATGTTAAACCCAAAATATTTCATAGAAAACCAAACAGCTAACGAAAATCCCCATGATAATATAGACCCATATTTGAGTTATCAGTTAATAAGCAAACATGTTTCTGATACTGTTCTTATATTATTAAATGATGAAAAATTTCCAAGAAGATTAATACAAATTATAAGTCAACATCATGGAACGACTATTGTAAGATACTTTTTTGATAAATCAAAGAGTTCTTCAGATGATATGTTCCGTTATAAGTGTATGAAACCAACTTGTGTAGAATCTGCTGTATTAATGATTTGTGATTGTGTCGAAGCAAAATCAAGAACATACACAACTCAATTTAATCCAGTTGATTTGGTTAATGACACAATTAATAATCTTATGAGTGACAATCAACTAGATGAAGTTGTAATGCGTCTAGGTGATTTACAAAAGATAAAATTAGCTCTATCAAAAGAGTTAGAAGGAACATATCAAAAAAGAATAGATTATAAAAAAGCAAAAGAAGAATTATAGTTCGCATCACTTAATCCGAAGCCCTGGGTTATTCCTTTGAATGGATAAAATAACACCAGAAAAGATTAAGTGATGTTTTTATCTCTAAATTATTTTCTCCCTGTAGCATCAATGGAAAAGAGCATCTGATTACGAATCAGAAGGTTGTAGGTTCAAATCCTATCAGGGAGACCAAAAAACAAAACAAGGCGAGATCGCCAAGATGGATTAAGGCAAGTGGCTGCAACCCACTCATCGGGGGCTCGAATCCCTCTCTCGCCTCCATTTTTAAATTTAAAGGATATACATGTCATTAAAAACTGTAAAAAAACGTATCTATTTAATTACTAATAATATAGATGCAACTTTACCATTATATTTTGTGAAGGATGATGTTACAATAAAAATTATTGAAGTAACAAAAAGAATAGTATTTTTTAAAAAAATAGTATTTTCTACAAAAATTGATAGTAAAGGACATGGGTTAAATAGAGATATAACATATGAATGGGAAGAATTAGAAAAATTTGTAAATAACTATGGCGAATATGTAATTACATATGATAAAATACATAAAACATTTTTCTAAAATTTAAAATAGTTGGTGGTAATAAGACGATCAATAAATTAACCACACTGATTCGTTAGCAGCAGAAGATGTAATCTCATCTTGGTCAGAGTTCTCCGTGGAGAATCGGGATTCGGAGACTATTTTAAAAACTCAAAGAAAAAAAGAAAAAAATGGAAACTAAAAAATACGGATTAAGATTAAAACATAATAAAAAAATATTATCTTTCAGGCAAACATCAAATGATGGTTCAGAGTTTTGTCATTCAACAACTACACAATTATCAGAATTTGGAGATACTTGGTGGTTAGTTGATGAACCATATAAAGCTGAATATGTAAGAAATTGCTCAACAGAATGGTATAATGCAACATATGAAACACCAAAACATGGATTTAAAAAAGATGAACTAGAAATTGTAGAAATTATAACACAAATAGAACCAGTTGAAATAAAAATTCCAACTATCGAAGAATATATTGATTTAGCATATAAAGAAAAAGAACCTGAACATCACCAATATTTATTAGGAGAATTAAAAAAAAGTTACACAAAATTCTTTTACACATTGTATGATTTAAACGACTTAATAAGGAATGGTAAATGGAAACCAAACAAGTAATTATTATTCGTAAAGATCTCAATATGCGTAAAGGAAAAATGATTGCACAAGGGTGTCACTCTTCTATACAAGCATTATTAAATAGATTTGTTGATTCACCAAAAGGGTGTTTGTCTTATGTAATAGATTATGGAACTCCTTTACATGATTGGTATTATGGTTTACAAACAAAGATTGTTGTTGGTTGTGATTCAGAATCAGAACTATTAGAATTAAAAAGAAAGGCAGATGAGGCGGGATTAGTAAATGCATTAATACAAGATGCAGGTTTAACTGAATTCAAAGAACCAACATATACTTGTTTAGCAATTGGTCCTGATTATTCAGAAAAGATTGACAAAATAACAAGTCATTTGAAACTTTTATAGAAAGAAAAAATAAGAAATAATGGGTTCGTCACCTAGAGGCCAAGGGTATCAGACTTTTAATCTGACGAGTTTAACTCTATCGCAGGTTCGAATCCTGCCGAACCCACCATTTTCCTTTTATTTTAGAACAAAAAGATAAAAGGAAATAAAATATGAAATTATGTGATTATGGTTGTGGAAAAGAAGCAAAATACAAATTTAAAAATGGAAAATGGTGCTGTAGTAAAAATCATAAATCTTGCCCATCATGCCCATATACAGCACCTTTGGTAATACCTAAAGTAGAATGCCCCCATTGTAATAAACTAATTTCCAAAATTTCTATAAAAAGACATATCAATTCTTGTATAAAAAATAATTATTGTCTACAATGTGGAAAAGAAACAAAAAACCCAAAATTTTGTTCTACTATATGTTCAGGATTATATAATAATAAAAATTCTGAGAAACTAAAACAATTTCAAGATAATAAAAGAAAAAATAACAAATGTTTATATTGTAACAAAGATGTAAGTAATAAATTTTGCAATAATACATGTAAAACTTTGTTTAAAAGAAACCAAACTATTAAATTATGGTTAGAAGGAACAATAACTGGTAATTCTGAAAATGGACATGCTACATATGTTAAATATTATCTACTTGAAAAATATAATAATAAATGTTCAAAATGTGGATGGAGTCAAATAAATTCATATACACAAACATTGCCACTAGAAGTAGAACATATAGATGGTAATCCTTATAATAATACACCAGAAAATGTAATTCTTTTATGCCCAAATTGTCATTCATTAACAAAAACATATAGAGGAGCAAATTCTGGTAATGGTCGTAGATCCTACTTAAAAAAATATTATATAAAAAAATAATAAAACACAACATTGTAAACAAAAAAAAAACAAAAGGTCATCAAATGAGATCCAAAAGAAAAATGAGAGTGTTTTTCGCAACAGCCGATTCAGAAGTTAATGAAAATGTAGAGGCATATTGTCCAAAATGTAATAAAACACATACTATAAAAACATTTTGGACTGGAAAAACAAAACCGAAAGTTTTTTGCCAAAAATGTATGAATTCTATTGACAAGTGTTGACAAATAAAAATAGCGAATTATATTTGTGAAAATTTAATCGAAGGAGGAATAAACTAATGATTAAAAAAAGAAATCTTCCAACTCTTCTTGATCCTGATACATTACAACCTTTATTCGGCAAATCTTTTTTATCAAATTTCTTCGAAGCACAGGAATTTGAAGTTGACATCACGGAAACAGACAAAGAAATGGTTGTGAAATGTTCTATTCCTGGTGTAACGAAAGAAAATATTAATATTGAATTTAAAGAACATGTTTTATCAATATCATGTGAAAGAAAAGAAACAACAGAAGAAAAAGGAAAAACTTATAGAAAAGAAATTGTTTATGGAAAAATGCAACGTTCTTTTTCACTACCGGAACCAGTGAAAGAAGACACTGTAAAGGCAGTTTATAAAGATGGTATTTTAACAATTACATTAGAAAAGATCGTAAAGACCGAATATAAGAAAATCAACATTGAGTAATCAACGACGTGAAAATAAGGGAGTCTATTGTTGTAGGCTCCCTTATTTTTTTGTCCATATTACATGTAAATTTTTAATTTCGTTAAACCTTCTGATATCATAACATCTTTTAAAATTCTTCCATCTGGAAGTGTTATTTTCGCTCCATATCTACCATAAATACCAGGAACCTTACTACTTTCTATAATAAAATAATCACATGATAATAATTCAGTTATTCGTTCTTTTGCTTTTAAACCATGAAGTCTTTCTGCATCACATGTTGGTCTAAATGTTTCTGGTGCATCAAAATCATCAATTCTAAACCTTTGTGATACAGTAATACCAAAACCAACATCAACTGCTGCATCTATAGTATCACCATCTACAATTTTAATTAATTTAGCTTTATATTGATACATAATTAACCCTCCTTAACAACAACTTCGTCATACTCTGATAGTTCTTCAATGTCTTCCATATTACCAACTCTTCGCAAATAATCTTTACCGCCATCAACTGAAATTGCACCACAGCTACATGTTACAAAATCATGCCTATACTTTGACTCAATAATATCACCACATCTTTTACATTTTGCTTTGTTACACTTATTTACATATTTTACCATTGATCCATCGCCTTTCGTCTTTTAATTTCACTTGATAATTGTAATCTTAACGCAGCAATACATACATGACTTATTTTACCAATTCTAAAACCACTTCCACGTAAATAATTATAAACAACTTTTATCTTTTCTTTATGTGTTCTTTGTAGTGTATAACCTAAATATCTTCTTAATTGGTCACAACACCACTCTGGTCTAATTTTCCACTGACCAAGTAATGATTTTCTAACTTTTTGCCATTCCTTAGAATGAACTAAAATATTTTTTGGTTTTTCATCGCTCATTTTTTCTTAACTCCTACTATTTTTTCAACCCAATCTAAGTAACCTCTTCCCTGACAATCTTGACAAAATACTTCCAAAAATGTTCCTAAAGGAGTTCTTAAAGATTTTAAACCTCTCCCTTTACATGATTCACATATATAATATTCTATATCATCATATATTACTTTTGAATTGTAACCCTTGCCAGCCATCCTCTTGCGAATTTCTCCTGTGTTGGATTTGATTGCATTATCTCTATGTATCTGTAACCTTGTAAAATATTTAAAATCTTATAAACTAAATCTTCCTCTCCATTTTTATATAATATATCAAATGCAGAATAAGTCTTAGGCCCAAGTTTACCATCAACTTCTAAATCTTCAAATAAATAGCCATTTCTATTCAATATATTTAAAGTTTCTTGAAAAAATTTTGCAGCTTTACCTACACCCATATTAACACCAGTATCAAAAATCTCTTCTGCTACAATTTGACTCTTACACCAATCTAATTTATTAACATCCCAAAAATGTTCTTTGTAAAAATCTCTCACATATTGTTGTAATTTATCGTTATTTTTTAATGGTGCCGGAAAATCTTTAACAATTTTCAACATGTCAATAATAGCCCAACCAGCCCAATTAGGCCAGAAATTTCTAGCAATTCCTTTGTAGGTTTCTCCGCCACGATCATCGGAGTCGTTCACATAATTTCCCTCATGACCCATCGTGATATCATATGCTTTATTAAAATCTGCCATAGTTATATCTCCTTGTGGCTAATATATTGCCACTTACTTTTATAATAATTAATTAATTGATTAATATTCATTTTCTTTTTAACTGCCCATAAAAAAATGGGAGCTGTATCTTTATATATTAACACCCCCTTTTCATCAGTAGACACAGCTCCACATGCATGTTTGATGTTAAACCAATATGTTTTCATTTCTCTTCAAAATCTTTACATTCCCAAACTGGTAAAACCAAATCTTGAAGAACACATAAAGAATAAATCATATTGGAAGTAGGACAATTTTTATCCCTGAACAAAGGAAGAAATTTTTTACATCTATAACATAAACATACTTTTTCATGTTTTCCCTTCATCTCTTTGATCACCCAAACTTTTTGTCCATGATGTGTATATTGTTCATATAAATCACTATTCTTTTTTTTCTTGTTAAACATTGGTTTAATTCCTATTCTTTAAAATATACAAGACCGCTTGGAAAAAACTTAGGGGTATTTTTTAATATTTGCCCATCATAAATTTTCTCGTCAACTATTAACTCAATATAATCATATTTAAATTGAATATTGTTAAAAAAATCAACTTCATTTATTTCAGGCATTCCTATAAATTCATATAATATATTCATACCTTTTTGTTCAAATTTTTTATATTTCCCTTCAATTTCTAATATAACATTTTTTCCTCTAAAAAATTTTATTTTACCAGATACCATTAGCTAATTCTCCTTTTTACATGTTTTCAAATCATTGTATTTACACCCTTCTATTTCCATATGAACTTTTTTATGACATTCTTTACATAAAGTAATACATGAATCTATATCACTTGATAATAATGGTTTTTGACTTACTGGATCTATGTGGTGACATTCCAATGATTCTGTTTTCTCACATCGTTGACAAATCCATTGATCTCGTTCAAAAACCATTTTACGAAGTTCAGATGAAACTTCAACCCTATTTTTATATGGATTATTTTCATATGGCTTATAATTCTTTGGCCATAATACCTGATAGTGATCTGGACATAATGTTTTACAATCATCAGAACAATAAAAATTACCACCTATACCGCTTCTTTTTAATGCACCAATTCTGTTATCTAATTGAACCTGTGAAGGAACAAACCATTTAGAACAATATGTACATCTTACTTCAATTTTTTTATCTTGATTTTCTCTTTTTTCATCAAATAATATTTTATTAGACCAATGACTAAAAAATGAATCTTTGGCTCCTTTATAATATGGATTTTTATTTCCAATTCTTTCTTTAAATTTTAAATTATTTCTATTTTTTTCACTTATAATACTTCTTATTTTTTTAGCTTTTTCTTCACCAAAAAACTCATCCCAAGTTTTACCTTTTATTGGTCTAAATCTATCTTCCTTACTTCTAATACCTATCTTTATTTTTATTTCATTCGATCTTTCCTCACCAAATATTTCTTCATATGTTTTGCCTTTCATTCTTTCTGATAATTTTTTACGTGTTTCATTAGATATAATTCTATCTTTAGAATTATGACCCCAAATATATTTATTATTTTTTTTAGTCACTTTTTCACCACAACCACACCCACAAAAAGGAAAATCAACACTCATAATAACACTCCATATGTTTTTTATTTTTGTTCTAAAATATATGTTATGTTATTATGAGTCTTATTTTTTATTTAATTAAATATGAGGTAATATTTTCAATATAGAATAAAATTCATCTCGGCAGGATTTATGTACCATATGATCTTTTGAAAGTGAACTTATAAAACACTTATCTACATACCATGCTATAGCAATTCCCTCAACTGAACCTTTTTTAATTGAATCATAATGTTTATCAATCTCATCGCTCATAAAACCACAAAAATTTCTACAGCTTTGAATATTTCCATCTAAAAAACCATATTTTTCTGCATCATTTATTATTTTCATAACTACTTGGTCTAAATCATTTAAATTACAATCAGTTATAAGTCCAACATAACAAGGCCAATTCATAACATAATATTTTCGAACAATTAATGGGCTCCAATTTTTTTCAAGTAATCTAGTTGCTGTTTGACTATCATCTCTTGTAAACCCTTGATTAGCGTGTTCTCCCATATTAGACTTCGAAAAATTATATTCTTTTATTTGATCCATAGTAGGTAAGTCAAGCCCTACAGTATTAGAACAACATGAACATGCTTCATCTTCGCCACAAGAACAACTACCTCCTACACACCCACATCCTTCAACCTCAATCTCTTCTTTTAATTCTTTAATCCCACGATTTATATCCTCATTTTCATAAAAACCAAATTCTCTATCAGTCATTTCACTCATTATTACCTTCTCCTTTTTCGCTTCGTTTTTTTATTTTAGATATATTATCATATTTTTCAAGAGGAATAAAAAATATAGTTTTTCCCTTGAGATTAACCCAAATAGAATCTGGAAATTCTTTTAACATCAATTGTTCTTCGATATAATTTTCAGTTACAACTTTTACAACATAATTTGTTTTCATTTTATATTTTGTTCTCCATTAAAAATTATACGTCTAAGCCGTTATAATCATCATACTTGTTTTCTTTTGCCAACTGTTTCCACTTTTTAATTCTTTTTTCAACTTCTTGACTATCCATCAATGTCAAATCAAATGGATTTCTATCATCAATACCAACACCACATCTTTCATATTCTATTAATGTACAAATATTCCATAAAACCATCGCCAAATGATGACACCCACTTTCTTCATCAATTTTCTCACCTTTGATCCATTTCCAAAGATGTCTGAAAACTGGACCAACTACATCTTTTCTCCACTTTAACCCTTTTCTCCAATTATCACTGTTATATTTTGTAGTTCCATATGTATAAACTTTTGCTAACTCATCAATTGGATATGAAGGAATTAAATCATAACGAATCTTTCCAACACTATATCTTGCTGCCTGTTCACCAACAAGTTGTTGTTCCTCTTCTTTTGTTTTCTTGTAAACATTAAAGCTTTTTTCTTCTTCTAATTTTCTTTCATGAACATTCATTTCACTCTTCTCCTTTTTTATTATTTCTTTCGCTATAGTATCCAAAACAGGTTTTAATTTTTCTTCTACTTGTTGTTTTTCAGCTTCTATATGACGATCATTAAACTTCATAGATATCTCCTTAAAAATAGTATTTAACAAATCCACAGGCTTCATACTCATCCCTACACCAAGTAGTCACTGCTTGTTGGACAAATGGATGTACACATGAATATGAATGTAGATCATCAGCAAAAGCAATAACAGTTTTTCCCGGTTGTTGATAGTACCAAGCTAATTCAAAGAACGAACCAATTAAAGGCTTATTTGGATCATATTGATTCATATTTACAATTGCAATAGAAGAACGCTTTACATATGAATAATCTTTTGGTACTAAAATATTTAATCCAGATACCATACTTTCAGTTGTAATAGCATATTTACTTTCTTTTAATAAACCATCGTTAAATGTATTATTACATGGATCAATAATTTGAAATTTTTCATTTTCGCTGAACTCTTCTCTTACACGCTTTCTCCAATTGTAAGTTTCTGGATACTTTGGAGAAATTTGCCCTACAAGATAAATCGTTTCCATTTTTCTCTTTTCCTTTCTATCTTCTCAAATGTTTGTTAATTAAAAATTCAGTTTCTACAGCTAAAATAAAATTATCTTTATTTTTTTCATAATACTCTAAAGCTGTTCCACCGAACTTTCTTGACATACCATTCCAATCTGCAATCATTTGTTTTATATATTTTTCAGGCATTGGTATAGGAATAATTTCATTTTTTCTTGTCACACTTACCCAATAATTCCAATGATGTTTGTTTCTTTTTTGATGAAATAACCATCCTTTCTGAAAATTTTTATTATTCTCATCACTGGTTTTATAAATCTTAGAACGATCAGTTTCATGAAAAAATCTTGCATAAGGAATAAACTCGGAAGGTAAAAATTTTGATAGATCATGTGTAAAAGCATGAACATATAAACCCATTTTAAAACATTCAATACCAACATTTAATTTATGTTCTAAAATATATTTTAAATAACTAAAATATTTATTCATTTTTCAATCCCTTCCGTCATCAATTCTTCTATTGTAGTATTACTTCTTACAATATGAAGATGTTCTCTTGATACTGAAAAAACATCTTCTTCTTTAACTGACTCAAGTTTAATATTATCAAAAACAGCAGAGTCGGTATTTTCTAAACATGGATCATGAAAAAATACATAAACTTTTGAATGATCTACATAATCATAATCATTTGTTTTTATATAAATTCCAACTAAATCTAAATCAGTTACATATTTAGGAGGCAAACCAATAAATACTGGTAAAAAACATTTTTTTTCATCTTTCATTCCCATAATATGAGTTGGTCCAATACATGAATCCCAATCAAGTTTATCAATCATTATAAGACTAATCCATTTATCATTTTCATTTTCCATTTTTCAATCCTTTCATTAAAAACATTCCACACGCTGCTTTTATTTCTGAACCCGCTGATATTTGATATTTAACTTTCTTTAATCTACCAGAAAATAATTTCACAAGTTCGTCAAATTTTTTTGATTCCTTATAAGGAGAATTCACACACTCATTATATCTCAATAAACGAACTTCTGAATCTGGTAAAAATTCATTAATAATATTTATAATATCATCTGTTTCTTCTATACTATCATTTATCCCATCTAAAAATATTTGGTGAAACAAAATATCAATACCGTACATTCTATTAAATTCATGTAAAAATTGAATATCTTTACAAACATCTGAATTTAATGTAGGAATTAATTTGTATCTATTTTTAACAGAATGTAAAGAATAAAATAACCTGACTAAGCTTCTATAATAATTATTTGGATTTATTTCAAGTTTTCTTTCTATATATTCTGATAATATTGTTAACTCTTTACCTAATAATGGATGTTTCTTTGGTAATGTTGTTGAAATATCAATTCCATCAATTCCTTTTACTAACTTATGTTCAACTGCCCACATACATACTTCTTCACTAACATATCTAATATCATAAGGATCTAATAATAAAGCGTCTCCCATACCCATCCAACTTAATTTCATATATTTATCTTTTAACTCAGGTTTATTCTGAATTTCTGTATATAATACGTCTTTTATATTTTCCATTATAGTATGTCTATCTAACTTATAATATGGAAAACCTTTTACAGAAAGATAACAAAATTTACATTTTATAGGACAACCAACAGAACAAGAAATAAAAACAGAAAATTTATTTCGGTTAACCATTACAGATTCTATTTTATCTGTTATTGTATTATAAAAATTTGAGCAAGAAGATGTTGTTTTTATTGCGGTTTCTGATCCATCATCATGTACATATTTAGATACTTGGTTATCTTGTGTAGTATATCTTTCCATTTATTGTTTCGCTAAACTTTTAATAAAATCATGCATCCATTTGACGATTTCCTCTGAATTTAACTCTTGAATTATTTTATTTACCATTATTTCAGAGACTTCATCTTCTACATTTTTATTAAATAATGTTTTTAATTTTTCATCGATGGATTGTAAATTTTCTTTTTCAAAATTCCACTTATCCTCCAATAATTTTTTTGCTATAACTTTATCGTTCTCATCATAAAAAGTAACACCTATTTTTACATATTTCATTCCTTTATCTCCTTCCAAATGCCATCTTCTTGACATTCTATTTTTAAATTTTCAGGTTGTATCATTTGATCAACCTTTTGTTCTAAGGTGATACCATCTAGTGCTTCTTTTACACGCATTGTATGCCACATTTTGAACTTTGGATTATTCAATAAATTTTGCATTGCTTCTTTTTGATTTGCAATTCTATCACGATTTGATTGCCCTGTAACAGTTACACCAGACTCTATATGTGTTAAACGTAAACAATTTTGATGCTTATTTCGATATTGACCACCAGCACCTGTTCCAGAAAACCATTCTAATTTAAAATCTTTTTTTGTTATTGAGAATAAAAGTTCTTTCATGATTATCTCCTAAACGGATCATAATAAATCATTTCACCTTTTCCACACTTCCAACAAATAACTTCTTGTTCTTTCTTTTCTCTATGACCACAAAAAGAACATTTATAATAATCATTTATATATTCATATAACTTTTGATCATAATATTTACTACCTATTAAAACATTCCCTTTTAAAATACCAACAATTCTTCCACCAAATTTCTTTACTAAATGATCATACTTTCTCTCAATTGGATTACCAATAATAACACTAAAATCAATCTTCAATATTTCTAATTCATATACTAAATATTCTAAAAAGTTTTTAATATCAATAGAAAATCTTTTATCTTCTGTAAAATTTACCATAAATATCTTAGATACAAAACCTTCTGGTCTATCTATAGCAGCTTCTAAAAAACCAATAACTTTATTTTCGATAACTGAAACCATTTGAATATATTCCCATCTGCTATCATAAATTTTTAATTCCATATTATATCCCAAATAACACCATTTATATTTGGGATTAAAAAATGTTTTTAATTTTAATTCTTGAAGTTCTTTCTCATACATTTTTGCAGGTTGAAGCATCTTTATTCCTTTCTAAATTCTTTTTATATCTTTTCTCATTCTACAATAGCTGATTAAATAAGAACGATCTGCATAATGATGTGGATAATCTAACTTATCCCTAAGAAACATTCGCCAAGCATGAAATTTACAATATGCATAACAAATATATTCCTCAGTACTTATTGTCATAGAACCAAAGTTTGCAAGATATTCCACACAATATTTTCTTTTTAAAATATTATGTTCCCCAACTGGTATATTTTCAATAATATTATCATAATCTCTCATATCTACTTCTTCTTTAAAATAATTACCGCCTCTATTTTCTTTCCACATCACATCAAAAATATCCTTAGCTTTAACTTTTTGTTCATGCGTCATTTGCTTCCATAAAATGAAATCATCAGTTCTGCACATAGGACATTTATCTGGAGACCAGCTTCCACCTCCTGTAAAAAAACTTTCGTTTATTAAATGATATGGGCAAAATTCAGTATTGGGTGTGAAAACATCATTAAGTTTAATCATTAGAATATCAAAGATCCTTTCTTTTCAACCAGTTCCACTAACACATCTCCATGACATGCTTGTGGTTTACACCAACAACCAAGAACCTTTCCTTCAAGTTCATGTAAACTATTCATCAAATCTTTGTTTAATAATATATATTTCCTATATTTTTCAATGACTTCTTTTCTTGTTCCATCTTTTCCAATTTCAAACGGATTGCCCCATTTCGATGGACGCCCAATATAAACATCATAATTTTCTTTTTTACAATGAACTACTTTGGTCATTTTTATTTTTACTCTCAATCATTTTTTTAGTATCTGCTAAAATTTTTCCATATTCATAAGAGTCGCTATCAATATGAATTTTATCTCTAATTATTTTTCTAACTCTATAATCGTCGTAAAAATTACCTTCTTCATCTATAAACTGTTGATGGTCATGAATCCAAACTAATGATTTTATTTTAACTATTTTTAGTTCAATTTCTAAAGCTCCTTTTTCATCCAAAAATGCAGGACATTCATAAATAACAAAATCTCCAGATTTTATTGTCATTTTTTATTCTCCTTAAACTAAATATATAACCCCATTTGGATTACATTTTCTAAATTTTTTTAATGTATCTTCTGTTCCACCAGTTTTTCTTTGTAATACAGATTCTACACCATCCTCTGGTTTAACAACACATGCTATAATAACATCACAATTTTTCGCAATTAAACTATTTCTAATAAAATAAGAAGCAGGAACTCCATATTTTTTCTTATTAGGAGGAAAAATTAAAAATGGAATTCCTTCTTCTCTTGCTATAACTTCAGCAAATCTATCACCACCTTCTGGACATCCACCACTTATAATTCCATCACCTTCTTGATATATTTCTAATAGTTTTTGTTTAACTAGGTTTAATGATGTTA